>ENA-OQDM01000181-OQDM01000181.1-human-gut-metagenome-genome-assembly--contig:-NODE-181-length-42984-cov-2.181884_pt1 | contig 42984 bp, 34 predicted proteins | sample MGYA00242772_ERZ504605 | MGnify/ENA primary metagenome ERZ504605 (study PRJEB26092, sample SAMD00036348) | human gut metagenome | host: Homo sapiens | study: EMG produced TPA metagenomics assembly of... | reverse complement strand
CGCTGCATCAGGGTTTCCCCCATTGTGCAATATTCCCCACTGCTGCCTCCCGTAGGAGTCTGGGCCGTGTCTCAGTCCCAATGTGGCCGTTCACCCTCTCAGGCCGGCTATGGATCGTCGCCTTGGTAGGCCGTTACCCTGCCAACTAGCTAATCCAACGCGGGTCCATCTTATACCACCGGAGTTTTTCACACCGGACCATGCGGTCCTGTGCGCTTATGCGGTATTAGCAACCATTTCTGGTTGTTATCCCCCTGTATAAGGCAGGTTACCCACGCGTTACTCACCCGTCCGCCACTAGAAACCAGCTAAATCTGCCGAAGCTTCAATAAAAGGTTTCCCGTTCGACTTGCATGTGTTAAGCACGCCGCCAGCGTTCATCCTGAGCCAGGATCAAACTCTCTGATAAAATGTTTGATTCACTCAAGATAACAACTAGCTATCTCTCGTTTTACTGTTTATAAAAAGTTCATTCTGTTGAATGATGATTCTTAAAGAATTTTCGAGAATCGTATGTGTTTCACTGTTTAGTTATCAAGGTTCTTTGTTTGTCTGTCTCTCAGACAGCTCGTTTACTTTATCACATTCACCAGCGCCTGTCAAGTACTTTTTTTAAGTTTTTTTCGAGGTGTTTTGATGTTTGTGTGTCGCTCTCAAGCGACTTGTTTACTCTATCACATGTTCGTTTCTTTGTCAACAATTATTTTTGTTTTTTTCAAAACTTTTCAAATTGTTTATTCAGAAGAAACAATTCCTTGCGACAGCTTAGTTAGAATACCACTATAAAAAGAATCTGTCAACAATTTTTTTGAACTTTTTTATTTTTTGTGTTATACTTAATAAACAGCCCTGAATCAGGCTTTATAAAAAACATCTTATACTATAGAAGAAAGAGGTCATTTATCTTGAAATCTCAATCTAGTCCTTCAACTGCAAATACAAATGCCGGCAATCCATTAGGCATTGCTCCAACCGGCCGCCTTCTTGCTAAATTTGCAATCCCAGCTATCATCAGCATGCTGGTCAATGCTCTCTATAATATAGTAGACCAGATTTTTATCGGTCAGGGTGTCGGCATGCTCGGAAATGCTGCCACAAACATCGCATTTCCAGTCACAACCATTTCAACCGCCGCTGCACTGCTCCTCGGAATCGGCGGTGCATCTAACTACAATCTTGAAATGGGAGCTGGAAGAGAACGAAAAGCAAGCGAGATTGCAGGAAGTGCATTATCGACACTTGTTATTATAGGTACAGCCATTGCCGCAGCGATTTTAATCTTTTTGAAACCACTGCTTATCTTTTTTGGCGCAACAGATAATGTGATGCCTTACGCAATCGATTATGTAGGCATTATTGCTATCGGACTTCCATTCTTCACCTTATCCGTCGGCGGCAACCACCTGATTCGTGCTGACCGCAGTCCCACTTATTCTATGGTCTGCACTCTGATCGGAGCGATCATCAACACAATTCTTGACCCACTGTTTATCTTTGGTTTCAAATGGGGAATCAAGGGCGGTGCATGGGCTACTGTCATCGGCCAGTTTATTTCTGCCATGCTGGTTGTACTTTATTTTGCAAAATTTCGCCATATGCATCTGGAAAGAAATATGTTTAAGCCTCAGCTGATCCACCTCAAAGCAATCTCTTCGCTTGGACTTGCTTCGTGCATCAACCAGATTGCAATTGGTGCTGTCCAGATTGTAATGAATAACACTCTTCGTTATTACGGAGCGTCTTCTGTTTATGGAAGTGATATCCCGATTGCATGCGTTGGGATTGTGTCAAAAGTAAATATGGTTTTTCTTGCGATCTGCATTGGAATTGCCCAGGGTGCACAGCCTATCTGGGGCTTTAACTATGGAGCTAAAAAATACGACCGTGTTCGTCAGGCATATCGTTATTCTGCAACGGCATGTACGATCATTGCCACATTCTTTTTCCTGTGCTTCCAGATCTTTCCACATCAGATTATCAGCATGTTTGGCGGCGGAAGCGATCTGTACTTTAAATTCGCAGAAAATTATCTGAGGATTTTTATGCTCCTGACTTTCGCAAATGGTATCCAGCCGATGTCCTCCGGATTTTTTACTTCTATAGGAAAGGCTGGCCTCGGTATCATCATGTCTCTCACCAGACAGGTGATCTTCCTGCTTCCATTGATCATTATCTTTCCTATGTTTATGGGAATTGATGGCGTTATGTATGCAGGACCGATTGCCGACGCAGCTGCATTTGTACTGGCGGTTGTTTTTGCCCGCAGAGAACTTGGAAAAATGAAAAAAGCATAACTTTCCATATTTCAAAAGAACAACAAAAGCTGTATTTCAGGTTTTCGCCTGCTAATACAGCTTTGGCTTTAAAAATCTATTATTCACAGATATATTCTTCTATTTCTGTTACTCGGTTCCCCTTCTGTTCCTTCCATATCATAAGATACAGTTTATAATTCAAAGAATCACGCGCAATCGTAAAAGGTTCTTCTCTCAGAAGATCTGCACGAATTCCCTGGCTCTTCAACTCCCTCTGACGCTGTTTTGCTCTTTCCAATGCTTGCTGATACTTCCGTTCCATATCATCTCCAAAAAATCTTCTTGGATAATCTGCCGTTGCCTGCTGCAGTCTCTCTGACAACAGATCTACAATTCTGCTGTGCTTCGTCTGATGCAGCATAACTGCAAGTCTCTTCGCCCAGAATTTCGCAGGATGCTTTCTATAGAATTCTAACATTTTCAGTAAAGAAGTATCCTCACATTCCGCTGCCAGTTCTTTCATATAAACAATTGCTTTTTCAGAAGGTATCCAGGGATTTTCTCTGGGCACGATATATTTCTCCGGTACTGCCGGATAGCAGCAATAATTTAATGGTGGAAATTCTACAAGTGCCGCCAGTTTTATTTCTTCTTCCGTGCAATATGCCTCACCAAGATAATCATATTTATCCCTGAGAATCGCAAGGCGATACTCCAATTGTCGCAAATATTCATAGTCTTTTACCCAGAAATGACCAGTATATGCATATTCATACAGATGGACTTCCAATTCCAGATCCTCAAAAAACAATGTCAGCACTGTATCATCCTGTTTTATGACAAGTACAAATCTGCCATCCTGCCTGGCCATGGATGCCTGCAGTTCTCCCTGATAATCGCTGTGATATTCCCCCGTCATACGAACATTTCGAAAAACCAGAAAGCTCTCAACCGCATCATTCATCAGATATACCAATGGAATATCCATACTGGCCGATGCCTTATCCGATATTCTTCCCGATTCTGTCCGTATCTTCTCCGGAATGAGCAGTTCAAATTGATCCTGTTCCAACAACTGTGCCAGTTTTTCCAAAGTTTCTTCTGTCATTTTTCTCCTAACATTCTCTAATACTTCTATTCCCTGCTTTTATATTTTACCAAAAATCAGCTGATCTGCCATTTCACATGGCTTCCATTCTCATCTTTGTTTACGAGCAACTGATCTTCAATCTCCTGCTTCAGTTCTGACACATGAGAAATAATTCCAATCAGTCTGGAACCTTCTGCCATTTCCTGCAACACACGAACCGCCTGATTGCGTGAATGTTCGTCCAGTGAACCAAAGCCCTCATCAATAAACATCATGTCCAGGTTGATTGCAGCTGAACTCTGCTGAATCTGATCCGCCATTCCAAGCGCAAGCGACAATGCCGCCATAAAGGATTCTCCACCTGAAAGTGTACGAACCTCTCGCTCCTTCCCTGTTACAGTAGAATACACCATCAGATCAAGTCCCCGGTTTTTACCCTCACCGGCTTTTTCCAGATCATACATCCGGAGCTCAAACTGTCCTGCAGACATTTCCTGAAAGCGCCTGTTTGCAGCATACAAAATGCGTTCCAGATAATAGCGCTGCACATAAGTCTCAAGGTCCATACGAGATCCACTGACATTTCCTGAAGTCATACGGTACAACGCGTCGATTCTGGCATGTTCCTCCACGATTGATTTTCGCTCTTCCAGCCTGGATGAAAGTGTATCAAAAATTTCTCTGTCATCCTTGTTATCTATTCGCAATTGGTTATAAATCTTTTCTGTCTCCAAATATTCCGTTTCTGCAACTTCTTTTTCTTTCTGAAGTTCTTCCAACACTGGACGTTTTGATTCCCCCAACTGCATTCTGCGCAGAATCTCGTCTTGCCTGTGCTGCAGTCTTTTTCTCATTATATGCATTAACCGTTTTCTGAAACTCTTCTGCCGCTTCACGGCTGTACGTCTCCACAAGCTCTTTCCATTCAGATTCTGTCATCTGTTTTATTTCCATTACTTCTGTATAAGAAGTTTTTCGATCTTCCACACACTTCTTCTGTTCCGGAATCTCCTGCTGGTAACGGCTGATCAGGGTTTCTGCCTGTTTCTGCGCATTTGCGGCTTTCTTCGCTTCTGCCAGAACTTTCTGATATACTTCTTCTGCCTGTTTTTTGCTGTCTTCAGCCTGAAGCAGTGCCGCCCTTGCCTCTTCTTCGGTCTTAAATTCAACGGACCCTTTTACATTTTCCAGCGCGGCTTCACTTCCTGCCAGTTTTTCAGCAGCAGCTTTTTCTTTCTCTGTACACTCATCATAAGTGTCCTGCAACTGTTTTTTCTGCTTTTCCACATTTTGAAGTGCTTCACGGATTTTTACCAGAAGCTTCGCATCTGCCGTCAGTTTTTCCAGTTCTGTCTCTGTCTGCTGTTTCCAGTTTTCCAGAGCATTGCTCATTTCCGTTACGCTCGACTGCTCTGTTATAGAGGAAATACTTCTGTGCAAACGTTCCTGGAGCTTTCGTACACTGGCAATATAAGTATCTTTTCGTGTATCGTATTCTGATCTGGCCGCCGCTGCATCCCCAGCAGCTTTTTCCTGATCTTTACGCAGTTTATCCACATTTGTCTGCATATTTTGCAGTTTTTCCTCAGAGATATCCACAGATTCCACATCTTTTTTCGCCGGATGTGGATGTTCTATGGAACCACACACCGGACAGGGTTTTCCCGGTTCCAGTTCTGCTGCAAGAAAGCCGGCCTGTGCGTTTAGAAAATACAGTCTCACTTCTTCATATTCTGTATTTACCGCGTTATATTTTTCAGTTATTTTTGCATAATTTTCTCTTGTTTTAATCGCATTTTTACGGCATTGTTCTGCCTGATTTCCCAGTACCCTAACGTCTTTAATCTCTTGCAAAACAGCATCTGCTCCTGCTTTTTTATTCTCTGCGAGTACCAGCTTCTTATCCACTTCAGCCAGCTCTTCGCTCTGTTTTTTCCACTGTATTTCTTTCTGTTCCAAAGTCTCCTGCTGCTTGCGTACTTTCTGTGTGTTTTCTGATGCCAAAGCACAGTTTTTCCTGTCTGCTTCTGCCTGCACACGCAGGCTCTTTATCTGATTCAAAAGCTCCAGTGCCTTCTGCACTTTTTCTGCAATTTTGCTGTAACTCTGCAATTCCTGATCACGAATCAGCTTTTTCTGCTCCTCTGCTTTTTCCGCTGTTTTCCGCGTTTCTTCCAATATTGGCAACTGTTTTTCCTGAGTCTTTAATGATTGTTCTAATTCTGTCAGTCGTCTCTCCGCATCATTTAAGAGAACACTGGTCTCTCTGATCTCATACGCATTTCTGATACGGCTGATCAGGGCTGTTGTTTCCACCATTTTTGCTTCATCACCTGCACATTCCTGCAGTTTCTGCTCTGCATCTTCCAGCTGTATAAACCATTTCAGAACCTCTTCTGCTCTCGTATATTCCTCTCTTTTTTCATCCCTGCTTTTCCCTGATTTCCGATAATCTTTTTCTGCCAGATCAGTATGTTTTTCCAGCCAGTCACACAGTTTTTCCACTTCTTCCAGAAAGTCAGTAAGGCGTGTCATCTCACCATCTTCCAGTTGTTTTTTCAACTGTTTCAGATTCTCTGATTCATATGTTTCAGGTATACGGATCCTGCTCACTTCTCCCTGACATTGTGTTTTCAGAACTGCGATTTCTTTCTCTTTTACGCGCTTGCGGTTACCCAGTTCTGTCACAATATCCTGATACATTTCTGTATTAAAAAGCTTCCGGAAAATGACCTTTTTATCATCTGATTTTGCACGAAGAAGGTCCATAAATTCGCCCTGTGCAATCATCGCAACCTGCATAAACTGACTCTTGGTAAGTCCTACAGTCTCCTGCAGTTTTCGGTCAGCTTCTTTGGATGGATATTCCAATCCGTCTGGCATGATCAGACTTACCGAACCTGTATTTTCTTTTGGTTTACCCTTGTTTGCACCTCTTGTGATCGTTTTGAGATGTCTCGGAACACGGCGCACTGTATAGATTTCCCGTTTTTCATCACGGTCTTCCGAAAAGACAAGTTCGACATACGGTTCTGAATCAAAATCCACATACTGGCTCTGCAGAACTACGCCTTCTTTTTTGTTTAAAGAAGAGCTGGCTTCTCCATATAAAGCAAAAACGATCGCATCAAAGATCGTCGTTTTTCCCGCTCCGGTATCCCCGGTTATAAGAAAAAGATTCTGATTTACTTTCTCAAAATCAATTGTAGTTTCTTTACCATATGAGCCAAATGCCTGCATTTTTAAACGTAAAGGTTTCATTTATTTCACCCCCTGAACCGTATGTAGTACATCCTGCAAAATCATCTTTTCTTCTTCGTCCAGATCTTTCAGGAAAGAGCAGCACAGCTCATACGGATCCAGCAATTCTTCTGTCTGTAACGTTCTGGTATAATCCGTTTTCCGCTGATTTTCCCTCCGAATCTCCAGCAGATTCGGAAATGCCAGACGGATACGTTCCTGCATATCGATCACATCCAGATCCGCCTTATCTGTCAGGATCACAGTCACATAATCCTTACAGGATTCTTTCAAAACCTCCTCCAGAGTTCCTTTTACAACCTTCACCTGTCGCAACGGTTCAAGCGGTAAAATTGTTGTTTTTACCTCTCCTTTTACACCCATTTCTACCATAATAATGCCTTTTTGCTGCTGTGCTTCACTCACAGAGCAGGCAAGCGGAGTTCCGCAATAACGGTATAATTCACTCCCGACTTTCATTGGTTTGTGGATGTGTCCGAGTGCTGCATAATCAAAATTTCCCAGCACATCCGCAGATACCTCATCAATATTTCCGACGGTGCGCATCTCAGAATCCATACGTTCCACATCCTCTGCATTCTTACCGGAAGGAAGATAAAACTGGTGGCTGACAAGTACATTTCTCTCGTCTGAATTAATTTTTTCACGTCCGATCAGACGATGAAGTGTTTCATTATAAGAAAGATTGTTTCCATTCTCATCCACTCCCACAACCTGTTTCACCATGGATGGTTTCACAAACGGAAGGAGGTAAAAATTCACCTCTCCGTATGCATCATTCAGTGTTACTTTTTCGATATATTCTGACTCTGTACGCGGCGGCTGTCCCACCATATAGATGTTCTGCCCGGAAAGGACTTTGCGGAAACAGTTGACTCTCGGAGCACTGTCGTGGTTTCCGCTGATCATCATAATAACCGCATCCGGCACTGCTTCGGTGAGTCCGACCAGAAAATGGTCAAAAACCTCCACCGCCTCCGCTGACGGAACTGCCTTATCGTAAATGTCACCCGCAATTACCACCGCATCCGGCCGTTCCCTGCGTGCCAGTTCTGTAATTTCATCCAATATATATTCCTGATCTTCGCGGAGGTCCCGGTTCATCAGTTTTAATCCTATATGTAGATCTGATAAGTGAAAAAATTTCATACACAGCTCCTTTTCAGTCAGTCTTTTTGCCTCTACGTATATCATAACATTTCGATTGTTTGACTGCATCTTTTTCTTTTGAAGAATTAAACTTAAAGCACAGCCTTTGAATAAAATTTCATTGGTTTTGCTTTAATGCAAATTATTTTTTCTTTCTGATTTGTTTTTTGCCTCTTTTTCAAGATTATAAACTCCTGTAATATTTTTCTGAGTTTTCCTCTTCATTGCACCATGAGGAGTGGTTGTTGCAATTTCTGCAACAACCACTTTCTCACCTAATTCTCCTTCTGTAAAAATGCATCCTGTACAATAACCTCTTTTACAATATTAGTCATTATTTTAGTATTGATCCAGCATTTTGTCCAATACTGCCGACATAAGAAAAAAGTTCCTTTTTTTAACTGTAAACTTTTCTTTGTCCTCACAAAATTATATAATAGAAGTGAGCATTTATTATTTCGGGCGGTTTTACTTATGAATTCAGGTGTTACAGATACTGAAACAATAAGACCTGAGAATCGGGAGGAGTTGATCTTATGTCGAATATAGAAGCTGTTGGAGGTGCACGATCATGAGTGAGTATACCATCCTGCCGCTGATCAATGCATCATTTCAGCCGGGTGAGGCGAAAAGGACGGTAGCCGGTTTTGAAGACAGGGATTTTCAGAAAATTGCACGTGCTGAATATTATTATTTTACCGGGCAGGCGGAGAAATGCAGCCATATAGCAGAACGTTACCTGATGAGCCATAATATAAAGCTTAAGATGTCTTCCTGCCTGTTATATGTATATTCGAATCTGACACTTGGCAGAGCCGTGGCATCCAGAAAAGGGATATGGGAGATTCGGGAATGTCTTGAAAAAGAAATGAAATATTCTTCGTCTGCGGAGGATAAAGCAATTAGTGTATTTGCAGGATATATGTCTTCCGTACTTTTGCATCTTCCGGTAGATGAACTTCCGGATGTGGAATTTTATGCAGCTGCACTGCCTCCTGGAATTAAGATGTTTTCTGCCTATGTGATAGCTCATATGGCGTATTTGAAAGGGGAGTACGGCAGAGCGCTTGGAATTTGTGAGGCAGCATTCATGTTCAGGGACGGCACCTATCCGATTAGTATGATTTATCTGTATTGCATGATGGCAATGTGCCAGATGAATCTGAAACATCAGCAGAAAGCAAAAGACGCATTGATGCTGGCATGGAATATGGCGAAAGAAGACGAATTCCTGGAACCCTTTATTGAACATCATGGTTTGCTGCAGGGACTTCTGGAGTCATGTATCCGTAAGGAAGATTCAAAACTATATAACAAATTATCGGATAAGGTTATCAGTTTTAGCAGAGGATGGATGGCAATCCACAATCCAATGTCAGAGAATTTCGTAACAGATGCATTATCCACGGTAGAATTCTCGATTGCCATGCTGGCAAGCCGTGACTGGAATAACCAGGAAATTGCAGATTATCTGGGATTTTCACCTAATACGGTTAAAACTTATCTGAGCAGGATTTATGTGAAGCTGAATATAAAAAAGAGGGATGAACTGAAAAAGTATATGCTGAAATAGCAAAATATACTTTTTCGAGGTGAAACGGAGATTACACGGAAGCAGTCAACATGATAAAATCTTTATATACAGAAATTACCAGCAAAATTCGATGTTTATTGGGAGGAAACTATATGAAAAAAAGATTTTTGAGCGTCCTGCTTACGCTGTTCATGGTTCTAATGATGCTGCCAACAACGGCATATGCAGATACAGCCTACTGCGATATTTGTGGTAAAGAGGTAGATATAGACTATAGTAACTATGAATATTTAAACGCGCAATTTCATCAGAGGTCTGGTTATTGCCAAGAATGTGGTTCTTTTGTTGCGAAGCCACGCTCTGAGCATAATTGGAGTGGAACGGCAACTTGCACAAGCGGACAGACTTGCACAGTTTGCGGTGGGACATCCAATCCACGTGGACATGCTTACGAAAGCACCGTGACTATCGAACCTACCTGCACTACAGACGGCGTTCGTACCTATGTCTGCAAGAATGACAGCAGTCACACCTACACAGAGCCGATCCCTGCTGCAGGTCATAATCTTGAAAAGGCAGAAAAGAAAGATGCCGGCTGCACGGAAGCTGGATATGAAGCCTACTGGAGATGCCAGACTTGCAAAAAGCTTTTCTCAGACGAAGCTGGGACTGTGGAAATCATCAATCCAATAGAGATCAAAGCGACAGGTCATGATCTGAAAGCAGTCAAGAGAAAAGAAGCCGGCTGCACAGAAGATGGACACGAAACATACTGGAGATGCCAGACCTGCAAAAAGCTTTTCTCAGACGCAGCAGGAACCGTGGAAATCAGCAATCCGACAGCGATTAAAGCAACTGGTCACAATCTTGAAAAGGTAGAAAAGAAAGACGCCGGCTGCACAGAAGATGGACACGAAACATACTGGAAGTGTAACACCTGCAAAAAGCTTTTCTCAGACGAAGCAGGAACCGTGGAAATCAGCAATCCGACAGCGATTAAAGCAACTGGCCATAATCTGAAAAAGGTAGAGAAGAAGGATGCTACTGCTACAGAGGAAGGAAACAGCACATACTGGTTCTGCGATAAATGTAATAAGTATTTTAGTGATGCAAAAGCAGAAACTGAAATAAAAAAGGAAGACACAGTGCTTGCAAAACTTTCTACAGTAAACAAAAAGGAAACAGAGGCATCTTCAGCAAAGACAGCTAACGCAACAAAGGTGACCAGTACAACGGATAAAACAACGAAGTCCTCTCCAAAAACTGGTGACAGTACAGATGTGCAGTTATATGTGATTCTTATGCTCGTTTCAATAGGTGCTGCTGCAGGAGCTGGCGCTAAGAGAAAGCTTAAGACCCAGCGGTAATGACTATAAAGAATTAAATTTAAAATAACTTCTATATAACGAAGGGGCTGTTCTCGACAGCCCCTTCGTTTTTGTTTTATTTACTTTTCTTCAGAATCCTTGTCTGCAACGGAGCCATGACTTCACTCTCTGTTCCATAAAGCAATTCATACTCTGCCGGAACCGGAACAGCCTGTGGCTTACGCGCATAGTTCTGGATGAAGAGATATTCGGTATCCTCGTTTTCTCTTACTGTTACAGAAACTCCTTCCGGAATAATCTCTATTGGAGATTTCAGACCTGCTTCTGCTGCTACTCTGCCATAGAAATCCTGGTAGAATCCAAGCTCCATGTCCGCGCATACATAATATACATGGCCTTTGCCAAATGCCTTGTGTGTCAGCACCGGATATCCCTGATAGAAGTCTTCGCCATAACGCATCAGCACTTCTGCATCCGAAACCTTGACCAGTTCGCAAAGGTTTTTGCAAGTATATACATTGCTGATTCCAAGATGACTTCCCGCCTCCGGGATCGCATGATTTTCTTCCCAGTCATAGAGCGCATCTGTCTCTGTGCTGCGGAGTCCCGCCACATCCATAAGCCCATATGGAGTTCCGCCAAGGAAGCATCTGTCAGTACCATCAACCAGTCCTGACCAGTAAGAAAGCACCAGAGTTCCACCGTTTTCCACATAAGCACGAAGCTTTTCTTCGTATCCATCTTTGAACATATATGCCATCGGAGCCGCCAGAACTTTATAATCGGAAAGGGAATGTTCCATTGCGATCACATCCACATTCAGCCCCTGTTCTCTCAGAGCACGGTAGTTTTTCTGGACTGCTTCGCGGTAGTGCATATCTACATTTCGTGGTCCCTGCACATCAGCGATCGCCCAGTCGTTCTCACGGTCATAGAGAACAGCCGCCTGCGATCTCATGCTGGTTCCAACCGTCTCCTGGATCTGCTCAAGAGCCTCGCCAACCTCTGTTACTTCGCGGAAAACGCGGGTATCATCTCCGCCATAATGATCGATCACTGCACCATGGAACTTCTCCGAAGCTCCCTGGCTCTGGCGAAGCTGGAAATACAGCACGCTGTCAGAACCATGTGCTACAGCCTGGAGAGATGCAGCCAGATGCATTCCCGGTTTTTTAAGTTTGTTGATCGGTTTCCAGTTCGTTGCAGACGGACAGGATTCCATAAGAAGGAATGGTTCCTTCCTGATACTGCGCATCAGATCATGCTGCATTTCCGCATCAACTGCAGTAAGATATTCTTCTTTTTTGTGCCAGCTTGGATAATTATCCCAAGATACCACGTCCAGAACATCCTTGAATTTTTTGTAATCCAGACCGTCATAATCATACATCAGATTTGCTGTTACAGGCAGTTCAGAACCACCCTCGCGGATCGCATCAACCTCATTTTTAATGAAGTCGATCGTCTGGTATGTCACAAATCTCTTCCAGTCAAGCTTCAGTGCATGAAGTTCATTTTCGCCTTTAGTTGACGGACTTTCAATCTGGTCAAAGCTATTATATCTATGGCTCCAGAAAGTAGTGCACCAGCGTTTGTTAAGATTCTCGATCGTGCCATATTTTTCTTTCAGCCATTCACGGAACTTCGCCTGGCAGAGCGGGCAATGACATTCTCCGCCAAACTCGTTGGAGATATGCCACAGCATAACTGCCGGATGTCTGCCAAATCTTTCAGCTAATTTCTTATCAATTGCATGAACTTTTTCTCTGTATACCGGAGAGGTAAAGCAGTGATTATGTCTGCCTCCGAAGAATCTTCTTGTTCTATCCGGATCCATACGAAGGACTTCTTCATACTTGTCAGCCATCCATTTTGGTCTTGCCCCTGACGGAGTTGCAAGGATAGTATAGATGCCTTCTTTGTAAAGATTATTAATAATTTCCTCTAACCAGTCAAAGTTATATTTTCCTTCTTCTGGTTCAAGAACTGCCCAGGAAAAAATTCCTACTGACACAGTATTAATGTGTGCTTTTTTAAAATATTCAATGTCTTTCTGAAGGATGTCCGGGCGGTCAAGCCACTGCTCCGGATTGTAATCTCCACCATGAAGATAATGTCTGTATTTCATCTCTTTTGCCATTTTTTCGCCTCTTAAAGTCCTTTAAACACAAAGGAAAATTCCATCTTTTTGTCAGTTTTGAGTAAATATTCTTCGTGTGTGCGTGCGCCCCAGCTGTCGTCACCACCGATTCCCATCTGGTCTTTTGCGACACGTACAACGGTATAATGAACCTCCGGAAGTTCGTATGGATGCATTGCGTTTTCCATCTCATGTGGAGTGTACGGAAGTGCAGAGAACATCATTGGGCCATTGTTTTCGTCCATCTCAAAGAGCATTCCTCTTCCCTTGCGGTCGGTTACTTTTGCCCAGCGAACTTCTTCTTTTGCGCCACATTCCTGCGGTACCATATATCTTGCGATATTGTCTGCAACTTTGTTTGCATAAATGCCAAGTTTTGCACCTTTCTTACGGTCTGCATAAGTTTCTGCCTCGCCAAGTCCATACCATTCTACACGGTCATAATCTGCGTTGAATTTGAAGATCACACCGAATTCCGGCATATCACCAAGCTCTTTAACCGGATCATAAACAAGAGTTGTCTTCACTCTTCCATCACCAAAAACTTCATAAGAAAGTTTACATTCACTGGTCGGTGTAGTCGGCATGATGTAGGTATAAGCTACTTTTACAGACTTCTCATTCACTTCTACTTCTGGCATATTTGACGGGCCATACGGTCCCTTGCGGAAGTCTTTGTGACTTAAGTACATGCTGGCAAGTTTCCACTGTCCATAGCGCATTCCCATAAGATTTCCACAGTCATTGTCGGTTGGTGCACGCCAGAAATTTGGCTTCGGAATTGCCTCGATCATCTCTTTTCCGGCATATTTATAAGATACCAGACCACCGTTTAACACAGAGAAAAGTACTTCAAAGTGTGCGCCTCTGACACCGATATTGTGTGTGCTGCGGATCACTTTCACTTCTTCCGGGCAGGTCTTTTTCGGTTCTTCAATCTTGTATACATACTGTCCAAAAGCCACCTCATGTCCTGCTTCTGTCCATGCTTTATCTTCTTTCAGATGGAAGGAAACAGTCACCGTATATTCGCCTGGTTTCTCTTCTTTTGCAAGCGGAAGTACATAAGTTTCTTCGCTTAATGGAGCAACTGCAGTTGCAAGAGAAGCCTTGTGGATCACTTTGCCATTCTTTGCAACAGTTACTTTGCAATCAAAAATATCTGTGCTTACAAACAGGTTTTTGTTGATGACTTTTACGCTGTCTGCACTGACTTCTGCAGTGATATTCTGGTAGTTGAATTTGACTTCCTGCATCTTTGGAGAAGCATCTCTGTTTCCGCCGTATGCGATACCATTTCCACTGAAGTTGTAATCTGTCGGACGTTCTCCGAAGTCACCGCCGTATGCCTGGAATTCTTTGCCGTAACGGTCTTTTTTGTAGATAGACTGGTCAATATAGTCCCAGATAAATCCACCCTGATACTTCGGTTCCGTGTCTGTCAGATCAGTATATTTGTGCATTGCGCCGCAGGAATTTCCCATTGCGTGGGTATATTCACAGCAGATAAACGGCTTGGAACTGTCTTTTGCAAGGAACTCCTTGATTGCTTCTACAGACGGATACATCTGGCTTTCCATGTCGCTGGTATCGTTATATCTGCGGTCGTGGCAAAGACCTTCATAGTGAACCAGACGGGTCGGATCTTCTTTGTGGAAGAACTGTGACATTTCAAAAATATCCTTGCCTCCGAAAGATTCATTTCCGCAGGACCAGATCAGGATTGCAGCGTGGTTCTTGTCTCTCTGGTACATGGAATTTGCACGATCAAGCATCATATCCAGCCATTCCGGTTTGTCATGCGGCACAACATAGGTGTAATCCTTCGTAAATTCAGCAACATCCCAGGAACCATGAGATTCAAGGTTTGTCTCATCGATCATATAGATTCCGTATTCATCGCAGAGCTGATAGATCAGGGATGCATCCGGATAATGGCAGGTACGGATTGCATTGATGTTGTTCTGTTTCATGATCTTAAGGTCTTTGCGAAGCTCTTCTTCGGACACGTGTCTTCCACTCACAGAGCTGAATTCATGACGGTTTACGCCCTTGAATACGATACGTTTTCCGTTCAGTGTCATGATACCGTCTTTCATCTCAAAACGACGGAATCCAACCTTCTGCGGAACTACTTCCTGAAGTTCTCCTGCCTCGTTATAAACCTCTAAAACAAGGTCATAAAGCTGCGGATCTTCTGCACTCCAGAGTACCGGATCTTCTACTTTCCAGGAATAAATTTCCTCTCCGTCGAGTGCTTTTTTATCTTCGATCACGGTCTCTCCATCTTTGGAAAGAGTGATCTTTACTGTACCTTTGCCCCAGGTATCTGTTCCGATCTCAAGTGCCGCTGTACTTAAAGTTTCGTCCGGGATTGCACGGATCTGAAGGTCATAAACATGAACCTCCGGCACGGTATAAAGATAAACATCTCTGTAGATTCCAGAGAAACGATAGAAATCCTGGTCCTCGCACCAGCTGCTTGCTGTCCATTTGAATACCTGTGCTGCGAGTTTGTTTTCACCTTCTTTTACATACTCGGTCAGTTCAAATTCTGACGGTGTAAAGGAGTCTTCACTGTAGCCTACAAACTGTCCGTTGAGCCATAATGCAATGCCGCTCTCTGCACCCTGGAAAGAAATAAAGAGACGTTTTCCCTGCATTTCTTCCGGCACTTCGAAGTATTTCACATAGCTTGCAACCGGGTTAAAGTGCTCCGGAATCTCACCCGGATGAATGTCTTCGTGACCTTCCCACGGATACTGTACGTTGGCATACTGAGGTGCATCATATCCTTCCATCTGGATATGTGCCGGCACGCGGATATCATCCCAGTCCTTGCAGCAATAGTCTGCTTTTTCAAATCCCGGGATTGCACTTCCGTAGTTGCGGGCATAGTGGAATTTCCAGATTCCATTGAGATCGTAACGGAAAGACGTTGCTTTTTCCTGCGCTTCCTCTCCATCTCTGTAATATGTGTGGTCAGAATGCGCATCCATTCTTCCATCCTTAAAATACTGTGGATCCTTTACTAAAGAATAATCAAAAGTTTTCATAAAAACCTCCTGTTATTTTAAAAAAAGGATGCCTAAGCACCCTTTTTTAATTCTTCCTTACTTAACCGCTCCGGTAATACCTTCTGCGAACTGTTTCTGCAGTACGAAGAATACAACCATTGTCGGGATGGAACAGAACAATACGCCGCACATCAGCATACCATAGTCTGTTACATAACCTGTGATCAGGTTTGCGATCAACATTGGCATTGTCATTGCTTTGTTATCTGTCATGATTACCTTCGGCCACAGGTAAGAGTTCCATGCATTCATGAAGGTAATAACTGCTGCTGCCGCATATGTTGATTTCATAGTCGGGATGAACATCTGGAAGAAGATTCTTACTTCGCTCAGTCCATCAATACGAGCTGCTTCGATAATATCTACCGGGAATGATCTTGCGTTCTGACGGAACATCATGATCATAAATGGTGTAGAAATGATCGGAAGGATAAAACCAACTGCTGTATTCAGAAGTCCTGCTTTAGAGAACATTTTGAACAACGGAACCATGGTTGCAACCTGCGGAACCATCATTGCCAGAAGCAGAATGGAGAACAGTCTGTCTTTTCCTTTGTCATGGTAAACTTCAAATCCATATCCTGCGATAGAGCAGATCAGCAGACAGATCACTGTGGTAAGGATTGCATAAAAAAATGAGTTTCCAAGTGCTCTCCACAGTGGCTGCTGAGATGTCAGATTATGGAAGTTTTCCATAAAATGACTTCCCGGAAGGATACGTCCACGGGATACATCTGTTGATGTATTTGTCGCAGCTGAGATCATCCAGTATAACGGGAATACAGAAATAAATGACACGATGATCAGAAAAATATAGGTAGGAATCAATCTTCTCTGAATGGCTGATTTGTTTTTCTTAGTCACGTGTATCACCTACTTTCAAGTTGATAAATGCAAGCACAGCTACCATTATGAATATGATAAATGACATTGCTGATGCATATCCAAAGTTCGGTACGTTTATAAAGCATGTGTTGTAAATATAGTGGGACATTGTGATTGTGGAGTTTGCCGGGCCACCTTTTGTCAGGTTGACAGACTCATCAAACAACTGCAGTGTACCATTGATTGACATGATGAAGGTCATGATAATTGTCGGTTTCAGAAGCGGAACAGTGATCTTCCAGAAAGTCTTCCAGCCGTTGGCACCATCGATCTTTGCTGCTTCATATACAGAATATTCAATATTCTGAAGACCAGCAAGATAGAATACCATGTTGTAGCCTGTCCATCTCCAGATCAGAGCCAGGATAATCACGATCTTGGCACTGGTGGAATTTCCCAGGAAGTTGTAGCCGGTTGATAAGATTCCAAGTTTGATCAGGATACTGTTGATCAGACCATCTGTTGCAAACATGGAACGGAAAATCAGTGAGTAGGAAACCAGGGATGTTGCACATGGAAGAAATACACATGTACGGAAAAATCCTCTGAGTTTCAGATCTTTGTTATTTAAAAGCTGTGCCAGAAGAATTGCCAGTATCAGCATGATCGGCACCTGAATGATCAGATAAAGGAACGTATTTACAATAGACTGCTGGAATACTTTGTCTGCAAGAATACGCTTGTAGTTACTGAAGATCGGATCTGCAAATCTCATGTTTGCGCCTGCTCCGGTCTGCAGTGAAATAATGAATGCACGGATCATCGGATAGAAACTCATGACTGCGATCATGATGGATGCAGGTGCAAGGAAAAGCCATCCTGCAGTTCTCTGTTTTGCAACCAGAGTCATACCTTTTTTCCTGGAATTCATATGAACTCCCCCTTTCAAAACTTGCTGCCGTTTCCGGCAACTGTAGCTCTTAACATAAGACAGGGGACTGCAAGCAGTCCCCCGCGCTCACGTAAATTTACTTATTTCAGTTTCACTTAATATCCAGAGGACTATTCAGTCATCTTGAATGCCAGTGTATCCTGTGCTTCCTGAAGAGCGTCTTCTACAGATGTACCATTTACGATATTAACAACTGCTGTGTTGACACATTCTCTTGCTTCATAGTGATACGGTGTTTTTGTGAACTCCGGAATATGAGAAGAGTATTCTACGATTGTGGAGAAGATTGGCTGTCCGTTGAAGAATTCGTTTGGCTCATTGTAAACTTCAGATTCACCAGCCGGCAGATAACAGGAGATTGCACCTGATGCCGGAAGGATTGCATCATAGAAGTCTGTGCTGGAACCAAATGTGCTTGCAAGGAAATCTTCTGCGAGTTCTACGTTCTTGCAGTTGGATGTGATATACCAGGAAGATCCACCATTGTTTGCATAGTTTGTAGCTGTATCAACATCATCAACTTTAGGCATTGTTGTGATCTGCCACAGACCTTTCTGGTCTTCTGTAGACATCAGAGTAGCTGTGATCCAGTTACCATTTACGATACCAGCTGCTTCGCCGCCTGTGATTGTTGCGATATATTCATCCCAGTTGTTTACAAGTTTAACAACATCGTTTTTAACAAGGTCTACATAAAGGTTGATGCATTTTTCTGCAACATCGTTTCCAACGATATAGCTTCGCCGTCTTCATTTACGAAGTTAGCTCCACAGGACTGCATCATCATCATCAGAGTATCGCCGCCTGTAGCTTCGCTTGTAAGGAGGTATTTACCTGTTTTTTCATGAAGGTCTTTACCGATTTCCATGAATTTGGACCATGTGATGTCTGTCAGATCATCCAGTGTATATCCAGCTTCTTCAAGGATATCTGTACGATAGCATGCAATAACAGCACCGTTATCAAACGGAACACCATAATGTGTGTCATCTACCATGGAGTAGGACTGTTTCAGTTTTCCGAAATCATCCCAGTTGATATCCATATCTTTGAGATCTGTGAAAGCATCCGGATAGCTCTTCAGATATTTCTGATAGCTGTTGTCCTGCATCAGAACGATGTCCGGAAGTGTGCTGTAATCACCAGCGTTAGCTGCTGTTGTAAGTTTTGTCTGGCAGTCATCAGAAGATGTTTCGATAATATCTACTGAGAATCCTTCGTGATCTTTTGCGTACTGCTCACCAGCCATCTGCATAGATTTGATATTGAAGTTCTGGTCCCATGCCCATACAGTTAATGTATTGTCATCTCCGGAATCAGCGGAAACAACTGTAGCTGTTCCTGCAAAAGACGCTGCCATAACGCCTGTCAGTAATACTGCAAGTAATTTTTTCTTCATGAATGTGTCCTCCTTTTATTAAGCGTATTCTCTTTTCCGAATTGCTTATGAACCAATTATAGCATCCCGTTTTTTGATATAGTTTGCATAAACGCACATATAATGTGCATTTTCAACCATTTTATCTATTTTGCACTATGAACAGCCTTTGGTTTTGTATTTTTTGTTCGTTTTTCGTATTTTGTCGTTTTTCTTCATATCATTTGATGAAAAAAATCCTCTCTTTTTCGACATTCTGTACACTTTCCTTGTCGACAAGAGAGGTCTTTGTTCTTATTTCATAAATTTTTCATTCATTTTTTGTACACATTCCACATAATTTCAAAGAAATTATGCAAAATAGACCTTTTCTGGGTGCTGTGCTTTCATCGTATGAATCATCTCTTCTGTAAGATCCAGAAGCAGTTTAATCTTGCGTCCGTCTTCTTTGATGATCATTGTATAGTATGGAATATTGTCATCATAAGAAGTATAGTCAAATTTTTTCAGCTGTTCCGTGCCGCCGTTTTTCTTGTATTTCGCAACACTTTCGTGCCAGTGCGGTGCAGTTACTTCCATGTTTTTTAATTCCAGTACATGCGCAGTCTTGCGGTATTTTTTACCATAGATCACGTCTATGCTGAGCGTATCATTTTCCAGGGTGTACTCATAATCCTTCTGGCTGAAAACATCATACACAAAATAAAGCGCTGCAAGAAGAAATCCTGCCAGCATAAAGGACTGGGATATTGCGATTCCCATGATCACAAAGATCACTGCAAACAAAACCATTACTTTCCGGAGAACTCCGGACATGCTTTTTTTCTTTCGGGAGATCTGCTCCACAATCTTATAGTCGTACATATAAATGATTCCTTTCTGTTTTTCTACCATCCTTTTTCTGAATGAATATCAAATCGCAGAAGCTGCTGTTCATAGCTTTCCGGACGTTTCCGCCATTCGAGAGGAGTGACTCCCATCAGCTGTTTAAAGTTTCTGTTGAATGTCGAATTTGTCGTAAACCCACATTTGTGAGCAACATCCGCAACCGGGGCATCTGTGGTCTCCAGAAGTTCACATGCCGTATAGACACGTACGGTGTTAATATATTCCAATGGCTCATCTTCATGTAGGAAGTAAAAACTCTCCGGAAATGTGTCTCACTGATATGACAGATATTCGCCAGATCCTCTACTTTGATATCCTCCATGTAGTGATATGATACATAATCCAGCACACTGGTGATCATATTGGTAAGCTTACCGGCATTTTCCGCAACCTTATCCTCTCCTGAATCTCTGTTTAACCGGGCAATTTCTACCAGAAGTGCCGCAAGCACTCCCTTTGCTTCCTCCAGAAAAAATTCTTCACCATCTCTCATGATATCCAGAATCTTGTGGATTTTTTTCGAGATAGACAAATTCTCCTTCTCTTCAAAAAACAACGTCCTAGAATAGATTCGCTGGATCACCTTTTCTGCCTTGACCGGATTATCCAGGAATTTTTTCATAAAACCTTCTACATCTATGAAAAGGTATTCCCATTTACTGACCGTCCCGATATCGCTGTTTGTTGTGTGTGGATAGTTCGGCGGAATCACTGTAACGATACCTCCATAGAAGCGCTTTTCCTCTTCACCCAGCACCATATGTCCATCGCCACCATAACAGTATCCGATTTCAAGATAATTATGAAAGTGAAGATAATCCACATCATTCCCGTAATTCTGGACCCACTTCTGTCCAAGAAGCGCCAGGATCGGACTTCCCGCTGACATCTGGTAATATCGGAACTCCATCTTCGGTTTTCTTTTTTGGCCATTTTATCGCCCCGTTTCAGATATTTACCATTCATTGTACTATATAATTCCCAACAAAAAAAGATTACCTTTCGTAATCAGGTAATCTTTTTTTCATGAAGTTCCTCAAATAACTCCAAAACTTGTTTATCTTTCTGGAATATTTTTTCATAGGCAGCTTGAGCGGCAAATGGTTTGCCCTCGATCATAGCGTCCAGGATTTCTCTGTGATACGGAACGGTTTCTTTCCAGAAGCCTTCCCCGTTTGTCAGGCTCTTTCCGTAATCATCCAACGCCTTCGTAAGATTATCAAGCACCTGTTCCATGGTGCTGTTCCCATAAATCTTACGAATGCGGCTGTGAAACTTATAGTCCTCCTGCTGCAGGAAAATACCCATCTGTATTCCCCTTTCCATGGCAGTCATTGGTTCATTCAAAGAATCAATCTGCAGCTGCGTCATGTTTCCGCACAGCTCCCTGATAATATGCATCTCAAGAACACTCTTCATTTCCAGGAGTTCTATGTAGTTAACTTTCCACACCTTGAGATAAAAAGAGTTCTCGGCCTTTTTTTCTGTAATATAGGCACCTTTGCCCATTTTTACTTCGATAATACCATTGTTTTCGAGAACTCTTAATGCCTCTCTTACAGAATTACGGCTTGTGTTAAATTCCTGCGCAAGTTCGCGTTCTGAAGGTATCCTGTCACCTGTTTTCAGGTCATTCTCCTTGATATATTCCATGATTGCGTCTGCTATCTTTGTGTAGAGCAGATCGCGTTGAATCGGTTTTACCTTAATAGGATTGTTCATCTGGCAATCATCCCTTTACAGCACCTGCTGTGAGACCTTCCACTACATATTTCTGGACAAAGATAAACATAATTGCACTTGGCAGCAATGCAAGAACACCTCCGGCCATCAGAGCTCCCCACTGTACAGAGTACTTACCAATGAGGGATTTCAGTCCTACAGGAATTGTCCACATATCCGGTGTATTGATGAAGATCGTACCTGCGATCAATTCATTCCATGCACCGATAAATGCAAATACAAATACGGCTACGATCCCCGGGAACATAACCGGAAGTACGATTTTGCGCAGTGTCTGCATTTTGCTGCAGCCATCAACATAGGCAGCCTCTTCCAGAACATATGGAATACGTTCAAAGAAGCTTCGCATTGTTATTACACAAAACGGTAAGTTTGTGAGTGAATAGAAAATAAACAATGACATATAACTGTTGATCAGTCCCATTTTGATAAATACCACATACATAGGAATGATAACAAGAATGCTCGGGATCATCTGTGTGATAAGGAAAAACAGAAGCACCGCACCTTTTCCGCGGAACTTAAATCTGGCAAGGCCATATCCTCCAAAGATTGACAGGATCACGACTACAACTGCTGATGACAGCGTTACGATTAAACTGTTCTTCAAATATATACCATAATCCATCATATTAAACAAGGACTGATAATTTTCTAATGTAAAAATTTTTGGAAAATACGTAATATGCTGAGCATTAATGATCTCAGGATTAGTCTTGAATGAAGTAATGACCATCCAGTAAATCGGAAGTACTACTATCAAAAAATAGATAGCCAGGATAATAAAACGTACAGTATTTGTAATTCTCTTTTTCTTTGATTTTGTCATTAGAAATCACCTGCCTTATCGTAATTGGAAAGTTTCAGGAACAATACGGCATAAACACCTAAAATCACCATCAGGAGCACACCAAACGCACCCGCCAGACCAAAATCATATCCTGAGAATGCCTTTGTATACATGTATGATGGAAGTGTCTGTGAATAGTTGACAGGACCTCCCTGCGTTACGATAACTACCAAGTCAAATGAGTTAAAGATCCAGATAGTACGCAGAAGGATTGTCATAATAACTGTAGGTTTAATGTAAGGAAGTGTCAGACTGAAAAACTTACGGAACATTCCGCAGCCATCCATATCTGCTGCTTCATAAATTTCATCCGGAATTGACTGAAGTGCTGCAAGAATCATAATTCCAAAGAAAGGAATTCCGATCCAGATCATGGCAAGAATAACAACTACCAGAGATAATCCCGGTGTACCAAGCCATGCAATACCTTTTTTGATGATTCCAAGCTTCATCAGTACATCATTGACTACACCATATTCTCCGTTGAATGACCAGCGGAATACAAGGCCGACTACGAAAGCTGAGAACGCCCATGGAAGAAATACGATAGACTGATAAATTCCTCTTCCTTTGAATTTATCTCTCAGGCATAATGCAAGGATCAGGCCTCCGATAAACTGCCCGAAAACTGAAACGATTACGTAAACTATAGAGTTCTTTAACAAGAGCGGGAAGTCCTTGTCTCCAAACATCTTTTGGAAGTTAGCGAAATCATTAAAATATACATTTGCATTTCCAAGTTTATAATTCTGGAATGCCATCACAATGCTCTTGATCAGCGGATAACCAAACATGATCACAAGCAGAAGGAAAATCGGACCTACATAGTACCATGGCTCCACTCTCTTCTTGCGTGCCATTCGTCCTTTTTTATTTGCACTACTCATAAGTTACCTCCTCTGTCCAAACATCTCAGTCTTTTAAAAAAACGGGGCATCTTATTTTCTCTCAGGAAAACAGGATGCCCCGTTTTGACTGCTTACAGTGTTAGTTTATTACTTCAGGGTCAGTGCAGTTTTCAACTTTTGTATCTGGATTTTCTTCTATGAACTGTTTCATACGTGACTGCAGCTCGTCTGTGATTGTTGTGAGTGCAGTTTCAGCATCTTCATCACCAAGCAGATATTTCTGAATTTCTTCGTGGAACATACCCTGGTGAAGGTCTGTATAATCAAATGGTCCGAAAGTTGTCGGAACTGCAAGAGCAGGATCGTTCATCTGCTGTACAAATGCTGCATATGGTCCATCTGTTCCATAAGTATCATCGTTTTCAACGTCTTTTTTGATCGGAATCTCGCCTGTAAGTTTGCAATATTCAATATTGTTTTCTGCATTGGTCATGAACTGGATAAGCTGCCATGCTTCGTCTGGATTTTCACTGTTTCCGGAAATAGAATATGCATAAGGTGCATTGATCGTGTTATAGATCTTTCCGTCCTTTGTGCTCTTAGGAATTGGCATAACGCCCCATGTACCCTCTTCCATGTTATTTGCACATGTTGGAAGAACTTCGGAATCGTTGATCAGTGTTCCGGTAAGTCCACCTGTAAAGTTATCAACCATCTCTGTGAATCCCCAGTTGATAGCATCTTCCGGTGCATAGCCGTTCAGATATACATCTGTCCATTTTTTGAATGCTTCCAGACATTCATCTGAATTGATGAGGATATTGCCTTCCTGATCATAAGTATTTCCATCTGTAAATGACTGCAGGTAAACAAGGAGCGGATCTAAAGCACCACGTGCTCCACGATAAGATGCTCCATAGTGTTTTTCATCTTTGTTGGTCAGTTTTGCAACTGCATCAAAGTAGTCATCATAATCCCAGCCTTTTGACGGGTCCAGGTCAAGTCCTGCTTCCTCTGCCCAGTCTGTACGATAGTAAACACCTTTTACCATAAGTCCGTCCGGAACTGTGTAGATATGTCCATAACGGTCTTCTTCACTTCTCCATAACAGTTTGTTTACAGCGTCTGTGTACTCGCCTCTTGTATCTCCAACATAATCGTCAAGCGGAATTACCCAGCCAGCAGATGTGTACTGTCCCAGCCAGCCTGACCATACTGTCATAACATCCGGAAGCTGTCCGGAAGCGCCAAGTACTGTGATTTTGTTTGCTGCATCATCCCAAGGAACGCTTTCGTAAGAAACGGAGATTCCGGTTTCTTCTTCGAATTTAGCAAAAGTTTCCTCGTAGTACTTCTGGCGTGTTTCACTTGGACTTACGTCCAGGAAACGCAGCTCTTTGCCATCCGCATGTACCTCACATACGCCAGCTCCCGCTACTGTTGCAGCCATTGTTACCGCTGCTAGAAATAAGCTCATACCCTTTCTCATTTTTTTCCTCCTTTTTATTTAATCCTTTATTTAATTTTCGTTTTAATATGGATCAATATTTACAATTTTTTCAATGCTGTTTCAAGATCTTCGAGCAGATTCTCTTCTCCCTCAAGTCCACAGTAGAGACGGATAAGTCCACGGTCAGTGCCCAGGAAATCCAGTTCTTCCTGTGAAGCTTTGTAAAGCGGGCAAAGAGCAAGGCTCTCAAATCCACCCCAGGAGCATCCTTTTCCGAAAAGCTTCAGATTATCAATAAACTCCACTGCTTTTTCCGGAGAAGCATCCAGTTCAACACTCATAAGACTTGTATGTCCCTGCTGCTGTCTGCGGATGATGTCAGCCTGTGGATGTGATGCAAGTCCGGTATAATTTACTCGCTTCACCTTGTCGCTCTTTTCCAGGAATTCTGCGACCGCCATTGCGATCTCCTGATGCCTCTTAACTCTTGCTTCAAGAGTACGGAGACCTCTGATGCAGAGCCATCCTTCCATTGGTCCGAGTACACCACCGAACCACTCTCTCATCTCACCCATAATCTTTCGCATCAGTTCTTCATTTTTGGATACAAGAACTCCACCGATAATATCACTGTGTCCACCGATATACTTTGACATCGTGTGCATGGAAATATCAATTCCAAGATCCAGTGGTTTCTGGAAAAGTGGAGTCATGCATGTATTATCAATATAAGTTATAACTCCATGTCTCTTTGCGATCTCACTGATTGCTTTAAGATCTACGACTCTGAAAACAAAGGTCGCTGGGCTCTCCAGAATCATAAGTGCTGTATTATCCTGAATAGCTGCCTCAATCTCATCCAGATCATTTCCAGAAACATAGGTTACGCTGAAATTCAGTCTTGGGATTCCTACTGTATGAAGGAATCGCTTAACCGGCTGATAAACATCTCTCATACAAACGATGTGACTTCCTGCCTTACAGGTTGCCATGATAGCTGCTGTACATGCTGCCATTCCTGATGAAAAAGCAACTGCACGGCTTCCGTGCTCCAGTTCTGCGATCTTTCGCTCCAGAATATGCACGGTAGGATTGGAACTTCTTCCATAAACAAACTGATCATCTTTATAAATATCTACATTACAATAATCTTCAAAGCTATCATAAACATGTAGTGAGTTCATAAAAACCGGTGGAACAACCGCATTGAGATATTTGTCATACTCATCTGCTGTGTGTGTTAGTGCCAATAGATCCTGATTCATATTTACTGCCCTCCATTCTCAGTTCCGTCTGTAGTTATATGGTAGACTGGTTCAACCAGTTTGGATATTAAAAAAATCGACGAAGTCCTTCTTTTCCTATGAGGATCTTCGTCGATTACACCTTGATTTTATAATACAAACATGTGTAATGTCAATATATTTTCGTCACTTTTTTCGTTTATTTGTAATGTTTTTACTATTTTGCCAAAAACAAGCCTTAATTTTTAGACAATTTTTTTGCGCGTTTTTCGAACATTCCATTGCAATCACATCTTCTCAATGATATATTTAAGCTAGTTTCATGCGTTTAGTTTTTGTGCATATTGCACAACTTAACAAAAGGAGGTTTTATATGAGTGATTTATACCGCGACAGCCGACGCTGTTATCTGATCGATCATCATTCTCCTGCTCCACCTGCTGTAACACTTGACCATCTGGACATCGCTGAATATGAAGAATTCTTCGATACAGCTCAGATTGATTCTGTGATGGTATACTGCAAGGATCATTGGGGAATGACCTATTTTGATTCTAAAGTGCCAGGTTCAATGAAGCACCCGGGAATCCAGGGCGACTGGATCCGCACTGTCCGTGATTCTGTTGCACGCAAAAATCTTGAATTTATTGCTTATTACTGCATCGAATATGATGAAGGAGCTGCACGTCGTTTTCCTGAATGGCGCGTACGCCAGGCCGATGGCACACCACTTATCCGTGATGACCTCTATGCAAAATGGAGTCTGTGCTGCTATCAGACCGGTTATCGTGAATACAGTCTGTCCCATATGGAAGAAATTGTTCGGAATTATCACCCGGATGCGCTCTTTATGGACATCTTCGGTGCTTCCCTCTGCTACTGCGAGCACTGCCGCAGCAAATTCCGCGAAATGTTTGGATATGACATCCCGGAAACAGATGAGGATATAAAACTTCACCGCCGTGATCTTGTCACTTTTCTTAATAAGAATACTTACGACTATCTGTCTGAGCTCCGCTCCCGCGTAAAGGCAATCGATCCTACCATTGCGATCACGATCAATTTCTCCTGCCATTATCCTAAGGAGATCCGTGATCTTTTAGACTATCAGTTCTCTGAACCACTGATGAAGGACAACTGGTATTCTTCTATCTATGCACGTGATACCGCAGTCGGACAGTATCCGATCCTTGCTCCTGGCGAAGCTTCCCAGGTATACAATTATGACCGTGAAGAACAGTATATCTGCGATCTTTCTTCCATCGCTGCACAGGGATGCCGTGTTGGTATGTACAGCGGTTCCCAGCACATTGATGGTACTCTTGAGCATCTGGAGGCAGAACGCCTCGGCAGTGTTTACAGTATTCTGAAAGAACTGGAGCCACATTTCAAAGATCGTCAGCCAGTCAAATGTGTCGGCATTCTTCAGAGTGATGCATCAAAAGCCATAAACGCTTTTCCATTCCATCCGGATGCAATCCTTCGAATGAAAAAGCATAATCCTCATACTTATGCGATCCTCGGCGCTATGCAGTTATGCGAACAGGCCAAACTTCCTTACGGAATTCTCCCTGAAGGCGAGGTAAGTGCAGAGCTTCTTGCTCAGTATGATATGATCCTTCTTCCAGAGGTTTATGTTCTCACAGAATCCACAGCCAGCCTTCTGAGAAAATATGTATCCGGTGGAGGCAAGCTCCTTATTTCCGGAAAGACCGGATTATGGGATACTGATTTTAACGCTCTGGATAATTTTATCCTGTCTGATCTGATGGGTGTTTCATTTACAAAGCTCCATACAGAATATGCACAAAACACCTGGAGCTCCTATATTAAAAAGACTTCAGATTCCTCATTCAATGGAATCTTTGAGCGTACAACACCGCCAGTAAGTGATTTCTTTATCGAAGCAGCATGCACCGATGCCCACCCTGAATTCACCTTCGTACTTCCATGTACTGCATGTTCTCCAACCGACTGGGTTAACTGGTGGAGTCCGCCGCCGGGTGCAGAAACTTCTCTTCCGGCACTGACCATTAATCAGTATGGCAGCGGTTCTGTTGTTTACACAGCATTTGATCTGTTCACAATGGCAGCTGAAGAAAGCTACCGTGCTGTCGGAGACCTGTTCAAACAGATCACCGAAAAGCTGAATATCAAGCCTGTGCTCCGCAATATCACTGATATTCCAAACATCCTTCGGACAGCATATTTTGAAAAAGATGACTGTTACCAGATCCATCAGATTTCTCTTATGGCTCATCAGTTCAAAGGAGATGTGACAGCTGTCAGCGGTGGTGTGATCTCCGTATCCACGCCAGTCAAAGAAGCTGTTGTGATCTACCCGGAACACAAAACTCTGCCGATCACACAAAATGGCAGCGAATGGCTGATACAGCTTCCGGATTTTACGATCCAGCAGTTTATTATTCTAAAAAAATAAGGCCAACAAAAAAACAAGCATCCTTAAGGACGCTGGTTTTTTTACGCTTTATTTATTTTTCTCTTTTGTACATTTCTCCGACCACATAGCACAGAGCTGCAACAACCATACCATTGATGGATGCGATTCCCCATGTCACTACGTTTGCTACGATCGCACCAAGAATAACTCCGGCAACTGCAAACCAGTTGACTGTTACAATCTTAATGGTATCTGTATCGTAAGCCTTTTTATTCATGAAATAAGAGATGACCAGGATGATACCAACCGGCGGCAGTGTACAGTTCAGGATGTTCAGCCATCCGCAGAAATTGTAGTACAGCCATACAGAAAGCAATGTTCCGATAACACCGGAGATCAGGACCATCGGTTTCTTTCTCTTATTGAAAATATTTGCAAGACCAAGTCCTGCTGTATACAAAGCATTATCATTTGTTGTCCAGATATTTAATCCCAGAACCAGGATTGCAAGATAGAACAGATTCAAACGAATCATAACTTCAAAAATATCATTTCCGCCAACAAAGATATAAGAGATAGCTCCAAAGAAGAACATCAGAGAGTTTCCGATAAAGAAAGCAACTACTGTTGCGATCGTTCCCTGTTTACCATTTTTTGCAAATCGTGTAAAGTTCGGAGTCGCAGTTCCTCCTGATACGAAAGAACCAATTGCAAGTCCTGCACCGCCGATGACACTCAGAGAGCCGCTGGATTTAGCAAACTGATCAACAATCGTGCCATCGCCCTGTTTAACTGCCATGATCATTGCCACTGTTCCAAGAATTGCAACAAGCGGTACAGCAATATAGCTGATCACGGTAAGAGACTTGATTCCAAAATATGCGGATGCAGTCATACATGCTCCTGCGATCAGGATCAGCACCCATTCTACCGCAGTGCTTCCGCCAAAAAGTTCACGTGCTACCGGAATTGCAAACATTGCAATACCTACGCCAAACCATCCGATCTGTGTAAAACTTGTCAGCGCAGAAGAAATATAAGAACCTTTTTCTCCAAACGCTCTCTTGGAAAGCAGGTCAAGGCTTAAGCCTGTCTCTGCACCTACATAACCAAGCAGACCTGTGTAAATACCAAGGATCGCACCACCCAGAAGGAGGGCTTTGATAAATCCCCAGAAGTCCAGTCCTGCTGCCATTTCCTGGCCTACCCACATACTTGCAGAAAAGAAAGTAAATCCAAGCATGATCATAAACATTGTCACAAATCGGCGTCTGCTCCACTTCGGAACCGCGCACTCTGCAAAGTCAATATCCACCTTTCCCTGCTCTGCGCTGTTTGCTGTTGTCATTTTTTCACTCATTTGTTCTCCCCGTTTTTCCTTAATCTAAAATATATTTTCGCAGTGCGTCCGTGAATTCCCCGATACGCTGCTCTGCAAGCTCTTTTAATGTGATATCCTTCATGCTTTCAATGTATCCAAGCTCCTGACGATACAGCCATTTTGCATCTGCCGGACGGATCTCCTGATAGTGGTTTGCCTTAACCCAGTCCTCATAGCTGATCGGTGTCGGGTAACCCAGCTTCTCATCCAGAAGTTCCTTAAAGTCGATCTTATCGGCTCTTTCTTTGATTCCTTCCCAGAATTCCAGAACCTCTTCTACATGCTCATGGATCTCATAACGTCTTGCACCGCCATCATAGATGATACATTTTTCAAAAAGAGGACTGCACATGGAAAGTGTTTCTCTTCTGAATTCAGGCGCAACAATACCACCCTTCCAGTAGAAATCCACGTCCGGAAGGTTGATCCCGGAAACGCCCTTGTCCTGATAGGTACTGAAGATTCCTTCATAATAAACAGTGATAAAGCCTTCGAACTCCGGCCAGAATTCACGAATCTCTGCAGTAAGCTTCTCAAGGATATCGATTCCCTTGGTTCCGCCGATTGTAAAAATAATAATATTACGGAGTCTTGCGCCATGATCTCTGTAAAAATCAGTCACATAGCGAAGACAATGGATCAGTGTCTCTCCACTTGCAATGATATCACCGATCATCAGTGTGCTGTCCGGCACCATAGTAAGTTTGCTGTACTTGATCTCCAGACCTGCGATCTCTTCTTTTTCAAATACACGCTCACTGGAAAGAAAGCTGATATCATGAACACGGATATGCTCTCTGTAGCATGCCTCTTCCAGAGGATAGTTCAAAGCTCCTCTTAAAATAGATAGAATATTTGCTGTCGTAACCTTTTTCTGTTCCTTCAGATAATAAAGCATCTGAGAAGTTGAGGAAACCAGACAGTTATAAACTTCATAACCGACGATCTCAGGTGTATTCAGAAGCTTTCTTGATTCCGCTTCAGAAATCACGTAATACTCATTTTCATAATCTCCGCCTTCCAGACGATAGCAGGCAACACCCTGCTCATCGAACTCCGGCACCAAAACTACATTGTCCCAGTTTTTCATCTGTATCTTTTCCCTTCCTGTGTATTTTCCCTTGACTTTTGTAACTTATGAATTTACATAACAAAACATCTTACAAAAGAGTATGATGAACTGCATGGATTGTCAAGTAGAAAAAGCATTTCCGACCACTATATTCATAAAAAAGATCCCCCTGCCATCACTGGCATTGAGATCTTTTTTATTTCCAGTCTTCTGACCGGTTTATATCGCTCCCAGAATTTCTCTGGCGTTGTTGATTCGTTCTTCTGATGGTGGTCTGACACCTTCCAGCGGATAAGGAATTCCGAGCTGTTCCCATTTAAATACCCCAAGGGTGTGGTACGGAAGCACTTCGACTCTCTCCACTGTTTTCAAAGTATGGATAAAATCTGCAAGCCTGTGGAGATACTCATCTTTATCGCTGCCTCCGGGAACAAGTACATGGCGGATCCACATTGGTTTTCCCATATCTGACAATCTCCGTGCCATTGCCAGGATATTCTTATTGGACTGTCCTGTAAGCTTGATATGTTCTTCTTCGTCAATCTGTTTGATATCGAGAAGGACAAGATCAGTATACTTCATAAGCTCCAGCCATTTGGAATAAAAAGGTTCTTTTTCTGTGTAAGGATTGGCGCTGGTATCAAGAGTTGTATGAACTCCTGCTGCCTTTGCCTGACGGAAAAGTTCTGTCAGGAAATCAATCTGGAGAAGCGGTTCTCCTCCGCTCACAGTGATTCCACCTTTGTTGCCCCAGTAATTCTTATAGCGAAGAGCCTGTTTCAGAAGCTGAGACGGGGTGTACTGCTGCCCCTCTCCCATTTTCCAGGTGTCCGGATTATGGCAGAACTGGCAGCGCATTGCACATCCACTCAGGAATATCACATATCTGACGCCCGGTCCGTCTACTGATCCGAAGCTTTCCAGAGAATGGACATATCCTTTGATTTCTTCACTCATTATTACATTCTGTCGTGGCAGGTTCTGGCGATAACATCCAGCTGCTGCTCTCTTGTAAGGTCGATGAATTTAACTGCATATCCGGATACACGGATTGTGAAGTTTGCGTACTCTTCTTTTTCCGGATGTTCCATTGCATCGATCAGTTTTTCTTTACCAAATACATTAACGTTGAGGTGATGAGCACCCTGGTCAAAGTATCCGTCAAGTACATGAACAAGGTTCTCTGTACGTTCTTCTTCTGTATGTCCCAGAGCATCCGGGTTGATGGTCTGAGTATTGGAGATTCCGTCAAGGGCATCTTCATAGTCCAGTTTTGCAACAGAGTTGAGGGAAGCAAGAAGTCCGTTCTGCTCTGCGCCGTAGGACGGGTTAGCTCCAGGTGCCAGCGGCTCGCCTGCTTTTCTTCCATCCGGAAGGGATCCTGTAGCTTTACCATAAACAACGTTGGATGTGATGGTAAGGATAGAAGTAGTAGGTTTTGAATCACGATAGGTATGGATGTGTTTCAGTTTCTCAAGGAATGTAGAAAGCAGTGTTGTTGCGATCTCATCTGCTCTGTCATCATCGTTACCATAGCGTGGGAAGTCACCTTCTACTACGAAATCTGTTGTAATTCCGTCTTCGTCACGGATAGCTTTAACTTTTGCATATTTGATAGCGGACAGGGAGTCTACTACGTGAGAGAATCCTGCGATACCAGTTGCGAAAGAACGGTCAACCTTTGTATCGATCAGAGCCATCTCTGCTGCTTCATAGTAGTATTTGTCATGCATATAGTGGATCATGTTCAGTGTTCCAACATACAGATGAGCCAGCCAGTCCATCATCTTGTCATATTTTGCAACTACTTCGTCATAGTCAAGGTATTCAGAAGTAATTGGCTGATACTGAGGTCCTACCTGCTGTTTTGTCTTCTCATCAACACCACCGTTGATAGCGTACAGAAGGCATTTTGCAAGGTTTGCACGAGCTCCGAAGAACTGCATTTCTTTACCTGTCTCAGTAGCAGATACACAGCAGCAGATGCTGTAGTCATCGCCCCATACCGGACGCATAACATCATCGTTCTCATACTGGATAGAACTTGTCAGTACGGAGATGTCAGCTGCATATTTCTTGAAGTTTTCCGGCAGTCTTGAAGAATACAGAACAGTAAGGTTCGGTTCCGGAGCCGGTCCCATGTCTTCCAGAGTGTGCAGGAAACGGAAGTCGTTCTTTGTTACCATTGTGCGTCCATCCTGTCCCATACCTGCAACTTCCAGAGTTGCCCATACCGGGTCACCGGAGAACAGCTGGTTGTAAGAAGGAATACGTGCAAATTTAACCATACGGAATTTCATTACCATGTGGTCAACAAGCTCCTGAGCTTCTTTCTCTGTAAGAGTTCCGTTCTCAAGGTCTCTTTCAATATAGATATCAAGGAATGTAGAGATACGTCCAACACTCATTGCAGCACCGTTCTGAGTCTTGATTGCTGCAAGATATCCGAAGTAAAGCCACTGGAATGCTTCTCTTGCATCTTTAGCCGGCTGTGAAATATCATATCCGTAAGCTTCAGCCATAACTTTCATGCCTTTGAGTGCGCGGATCTGATCTGCGATTTCCTCACGAAGCTGGAAGTCATAACGTCTCATACCCTGACGGTCGCAAGCTGCGAAGTCTTTCTGTTTTCCTTCGATCAGAGCGTCGATACCGTACAGTGCTACTCGTCTGTAGTCACCAACGATACGTCCACGTCCATAAGTATCCGGAAGACCTGTCAGGATCTTGTTGTGACGGGCTGCTTTCATTTCTGGTGTGTAGATATCAAATACACCCTGGTTGTGTGTTTTGAATTCGTAGTTATGGAAAACGTCTTTGATCTTGTCGCTTACTTTGTATCCGTAAGTCTCACATGCCTGCTCTGCCATTTTGATACCACCGTATGGCATGAATGCACGTTTCAGCGGTTTGTCTGTCTGCAGACCAACAACTTTTTCAAGATCTTTGAGGTCTTCATCGATGTATCCCGGGCCATATGCTGTCAGAGATGTAACAACCTCTGTCTCCATATCCAGAACGCCGCCTTTTGCACGCTCTTCTTTCTGAAGTTCCTGAAGTTTTCCCCACAGTTTGTTTGTAGCCTCTGTAGGTTCTTCCAGGAAGGAAGCATCTCCGTCATATGGTGTGTAGTTCATTGAAATAAAATTACGAACGTCGATTTTTTCTTTCCAACGGTTTCCTTTGAAACCTTCCCACTGTGAAAAGTTTTTCATTTTTGCACCTCTCTAAAATAGAATTTATTCCGCGTATGTCCCGTCTAACTTTTCTCCTAAAAGAAAAATAAGACCGGAATCTTATTATAGTTACATGTGAACTCTCCCTCGTTCACGCCGCTAGTTTACACTATTGAAAGCACCTTTGTCAATTAATTAACGCATGCTTTTAATTTTGTACAATTTGTAGTTGTATTTTGAAAGTTTTTATCAATATATTGTATTTTTACGAGTGCAACACTAATTTTTTCGACTTTTCCGGTTTCTGTTTCTTCTTATTATAATCTTCCTCGCCCTGACATTGCAATGGGTAGCTTTTTGGAGCTTTTGTCGAACGAATGTTCTAAAAAAAGTTTCTTGATTTCAAGAACATACGTTTGTATAATAGATATATGATCACACAGATTACAAATAATAATTACACAACGCAGGAAAAGTTACAGATTCTGGCAGATGCAGCCAAATATGATGTCGCATGTACTTCAAGCGGTTCCAGCCGACACGGAAAGAAAGGAGAGCTCGGCAATGCAGAGGCATGTGGCATCTGTCACAGTTTTGCCGCTGATGGAAGATGTATTTCCCTTCTCAAGATCCTGATGACAAATCATTGTGCCTATGACTGTAAATATTGCATCAACCGTGCCAGCAATGATGTACGCCGCGCCACCTTTACGCCACAGGAAATCTGTGAACTAACCGTTGAATTTTACAAACGGAACTATATCGAAGGGCTCTTCTTAAGCTCCGGTGTCTTAAAAAATCCGACCTATACCATGGAAAAAATGTGTGAGACACTGCTGCTCCTCCGTACCCGGTACCATTTCAACGGATACATTCATGTAAAAACAATTCCCGGGGCCTCTGACGAGCTGCTTGCCGCGGCCGGATATCTGGCAGACCGCATCAGTGTCAATCTGGAACTTCCGACAGAAACAGCTCTGCGTTCTCTTGCCCCCAATAAAACCATGCAGAATATCCTGAATCCCATGGGAAAAGTACAAAGTACTATTGCCTCTCACCGGATAGCTGCTGGAAAGTCTGCATATATGGATCGAAGCCGGGGAAATCAGTTTTTAAGAAATGGTATTTTCTCAGACGATTCCAAGAAAACCTTCAAAGAAAAACTCAATATGCAGAATACCGATGCAAAACCCGGGAACAATCCTCCCCTCAAAAAAGAGGATTCGAATCTTATCTCCCGTGATAAAAATAAATTCACGAAACATATCCTGACATGGGAAAATGCCTGTCAGCTGGCACCTCTTGACATGTCCGATCTGAAACGGAATTTCGCTCCGGCAGGGCAGAGTACCCAGATGATCATCGGTGCCACTGGCGAAAGTGACTATACTCTGTTACAGACGAGCCAGGCTCTGTACCAGGGCTTTGATCTGAAACGAGTCTTCTATTCGGCATATATTCCGTTAAATGATGACTCCATTCTCCCTCAGATTGGAACTCCACCTCCACTTCTGCGGGAACATCGCCTGTATCAGGCAGACTGGCTGCTACGCTTCTATGGCTTCCAGGCAGATGAACTGTTATCCGAATCTCAGCCCAACTTCAATGAACTGCTGGATCCCAAATGCGACTGGGCGCTGCACCATCTGGAACACTTTCCAGTGGAAGTTGAAAAAGCATCTTATGCCACGTTGCTTCGGGTTCCCGGAATCGGGCCAAAATCCGCCAGCCGGATCACTTATGCCAGACGATATGGCCGTCTGAATTTTGACAATCTGAAAAGAATGGGCGTAGTTTTGAAACGCGCACATTATTTTATCACCTGCGGTGGCAGACAAATGTATCGTACTCCCATTGAAGAAGCCTATATCACCCGACAGCTGGTTCAGGTAGATGCAAAAGATTCCTGGAAAGTACAACATTCCAATGAATCTTATTCCCAGATGACTCTCGCTGATTTTGGGATCGGCTAAACTTCCCTCTGCCAGTTTCCAGCCACTTTTACATATAGGATCAGAATACGGAATAAAAATATGAAAATATATACTTGCCAGGACCGCTTAACGGATATCATGACCTGCATCTATGATGCCTGGTCAGAAGCCCTGAAAGTCGGTCATAACCAGATTGGACTAAAGAAAGAACCTATCTTTCAACAAACAATGTTTGATGAATATATCCATGTGGATGGTGATCCTTCCAAAGCAGAAAAAGTTATACGCTCCATTCGGAGAAGCATCTCTGAAACTGCATACATGAACATCTACTACGCCTCATTGTCTGCGGATGAGAACGCTCTGCAGGCAATCTATGACTTTCTTCGGGTGGGGTTTGCTATTGGCAGTACTGTAGTCGGGCAATATACGAATCCACATGTAATGAATCTTCTCGAACTCCGGCGCCAGGTATCAAATGAAGCGCATCATTTTCGGGAATTTGCCCGTTTTCAAAGTCTGGAAAACCAGGTCTATGTCAGTCATTTGGAGCCCAGGAATGATGTAATCATGCTGGTTGGCAACCATTTTGCCAACCGTATGCCCTCCGAACACTGGATGATCATCGATGATAACCGCAAAACTGCCTGTGTACATGTAAAAGATGGTGAAAATTATCTGCGCTATCTGACGGACGATGAATTTTCGGTATTACAAAAGACAGAATCTTATGAAGATGAATATACTGATATGTGGAAAACATTCTTCCATGCCATAAGCATTGAACAACGGAAGAATTACGTCTGCCAGCGAAATTTATTTCCCATCTGGAAAAGAAAACATGCCGTGGAATTCAGATAATTCAAGAATGCCCTGATAGATCAGTTTCCACCACATAAAAAGACCGAAACAACGCATTCCGGTCTTTTTTCATCATATCCTATTTCATTACACATGGAAATTTCGCCCGACAACGCAAGTAAAACATGGAGATTTCCCTTTCTCAACCAGAACGGTCTTAGAACAAAAGAAGCGGCATGCCGCACAGAATAAAGCAGAAACGAATCATATCACTGTCCTTTAATGCCGCCAGACAGCTACATAATTTTCTTTCTTCCATACTAGCATGCCGCACTGTGTACGTCCATCAAAAGAGTTCGAAACTTATTGACAAACTCCGCACTTCTTCGACATTTATTTTACTTCTACAAGCTCAATCTTAAAGTTCAGCTCTTTACCAGCCATCTCGTGATTGGCATCAAATGTAATTGTCTTTTCATCTTTGGCTGTAACTTTGACCGGGAAAGGCTGCCCATACTGATTAGACAAATATACCTGCTGACCTACTGTCAGGTCCTCTGCACCCGGAAGCTGTTCAATCTCAAGAGTAAAGATCGCATCCGGATTCGGCTGTCCATAAGCATCTTCCGGCATCAGATGGATTTCTTTGATTTCTCCGACCTTCATGTCTGCAACAGCTGCATCAAAGCCTTTGATCATCTGTCCTGCTCCGCAGACAAACTCCAGCGGCTGTCCACGATCATAGGAAGAATCGAACTGTGTTCCATCGTTGAATGTTCCCTTGTAATGTGTACGGCATGTCTTTCCTACATTCGGTCCGGAAAATGCCGGTTTATGTGAACCACAGCCGCCACAGCTGCTTCCACAGGACTCCCCTTCCTCATGGTTTCCACAGGAATGTCCTTCTTCATGATGATGGTCACAGGTTGTTCCTGCTGATTCCAGTTCGCCCTTCAGATAAGCTTCTACTACTTCATCTGTATTTCCCTGTGCACCGGAGCATAACTGAATGCCTGCCTCCGCAAGTGCAGTCTGTGCACCTCCTCCAATACCACCGCAGATCAGTACATCAATCCCCTGTTCTGCCAGAAGTCCGGCCAGGGCACCATGTCCAGTTCCGTTAGAACCGATCACTTCACTTGAAACAACTTTGTTGTCTTCTACTTCATAAACCTTAAAGTTTCTGTTTTTCCAAAATGCTGAAAAACATTTCCATTATCATAAGTTACTGCAATTTTCATTATAAAAATCCTCCAATCCATACTTTGTCGCTCAGATTAGTATAGCTTGTCGGAGAAATAAAAGCAACCAGTAAACTGCAAAGGAATAACCATCTTCACCAGTTACCTCACCAATGAATATTAAAATCCAACGAATTTTTATATTGCTTATATTTTCCATCTGTGAGCAGTTTTTTATATGCGTCGTATGCGCCTGAAGACTGTCATATTTTACTGCGGTCTCAGCCAGCTCTTTTTTTGCAGTGCCTGTGCTCATCTGCGCTGCAATCGCAACGTAATCAGGGCCATATCCTGTACGTTTGGCGGTTGTAGATTCTGCTACATAATATTTATTATCTGCCGTGCAGACAATCACAGGAATCTTCTGGTTCGCACCGACAACATCTGTATTAACAGAAGTCCAGAGCAAAGCACGTTTTCTAGCATCCTTCGCCCTTCCATAATATGCCCAGGTTCCTTTCTTAAGGAGACTGTCAGATGCTATCTTCATCTCTATCCTTGGAACCATAGTAGATTTTTGGCATCTGGAATCGATTTCAAAGATGCCAGTTACACCGTTCAGTGCATTACTTTCCTGAAGAACTCTGTCGAAGTTTTCTTCCAGGTTAAACCAGTATTCTTTTACTTCATCGTTTTCTACACTGTCTCCTTTTCCGGTTTTCCAGTCAAATAAAATACCGGTTTCAGGATTCATGGACACTTCGCATATTCCGTCCGCAACGGGATATCCCTTCCAGTTAACAGTATCAGGGTCGCTGTTGGAATGCGTGATTCCCGCAATCGTCACTGTATCTGAAGACTGCCATTTATCTATTTTCTGCTTTAGATGAACGATCTCCTTTACATCTTCATTTCCCTCTATTCCCGTTTCCATCACCACTTTGTCATACGCCGTCCTGACATTTGCAAGATCAGTTGATTCCCTGCTTTTTTCTATATATTTGGTATAAGTCGGTGCAAGAACACCTATAAGAATCGCAAGAATTGCAATGATGATCACAAGTTCCACAAGTGTAAAACCTTTGTTTCTGTTTTTCATATATTTTCCTTACATTGTATAATTTTATATCTCTATATCATATTTTATTTGATCGTAATTTGCAAGATATTCCCCAATTTTATTGACACCTTAACCAGGTAACTGACAGGAGTTTTTCAATTTTCCTTGCCCGTTTTAATAAAACATGCAATAATTATTTTGTTTTTATACACATGACTGAATTTTATAAAATATAAATACGAGGAACAAATCAAGATGAAAACATACGAAGAATTACTTTCTGATATTGAAGACGATATGGAACTTATGGGGGCATTGCACATTGTTTATGCCATGGAAGAAAACGGTGTTCTCACCGGTTATGATTATCTCCCGGAAGAGCCTTATACAATCTCTGTGACCTTAAAAAGACCTTCAGGAAAAAATTCATCAGCAAATGCTCTATGACAAAGCATCTGCATATACTTATGATTCTGATAAAAGCGCCCCAAAACTGGCAGTAATTTTCCCGGGAATCGGCTATACTGCTGACAAACCACTCCTGTATTATGCAATCCGTCTTGCCAGACATTATGGGTATCAGATTCTCGCTGTATCCTATGGAACCCTCCCTGAGAATGTCAAGGGTGATCACGCAAAAATGAAGCAGGCTTTTGAGCTTGCTTATGAACAAACAGAACAAGCTCTGCAGGACATCGACTGGAATTCCTATGGCAGCATTCTCTTTATTTCCAAAAGCATCGGTACAGTTATCGCTTCCGCTTATGCTTCCAGACATAATATAAAAGGAAAAAGCATCCTGTTCACACCTCTGACTGACACTTTTTCCTTTACTCGTCCCGGCAGCATTGCATTTCACGGTACTGCAGATCCATGGGCAGAAACAGACTCTATCCGTACACTGGCTGAACAAAAAGAAGTCCCTCTTTTTCTTACACCAAATGCCAATCACTCTCTGGAGACCGGCGATGTACAGGCAGATCTTTCGATTATAAAAGCCACAATGGAGCATGTTAACCGTTTTATTGCAACTCCGTAGATTATTTCGTATATTCCTGAATCAGGGCAAGAAGGAGCTCCACACTCTTCTCCATTCCTTCCACACTGATATGCTCATATGGTCCATGAAAAGCATGTCCACCTGTTCCAAGATTTGGACACGGCAGTCCTTTGAAGCTTAACTGGCATCCATCGGTTCCTCCACGAATTGGAAGGATCAATGGTGCCACACCTGCTGCCTCACATGCCTTTTTCGCATGGTCGATCAGATGCATGTGCTCTTCTACAATTTCTTTCATATTGAGGTACTGGTCAGTAATCTTAAGCGTTACCGTCCCTTCGCCCCACTTTGCATTTAAGTTCTTTTCTATCAGTCGAAGAGTCTTCTTCCGCTCTTCGAATCCGTTTTTGTCATGATCTCTGACAATATAATTAAGTTTCGCTTCACCGACTTCCCCCTGCATGCTGATCAGATGATAAAATCCCTCATAGTCTTCGGTTCCTCTCGGTGTCTCCATAGATGGCAGGCAGTTGTTGATCTCTATCGCAACCAGACTGGCATTGATCATCGTATCTTTTCCTTCACCCGGATGAACATTAAATCCCCTGATTTCAAATTCTGCTTTGCAGGCATTAAAATTCTCGTACTGAATCTCCCCTTCACTGTCACCATCCAGAGTATAAGCATACTCTGCGCCAAACTGATCCAGATTGAAATGTTCCGCTCCCATTCCAATTTCCTCATCCGGAGTAAATGCTACACAAATCGTGCCATGCGGCCGATTTTCTGTCTGGATTCTTTCAATCATAGTCAGAATCTCTGCAATTCCTGCTTTGTCATCTGCTCCCAGAATCGTTGTTCCATCCGAAGTGAGCAGTGTACGTCCTTTTAGCCCTGTCAGATGTGGAAATTCCTTCGGACTCAATACCAGTCCGCTTGTGCCAAGTACCAGATCCCCGCCATCATAATTTTCGGTAACCATCGGTCGGATCTCATGATCACAAAAATCAGAAACTGTATCCATATGTGCGATAAATCCAAGTGCCGGAATCTCTTTTTTTCCTTCCGTCGCCGGAAGTTTTCCATACAGATAACACTTATCATCAAGGACTACCTCTGTCAGGCCAAGTTCCTTCATTTCTTTTTCCAGCTTCCTCGCCAGATCAAACTGACACACAGAAGACGGAACTGTCTCACTCTCTTCATCACTCGGCGTACGCACTGTCACATAGTTGATCAGTCTTTCCCATGCTTTCATAATATCTGCTCCTTTGTTTCTATTTAGTTCTCTGTCTGATGTATATCTCCGGATTGTCTTATTCTTTTAAATATTTCATCATTGTTGGGACAAGAATATTCATATCAACAGGCTTTGCAACATGAGCATTCATTCCGACAGAAAGAACCTTTTGTATATCTTCTGCGAAAGCAATTGGCAGTCTCAACAATACATCCTTCTTCCGTCAATAACTCCGTTGCGATTTCAGTGTTGATCTCATTATCTTCAACCAACAAAATCCGAACACCGTTCAGGCAATCCTTATTGCACAGATTACTGTTTTTCTTCACCAGAGAATCGTCTTCTGACGCTTTTCGGCAAGGAATAGTTACTGTAAATGTGGAACCCTCACCCTGCTTACTTTCCACTTCTATTGTGCCATCCATGAGCTCCACAAGCTTTTTTGTAATGCCCATTCCAATGCCACTGCCATCAATATGACTTAATGTCGTGTTACGTTCTCTGTGGATCCCACATGACTAAAGTCACATGCTCCTCTGTCGCTTTAAGCGACAAGGCTAAATATCGGCGGATACGCCTGTAACTTAGGATATGCGCAGTCATGCGCTTTTTTCCATGCCAGATATGGCAGGTTCCCACACCACAGGTAATCCGCTGTATATCTGCCTGTGTTTATGCTGCTCTTAAGAGTTCCATTTCTGAAAATAGTTCTCTTAAGTCCGCATATACACATGAGATCCTACGCTTTACTGAAGGGACTTTTGCCTCCAGCAAAGACCTTTCCGTTACCGGAAGGGGTTTTAAGAGTTCCCGTATAAAATATCTGGCTCCAATATTATAGGACGCCGAAAGATCACAGTTATATCTTTTTCCATTCTGGAATGTACATAAACTGTGATTGCCTGGATCACGGACAACTGTTCCCGAGCCATCACAGGCAAGCCTGCTGGTATTCCATGCACAGATCCTGGATATCCGCATCCCTCTGCGATGCGCCTGATGTTCGCATCTTTTCTGGATATCCCTTTTTCTCCACAGATGCAGTTTCTGTTTCTTTCTCCCAGATATCTTTCCTTTTGTTTCCAGATACTCAAAAACGATCACATCCGCGTGGTTTTCTTCCGCATATCCTGTAACTGCCCCTGCAATCTTTCTTCCAAGTTCTGTGTTAAGTCGCTTCGCATACGCCCACCTGCTTTTCACCTGTGCGGAGCCATGCTCGCGCTGAAACCTGCTTATCCGTCCCAGCACACGGTACATCCGGTCTTTTTCACTGGGAAAATTAATAAACTTTCTTCCCAGGACAGTTCCATCTGACCGCATAATGGTACAGACTGCATCCGTATTGAGTCCTAAATCCACACTGCAGATAATCTGTTCTTTTACAGGTGTCTTTGTAAGCGGCACTTCTTCCGTATAAGAAAAACGCAGGAAGTATTTACGATGTCTTTTTTCCAGTACGGGTGCTGTAGCTTTTTTTCCTGCCCAGTTCTTTCTGAGATATTCCATATCTGTATGGCTAAGACTGACCCGGAACCATTTCCAGTCATGGCCGTCATAAAGTTTCAGGTACGCTCCATCTTTTTCCTCAGTATCTTCACGGTACATCACATCACGGTAAAATACCGGCATGGCATGATTACCACACACCAGCTTCGGCGTGCCGCCTTTCTTATCCATTTTTTTCCACAGTTCCAGCCTCGTCTATATGAAGATACGCTTCCCA
>ENA-OQDM01000180-OQDM01000180.1-human-gut-metagenome-genome-assembly--contig:-NODE-180-length-43051-cov-1.906276_pt1 | contig 43051 bp, 40 predicted proteins | sample MGYA00242772_ERZ504605 | MGnify/ENA primary metagenome ERZ504605 (study PRJEB26092, sample SAMD00036348) | human gut metagenome | host: Homo sapiens | study: EMG produced TPA metagenomics assembly of... | reverse complement strand
AAACAAATTTACAAAGAGTACCGAGAAAAACGGCTGGAACTATCAACAATATATCCTTTGCCTTGACCCTCTGGGGGAACAGCAAGGTCAAAAAGAATATTCTCTTACACCTGAGATTTATGGGCAATTCTTAATTGATTTGTTCCAATTATGGTATAAAGATTGGAGGAGAAACAGAGCTCCATATATTCGACAATTTGAGAATTATATAGGTATATTATTGGGATATCCCCCTGAGTCCTGTGAACAACGGGGAATCTGTAGTGTACAATGCGTAACAGAAGCTGACGGCAGTGTATATCCCTGTGATTTTTACGTCATAGATGAATATAAATTAGGAAACTTCAACACCGATCAGATTACGGATTTTTTTGAATCAAACAAAGCAAAAGATTTTGTAATGCAATCAAAAAAGCTACACAAAAAATGTCTGCAATGCAAATATCTCCCCCTTTGTAGATCTGGATGCAGAAGAAGCAGAATAAAAAGACGAAATGACCGGAACATATTACAATTATTTTTGTGAGGGATATCGCCGTTTCTTTGAAATATGTGGTCCTGAACTTGCTAATATTGCAAAATATATTAAACGTCAAAAAGAAGGAATGAAGAAAAATCTGTAAATAGGATTCTTATACGATAAGACGTTACTTCATACCTGAGGTTTTTCAAAAAAGCATATGGATTTAAAACTTCCATGTATAATTTGTATTATAAGTCAAAGATGCCGCATACTTCAAGAAAATTTTGAAAAAACACAAACCAGCTTCCTGCTTTACACCTGACTTTTTGCATTTTCAATATTTCACTCCCTGGAAACCAGTTTTATGACCGCTTAACATAAGACAAACCTCCAAACCGGTACATAATCTTATATCAGCCTGGAGGTTTACACAAAATAGTGCGCTCTTCGTTATTGTTTTATTTTGAAATTTTCACCTTTCTTTTGGGTTAATAACCGATATTTTACTTACTTCCTACAGCAATCTTCAGACCTTCCATACTCATATTTTTCTTAAATGCATCATCTATTTTCTCTAATGGATACCAGTCTGTTACCATTTCCGAAACAGGAATTCCTATTTCAATTGCTCTGCGAATCATCTCAATGGTACGCGGATAATTCTGCGGTGCATATGCATAAGAGCCAACCATGGTAATTTCTTTGAAGCAGATATCTTTATGTGGATCAATTGAAACTTCTCCTAGTTCTACAAAGAATCCTACTTCACAGAATCCTCCTCCTCGCTTTGTAAATTTCATTGCGTTCTGGAATCCTTTTGCGTTACCTGTTGTCTGGAACACAAATCCTGCCCCAACACCTCCGGTAAGTTCTTTCACTTTCTCAACCAAAGCTTCACTCGAAGGATAATCCATAAAGTTTAATGTTGCTGCAGCGCCAATCTTTTTTCCAAGATCCAGACGTTTTTCATTTCCATCTACCAGAATAGCATTTGTGATTCCCATCGTTTTTAATACTGTAAGTACTGCAATACCGATCGGACCCGCACCATTAACAACGCAAGTAGTATTAAAAGAGATAAGCCCTGTACTCTTCGCTCTTTCTACCGCCTGAACTCCAACAGAAAGTGGTTCGATCATAATACGTGTATTAACATCAAATTCATTAACCTTGAAGAAAGTAGAACCTTCACGAAGTAAAAGATAATCAGCAAACCATCCATTTAAATGCTTCTCATCATCTGCCATAAGTCCGTAACACCCAATATTATCGCAGAGTCCGGCTCGATCCGGCATAGTCTTGCATGATTCACATTCCCCACATGGTATTACACTTGTCACAATCTTATCGCCCACCTTTACAGGTTTCCCTGTAAAATCAACAGTAACATTCTTGCCCATCTTTACAATTTCACCTGTACCTTCATGCCCCAATACTATCGGAAGACAGTTCATCGGATCTGATTTGTACTCGTGCACATCTGTACCACATACACCACATCCTTCTACACGGATCAACATTTCGTTATCACCCACTTCAGGAATATCGTATTCCTGAATCTCGAATTTCTGTACCTCTGTCATCATAGCTACTCTTGATTTTTTGATTTCCATAATAGTATCTCCTTCTCATATTATTTATAATATCTTTAAAATAAAATTTGTTGATTATTGATAATCAGCATATGACCTGATTATCTTTATTTTTTATTATCAGAGCGTTTTTCCAATATTTTCACTATAACTCCTATTAATATGGCTGCCAGCGCCATCGCAACAAACGTATACACATTAGGCCCCTGAGATCTTACAAAGCCTATAGGAGAAAATGCAATATAAACCGCAATCATTGTCCACGTAACAAAATCACCAAATCTATAGCGATTTTTCCACGGATCTACATTTACAACATGGTTATTTTCAAATTCATACTCCTCGCAAGGATATTTCTTCGCAATAAAAAACATGACAAGACAACTAATTATAAATAAAAAGGTTGTATAATATAAATAATGCATTGGTTTTATAAAATAGCAGATAACATAACCGATCATATATACGCAAACACCGATTTTTCCTGCAATTGCAGGCATTTTCTTTGTCAGATAACCGACAGCAATTACAATTAATACAGGAATATTGTATAGCAAGTTAATTGACTGGAAAAAGTTATATAACCCCTGTGGTGCATACATAAAGAGCGGTGCTACAACCATGGAAAATATACCCATTACCACACTGAAAATACGACCTACTTTCACCAGATCTTTTTCTGATTTGTTTTTTCCCCATTTTGGTTTATATATATTTACTGCAAATAATGTCGCTGAACTATTCAAAACACTATTGAAAGTACTTAGTACCGCACCAAACATTGCTGCAGCAAAAACACCGGCAAGAGGTACTGGCAGAACAGTTCTTACAAGAGTTGGATATACTGTTTCTGCATTGCTAATATTGTCGCCAAGCAGCTGATATCCCATAACACCTGGCAGGATAATGATAACCGGTGTAAATACTTTCATCAACCCTGCTAACATGAGTCCTTTCTGTCCTTCTTTTAAATTTTTAGCACCAAGTTCTCTCTGAATCACAGACTGATCTGTTTCCCAGTAAAAAATGTTTGCAATCAACATACCTGTAAACATTGTTCCAAACGGCACATCATCATTTGGTCCACCAATAGAATTTAGTTTCTCCGGAATCATATTAAGAAAATTTTGCACTCCATCAACGAAATGTCCCTTTCCAAGAGCAAGCAACGCTCAGATTACTACGGAAAATCCACCAATTAGTAATATAACTCCGTTGATAGTATCAGAAACTACTACAGCTTTTAATCCTCCGCAAACTGCATAACAACATCCGATGATACCTACCAGCCAAACCATAATCCAGATTCCCTGACCATATGTAATGTGAAACATTCCCTGAATATCAAATATCTGACTTAGGGCAACAGCTCCTGCATATAATGTACCTGGAAGCATATTGATGATATATCCCAACAGGATCAACATTGTAATGAGATTTTTAGTAGAAGCATCAACGATCCGGCCACGACAATTGCCGTCAGGCTACGCCCGCCAAGGAAATATCCGTCACTGGTTTCCATATTATCGTTTCTGGTTTTGAAATACGTAATAACTGCAACCAATCAGGCAAAAATTATAAATGATATAATTATCATAGAACTATTCACTTTACTTTCCTCCTGTTCTCAGTAGTTAATTTGAGAAAAAGATCAAGACTGCATAGAGAATGTCCTGATAGCTTTTTCAACATTTTCCTGCATTTTTTCTGTTGCTGCAGCTGCGATCTCATGATAAAACGCTACCTCTCCATTATGTTTTTCCAGACACGATTTCACTCCGTCTACACCTGCTTTTCCCATATAAGAGTAATAGTTGATCTTACGAATACCACAGTGAATTGCTTTTACATAGTCTTCTGCATTCACGCCAGATCCTCCATGCATAACCAGCGGAATCTTTACCAGACTCTTTATTTTCTCAATCCTTGCAAAATCAAGTTTAGGTGCAACAGTGTAAAACCCGTGTGCCGTTCCGAAGGAAGCCGCCAGTGCATCAATCTTTGTTTCCTCCACAAATCGCTTTGCATCTTCCGGATCCGTATACATATCCTCCGGTTTTATGCTCCCTACATTTGCTCCTCCTGCTTCACGTCCACCCATAATACCAATTTCTGCCTCTACATCTGCACCGTATCTTCTTGCATATTCAACTGCAATCTTTGTGTTTCTTACGTTTTCTTCATATGAAAGTTCAGATCCGTCATACATAACTGATGTAAACCCAAGTTCCAGGCAACGCTTTAAGCATTCCAGATCACTGCAATGATCCAGATGTACTGCAACCGGAACTTTAGCATTTCTGGCAACCGCAACCATTACAGGTGCCATAAATTCCACAGGAGCAACATCCTCAAGCAGTGGAATATACATCAATATAACAGGCACATTGTACTTTTCAGCGGTCTTCACAACCGCAAACATATTTTCTAAATTCGGGGTATCAAATGCACCAACCGCAATATTTCTAGCTTCTGCGATCTTCAGCACTTCGTTCATTGTTGTTAACATTTATGCTTCCTCCAAAAGTTTTATCTTAACACCATATTTTACTATTTCATTTTCCTTCAACATTACAAGCTTACCACTTTGATTAACCTTTTTACGGCCGTTTGGATTACAGTTTCCGGGTTCCAGTCCCAGTACATAATCGTATTTCCCCATCATTTTCCACTCTGTAAAACACGGGAGTGATTCGGGATCAAAAGATATCTCCACACCTTTTTTAATATCAGGATTATATATCTTTGCAACTCCTTTTTCTTCAAAAGAATGGTAATAGCAAGCCTCCTCTGTCATACTGCCCGGCTCCGAAATCTCTTTCCAAGTAGAAATGTGTTCCCTTGCATATTCATTCCTAGGCCGAACATCACATGAATTTATTTGTAGCTGCGCATGTTCTGATAATAATGGATAGCCCATGTTCATGTGGTACATAAACATCCAGGCGGATTCCTTATCTTCTTTATTTTGAATCTGATCCTTAATTTCGATCGTATTATTTTTTTTGCCTATATGAATTTCTCTAACCAACTCCATCTTGTCCATAAACAAAGCCGCCTGCGATATAATTGCGTGGATGATATAATCGTCATCATTTTCACTCCAATAACAGTGTTTGGCTGGCTGATTACTGATCCTTCCATGAAGCGGGTATGTAATTCCATCTATTTCACAAACCTCTCCCACATTATCTAAACCGCAGGTTGTCAAGAAGCCCCCTGTGAAAGAACGCACCATTTCCGATTGATTTGCATCATAATATTTGGACGAAACATAACCACAAGGTGCAAAATACCCCATGTTATCTCCCTTAAATATTACCCGGGTAATATCAGCACAACGATCTGGACAGACTGTTACCTCCAGCCCCAGTCCATTTCGAACGCGCATGATTCGCACACCATCAGCTTTTCCCTCCAAAAGATAACATTCTTCTACACCACGTATCTGATCTGGATTCCCCAAATAGTAATCTTCTTTCACCACTTTTTCTCACCTTTTTCTTAATCAATATTAACAATCTCATATCCTAAGTAGTATTTAAACGCTTCTTCCAATACCTTCTTCATATGTCCAACACCAACTGTTGTATGATGTTTAAATCCATTTCTGGCAAGCTTGTTCAGCTTACTTTCAAGATTAGGAATTTCAGCTACACCTCCGCAGCCAAAATATCCATCTTCAATAACATCATCCGTAAATCTTCCTTCACTGAAATAGATATAAATCTTTCCGTCTTCCATCTTGCAGTTTGAAAATGTCATATCAAAAGGCCTTATTCTTCCTTCATTTGCTCCCCAGCCGTGTCCGGGTGCCGTCTTGGCAATCATCTTATGATCAATAACATTACCTTTACAAGTCATCAATGACTGCGGAACAGGTCCACAATGGAAAAGAATAACTTTATTTTCTTCCTCTCCATAATTATTGTTCCAGTCAAGACAAGTAGATGCTTCTTCCGATGCAAGAGACAGGGCTTTCATAGTAAGTGCAGAACAGAGATCCATTTCACATGAAGCAATAATTCCTCTGTCATTTAATTCGCCTAACAATACACACGGAGTGATATGAAGAATATCTTCCATTTCATTCCAACAACGTAGTGTCAGTGCATCCAAATGATATTCTTTTATATATTCGTCCAGAACAACACTTGTCTTAGCAAGTGTATTCATATTCTCTTCCGGCACACAGGAGCAGTTAGTGTAGTTCTCAAGAATTCCTCTCTTAATAATTACATCCTCATCATCGTCATTCTTGTTCTGTACCTTAAAAATTAATTCTGACAAATCGAAAGATTCAATATTAATGCCATATCTCTGTGCCGTTACCTCATCGAAACGAACAGTCTTAAATGCAGTTGTTCTTGCACCAATGCATCCCACATTCAACTTTTTCATTCCCTTTACAACACGACATACTGCAGCAAAATCTCTGAGATTTTCAGCAAATTCTTTTGAAAGAGGATGTACTACATGGGGGGGAAATACTGTATATGGTTTCTTATATTGTTCAAAAACATCCGTCACGCTGAATTTTCCACAAAATGCATCCCTACGATGAGCAAAATCCATTTTTCCGATTTCGTCAGGATATGCCTGCATCAAAATTGGAACTCCTGCATTCTCCAGTGCAGTAATGGCCCCATTTTCATCAATAAAAATGGGCATACATAATATAACTCCATCGAATTCTCCCCGGTGCTCTTCCAGCCATTTTGCATAAATGCGTCCTTCTTCTCTTGTCTCAACCGCGCCATATCGGGTTGCTTTTTCATCCATAATCAGGTAATCATAACCTGCGTTTTCAACAGCTTCTATCATCTCCTGTCTTGCAGAACTGAGAAGCTCTGCAGGCATAAATCCTCTGTTTCCAAAATATAAAACAAATGTCGTCTTCTTCATTTTTTATACTTTCCTTTCTCCTTTATTTCTCATACAGCCTCGGATAAATCATCCTGTATTGATCAAATAATTTTTTTATATTTTTCCTTCACGCCTTTTCGTGGGAAATAAGTATCTCTATAAGTGATAAATACTTTTGACGCTTCTTCCAAATTCCTGAATCTTCCACATGCAACTCCGGCAAGCAATATACATGCAACTGTTCCTGATTCAGCGGCTCCCAATGATATTATCTCTTTATCATATATATCTGCCTTTATATGTAACCACTCTTTTGAGTTTGCCCCTCCTCCTGTAGCAAAAAGTTTTTCTACTGCAATTCCTGCTTTTTGGAGGTAATCAAGATTTAATTTCATTTCATAAGAACACCCCTCCATAATTCCCTGATAAATCTTCTCTTTTGATGTGTCCATTGTAAGACCAGCAATTATTCCCTTTGCACTATTGTCCATATAAGGTGTTCCAGCGCCTGCGAAATAGGGAAGAATCAATAATTCTGACGGTTCTCCATCAGAAACTCCCCTGTTATATACCTCGTATGGATTTTGCCCGTTTTCATACGCTTCCTTTGCCTCCATAGGAGATACTTTATCCCGATACCACTTTAACAACGCACCTCCGGTGTAAGAAAAAGCATATGTAACAAACAAATCCTTCATATACGGAACGATCGCAAATCCAGACTTCTGCAAAAGCATTTTATCAATTTTCTGACCTTTCGAGAAAGCAACTGTGATGCATTCTACAGTTCCTGTACCATCTACTCCATGCCTCTCATTAAATACTCCGCTTCCAATAGCCGCTGCAATCTGATCATGGCATCCTGACACTATAACCGGCCGGTTCATAAATCCGAGTTCTTCTGTTATCTGCAGACTCATATTTCCAGCTTTCGCTCCTATTGGAACAACCTTCGAAAGCATGGACACATCGATCTCCGCAGCATCCAGTATTTTGGTATCCCATTCTAAGGAATAAATATCAAATGCCATTGTTCTCGTTGCAAGTGATAATCAATCTGTCTGACTCCTGTTAGTTTGTATACAATATAATCTTCAAACAGGCATATATATTTCACTTTTTTCCAAATCTCCGGCTTATGTCTTTTCTGCCAACACCACTTACATACGCTGTACATCTTTCCCGGTGCAATTCCTGTATTCTCATAAATATAATCTCTGCCAACCGTTGCTGTGATTTCATCACATTCTTCCTGCCCATTTGGATCTGTAAACAAATACGATTTATCCAAAACAGTTCCATCTTTGTCGAGTAAAACACTCGCTTCTCCAAAAGACGTTACACAAATTGCTTCTATCGATTGTATTTGTCTGGTGATTTTTTTTATTACTGACTTTATTCCCTCCCAGACCACCTCTGCATCAATGGTGTGTTCTTCTTTTGTAATATGAATTCTGTATTCTTCATACTCCTCCATAAAGAAATTTCCCTCATCATCATAGACTGAGCACTTGCACCCAGTTGTTCCTATATCGATCCCTGCTAGATACAACTTATCACTTCCTCTCCTGAACTTTGTACTCAGTATAATCAATCAAAGACGAAATAAATAGAATTGCAGTTCGAAATAATAGTATCTTTGTTCACTCTCTTTTCACTTTATAGTTTTATATATTTTTACTATTTAATGACTGCTCAATAACAAAAATAAGTTTAATTCCCTCGCTACAAAAATAAAACTTGTAGAAAGGTACAAACAGCAGGAATTCATGCTGATATTGATTCAAAACAACGACCTGGGAATTTCGTGTGTTGTTGAGCAGTCATTATTTACTTTTTTAACAGTAACAATAAAGTTATTTTGTTTGTTATATTGCTCATAATATAGTATAATTTTATTAAATTCCTTTATGAATCACTAATCCTTAGAAGCAGACTATGGCTACGTTGGGTGCCAAAGTCTGTTTAACGTCTCTTACAGAAAGGGGATTTTTAAAATGATGAACCTGATCTATTCTTTTGATGAAATCAACAAAATTTTATTTGATTTTAACAAACTGACTAATTTCAGAATTGCATTGTTTGACAATAATTTTACAGAGTTTCTATCCTGTCCGACCAGGCTGTCCCGCTTTTGCAAAACTCTACGGGAAGATATAACATTAAATGAAAAGTGTCATCATTGTGATTTCGAGGTTTTGCAAAATGTACTAATGAAAGGAAAACAATAATCTATCAGTGCCATATGGGTATGACAGAAATTATTTCTCCTATTATTTCTTCTGATACTATTATCGGCTATGTTATGTGCGGACAGTTTTTTTCGTCTGATTCCTTGTACAAAAAATGGGATAATCTTCTTCCTGTATTAAAAAAACAGAATGTCGATATTGAAACTTTACATACTTTACATAATAAATATACCTTGTTTTCAACAGACATTCTTCCCTCTTTACAGCACTATCTTGAGATGATTGGAACTTACTTAAATGTAACTGGTCTTCTTAAAATGAATAAAAATAATCTTGCATATCAACTTGACAATTATATTCTAAAAAATATCAGCCAGCCGATTAATGTAGAAATGCTCTGTAAAGAATTTCATTATCAAAAGACTAACTTTTACAAAGTCACACACGAACTCTACGGCATTAGTATCATGAAGCATGTTCGTAACTTAAAAATCCAGGTAGCAAAAAATTTATTATCATCTACAGATATCCCGATCAATCAAATTGCTGCCCAAATTGGAATGGATGATTACAATTACTTTACCAAACTATTTAAGCAATTAGAAAAATGTACCCCAAAAGAATTTAGAAGGAACTCTATTAAAAAGAACATTTCAATCTGATATTTGTTAATCTTCACAGTTTTACCATTAAATGCCTTTGACTGATGCTCTAATATCAGCCAAAGGCATTCGTAATGTGTCCGTTCATTAACTTATCCAAGGAGGCCTATACTCCGAAAGATTTTGGCACAGATGCCAGCGATGTGAATGGATGCCTGGAGGCATAGGTGCCTTTCTTATTTGACTTAGGAGCCAGAATATCAGGTGTGGAGTAATTGTCAGGCCCGAAGCTGCGTAAGCAGACGTTACAATCGTGAAACATCTGATAGAATCCTGTCAGTCAAACAAGAATGTAGAAAAAGAAGCACGGCATTGTACGGAAATCGGATTTATACTGAAGAATAATTTAAAATTTGTGTCCAGTTTTTGTTGACTAGTGCAAATCAGTTAATCTATTTGGGATACTCCCTCTCAGTTTTTAAGAGGGAATCACCTCATATTCTTTGACATTCTCTATATTCTCTAGGAGAACAACCCTCTATCTTTTTAAAAATCTTTGAAAAATACAAAGCATCCTGAAATCCGACTCTTTGAGCGACGACTTTTACCGGCATGTTTTCCCGCAATAACTCCTTGCTCTTTGCTATTCGAATCATCTGTAAATAGTCCATAGGCGACATTCCATATCTTCCTTTAAACAATTTGCGCAATGATTTTCAACAAAACCAAATTTTTCTGCTAAATCTTGATTGGATATTTTCTCGCTATAATGCTGCTCCATGTACTCTTTCAAAGAAACCGCCAGTCGTTCTTTCAATTGTACGCTATTATCATCTTGAATGTAAAAAGTGTCCACAATCAATGTCTCTAACTTTTTCAAGATATCTTCTATAGTTCTACACTGCTCTACAAGATCATTCATATCACTTATGTTCCAGATATTTTTTTCATTTTCGCCGAATTTGTTCCCATAAATCAAATATGCCTGATACAATATCTCTACGATCACCCCTCGCTTATGCGGAATATTCTGCAAGACAAACTGCATATCCGACATAATATTTTCGGGACAACTTGTCTGTCTCAATTTCTGCTTGGCCTGATTAATCATTTCCTGATTTTGTAAGCGTAATTCATCCTTTTCTGAAACCATTCTGAAACTATCCTCATCCAGCAACATATTTTCCATTGCTATTTCATGTAACATAGTGTAGATTTTAAATACTTTTTCATGATTCATTTCATTTTGATACATAAAAACCGAATGTGCTTCTTCTTTCCGGTATACAGAATTTAAAAATTCCTTTAAAAGTTTTTCATTTCTTCTACCAAATTTTTTCATCATCACAATGAATTCATTGCCTGTTCTTCCTTTGATACTCCAATATTCATTTTCTTCCAATTTGTTTTTCAAGAACTTTGTTAATTCATCTTTCAATCGTTTACGTTTCTCATTCTGTTCGTATTTTTCAAAACAATGATCTGCATAAATCACAGCCAACTCATATTCTCTGTGTTGCTCCTCCAATGATATCTTATTTTTGTGTAAATTCCTCTCAATAACCCTAGATTCTACTTCATATAAAACTCGCTTTAACTCCTCTCTTTTCGCCGGCTTCAATAAATAATCAACTGCTCCGTGGCGCATGGCCATACGTACGTATTCAAAATCCTGATATCCACTGAGAACCACAATCAGAACATCTAATTCTTTTTTCTGCAATTCCTGCAGAACCTCCATTCCATCCATCACCGGCATATGGATATCCAGAAACACAACATCAATCACCTGAGTATCTAATATATCCAATGCCTCTTTTCCATTTCTGGCACGGGCTGCTACCTGAAATTCAGAATCTGTCTGTTCGATTAAACTGCATATACTTCTTAAAATAGGTATTTCATCTTCTACAACCAGTATTCTAATCATCCATGCTCCCTCCAAGTATTACCGAAGTTCCTTCCCTTTTTTCTGTAATATCAAAGTACATATTTTCTCCATATTTTAAATATAAACGTGCTATTACATTTTTTAGCGAAAGACCGCCTATTTTCAATCCCTGTTCCAGTATGTCCTGATTCCCCATTTTGATATTTTCTAAAAACAATAAAATTTCTGATTTTTTATCCGGTGTAATCCCAATTCCATTATCCCATATTTCTATCATCCAGCAATTGTTTTCCGTATAACATTTGATTTCTATAATCCAGGGAAATTCTCTTTTTTTCAAGCCATGTTCCAATGAATTTTCGACAATTGGCTGTAGTATAAATTGAGGCATCCGAATTGCTTCACTAACAGAATCACACTTAACAAAATAGCGTACACCATCTTCGTATCGGCATTTTACAAGCTTCATGTAACAATCTACATGCCTCAGTTCTTCCCCCAGCGTTACATTTTGTTGCCAGTTAGCACTATAGCGAATCATATCTGACAGTTCCTCGCATATCTCATCTACCATTTTAAAATTTTCTTCTCTTGCATAAGCCTGAACAATAAAAAGTGTATTATGTATAAAATGAGGATTCATCTGTGCCTGCAAAGCAAAAAGTTTTGCCTCTACTGCACTTGTCTTGGCAGCAATTTCTCTGTTAGTCGCTTTTTGAATCGACAACAGCATATCATCAAATGCCTGTTTTAACACACCTAGTTCATCTTCAACTTGTATCTTTTCCAGATTGACTTCCTGGGTAACATCTTGATTTTTTTCAATCACCTTTTTGGAAAGTTCAATTAAAGGTCTTGCTAATTCTGTAGTCACCTTCTTCTGAAGCACACCAAGAATAATTAATAAAATCCCATAAATCGCCACTCCGAAAAATAGAATTTTACCAGTCTCTCTCCGCATTGCATCCTTGCTTTTTACTAAGTGAATGATTATTCCATACTCTGGGACTTCACCTTCACTGTAAAAGTACCGCTTTGTCATATGATCATTTTTTTCCTCTTGGGGGAAATTTTCCGTAATATATAAATCCGAATCCGGGGTCATTTTCTGCCAAAGTCGTACCTCCACATTTTGATTTGCTCCGCATAATTGTTGTATTAATGCCGCAGTTTCTTTTAAAGACAATTCCACTTCCACACACCCAAGCATCTTTCCATTTTTATTGATTTTTCTACTGATACATAACGCTCCCTCCTGTCCATTTTCTTTTACTTGAAATATCGTATGCCTATCTGTCTTTCGAAATTTTTCATAGAGAGTTTTTACATAATTGTTTCTGTCTGGTTTTTGGGTTTCACCTTCTTCGAAACTCTGCCCTGTAACCAGATAATCACTCTTATCATTAAAGATGCAGATTCTGGTAACCTTGTCCCTCTCTAAAATATAAGACCAGAGAAAGGTATACACTTCCATCCGAATCACCTGATTATCTTCAAAATAATTTTTATCCTCATCTTCATCAACATCTTCAATCATCTCTACAACGTACGGATTATTGCTGATTTGAAGGGAAATCGTCTCCAAAAACTGGATCGAGTTTGTTATATTGATAGTTATATTTTTTTGCATCTGTGACAGTTCTTTCTTCTTCTTTTCTTTGATTTTCTTTTGTATAAGACAAGATGAGAACAACAAGAAGTATGCCCACTGCAAGAGACAACAGTTTCATATTAGAAAACCAAATATTAAATGCAAAATGTTTCCTTTTCTTCATCTCACGATACCTCCGCTATTTTTTAGTTTATCATACTATTAAACATTCTGCTACTTTCAAACACTCCTGTTTGCAGCGGAATTCATCATAGCAGTCATTCCAAAACCCGTTCAGATGCACTGGATAACCGTGTCCGTGCTGGAATTGGACATAAAAATAAAATGCCAGTTTTATTTACCGACATTTTACTCTTTTCATCTATTTGCTTCGTTTATATCTTTCCAACAAAACAGGATACTCTTCATCTGTATCTCTGTAAAACTTCTTCATATTTTCCAATTTTACCTTTAGCCTTTTACAAACTTCCTGATATTCTATATCTTCATATACATTATGAAGTTCTTGAGGATCACGCTCCAAATCGTACAGTTCCCACCCCGGAGGAGTTTCCTTCTGAACTGCCCCTGTTGCATCCAAAGGCAAACCATAATAAAAAGTTAATTTATATCTTTTTGTTCTGATTCCGTAATGAGCCGGATTGTCATGGTTATGTGCTAGATGCATCCAGTAACGGAAGTATACTGCATCTCGGATTTCCTTCTCTTCTCCTGCTATTACCTTTCTACCGCTGACTCCCTGCATCTCTTCTGGAATTTCTATGCCTGCATAGTCAAGAAGAGTAGGCGCTACGTCAATGTTCGCCATCAAAGCCTTACAAACACTTCCCGCCTGAATTTCTTTTGGGTATCTGATCAAAAACGGGGTGCGCAGACTTTCTTCAAAACTCCAACGCTTATCCTGATAATCATGTTCTCCCAAAAATATTCCCTGATCAGACGTATAAATGACAATTGTATTTTCCAGACTGCCATCCTCTTCCAATGTATTGATAAGCTGTCCGACGGACTCATCAATGGCCGCTACTGTTCTAAGATAATCTTTCAGGTATTTTTGGTATGCTGCTATTCCTTTTTCTTCAAAGTTCATACCTTCTGTACCTTCCAGTTTTCCTGTTACATAGTCATCTCTGCAAAAGTCACAATACAGACTTCTTATTCTGCTCCGCGGAGTTACAGAACTGCCAAAATCTCTTGTTGCCAGGCTTCGATGCTTCCGGTCTTCAAAAAGACTGTCTGGAACGGGAATGTCTACACCTTGAAACAGATCCTCATGCCGCTTATGATATTCCCAGAAGTCATGCGGAGCCTTGTGATGACACATAACAAAAAACGGACGTTCTTTATCCCTGTTCTCCAGCCATTTTTTTGTCATGTCTGTAATAATATCTGTTACATATCCATCATATTGTCGGATAGTGCCATTTTTATCCTGAAAACAAGGATCGTAGTATCTCCCTGTTCACCTTCTTTCCCGTTCCCTTTAGATAAATATTGAAATGTATCAAATCCTTCGGGTACGCATCCCAAATGCCATTTACCAAACAATGCAGTCTGATATCCGGAATTCTGCAGTAGTTTAGCAAGATCAGGCCCTTTTTGAGGATTCCAGTCATCATCCAGAGTCTTCACTCCGTTAATATGGCCATATTGTCCTGTCATAATAGATGCCCTTGCCGGCGTACAGACTGCATTTGTTGCACAATAGGCATCCATACGACATCCTTCTACAGCAATTCTATCTATGTTAGGTGTTTGAAACACTTTTTCCAAAATCGAATGATAACAGCTTATTGCATTACTGCTATGATCATCCGACATAATATATAAGATATTAGGTCTGTTCATTTGTCTCACCTTATCCTTTCACAGCCCCAGCAGTCATACCTGATACAATATATTTTTGAAGGAATAAAAACATGATTACAATAGGAATCACTGTCAATGTCAGTACTGCAAACACATAATTCCAGTTTCTTGCATATAAACCAAAGAAATTATAAACCGCCAACGGAACCGTCCATTTTCAGATGATCCGAGATAAAATAACGGAATCATAAAATCATTCCAACATCCAATCGCTGTTACAACTATGTTCGTCACCGCAACAGGTTTCAGAATGGGCATCAGAACCCGAAAAATCATCTGTCCCGGATTACATCCATCCATAATTGCAGCTTCATCGATTTCCCTCGGAACTCCTTTAATGAAGCTGGAAAATGTCATGATCGTAAATGGCATCCTCATTCCTAGATAAATACAGATCACCGCAAAATGTGTTCCGTATATATTAAGCACTTTTAATAACCAAAATGTTGTGGCTGTTTGCAGTGTCATTGTCAATCCAAAAACAAAATAATAATACAATCCAGTTCCTATTCTGTCACTTCTTCTGCCAATAATAATTCCTGCAATTCCACCGAATAAAATTGTGAAGAATGTAGCAAATCCCGTTATCAGCAGACTGTTTTTATAACCATTTAATATATTACCTTCCTCTATTACATAAGAATAATTATCCCAATGGAAAGTCTCCGGCCATGATAAATCAAATAACATCGCCTGCGCCGGATCCTTAACCGATCCCAGTAGCATCATAATAATCGGTATCAGGTAAATACAGGCCAGTACAATTAACACTATATATTTAATTCCATTCATCAATTTTCTTCTTTTCACTACAGAGCCACCTCTTTTCTGGTTAAATATCTGTTTAGTACAAACGAAATCAAAACAACTATAACTGCCAGAATAACAGATGCCGCACTAGATTCTCCCAAGAGTCCGAGCCCAAATGCCGATACACATATGTACTCATTACCTGCGTATCAAATCCCGGGCCACCTTGCGTCAGCACATAAATCAGATCAAAAACCTTTAAGCTACCTGTAATGTTCAACGTAACGGTTACTGTAAAAGACGGTACAAGAAGGGGTAATGTAATATAGCGAAACTGATTAAATTTACTGACTCCGTCCACATCCGCACTTTCATAATAATCTGTTGATATTGCCTGCAGACCCGCTATAAAGATAAACATATTAAACCCGGACCACATCCATCCTTCAATCATAATAACCGATGACATGGCTGTCGCATACTTTGCCAGCCAGTTAACTGCTAAAGCAGACAAGCCCAAACTTTCCAACAAATTGTTTAAAAAGGCCTTGGTCTGCCAGAATTGAAGTAAAGATTACACCAATAATCAGAGGACTCATAACACAGGGAATATAAAAAAATTGTCCGTAAAACATTGTTCAGCCTACTTACCTTCAAAACTGCCAATGCCAGCAATAATCCAAATGCAATTTTTAAAATTGTAGTACCGACCGCAAACAATAATGTATTTACAACCGCACGCACAAAAATCTTATCCTGCAATACTGTCAAATAGTTTGTCACACCACGGAATACCGGCGTGAACATTCTTTCTATATTCCAGTCAGTCAATGAGAAAAAAATACTGAACAAAAAAGGAATAATAATAAACACAGAATATACTACTACTGCCGGCACCAGCAAATATAATGGATACGCTTTTTTATTTAACTTATTTCCCATTTTTTCCTCCAAAAAGGCTTCAGAAGAATATCTGAAGCCTTTCATTCATACTTAAAATCCTTCTACCTGTTTTTCCTTCAAAAACTGTTCTATATCTTTTTGATATGTTTCCAGAATATCCATACCCGTCATTCCTTTAGCCGGTGCATCCAGATAATATACCCACAATTTTGTAGGATTCAGCGAATCTAATAATAACAGATAATTGTTAGTTTCTCCTGAATAATTTCCTGATTCTAATGCTTCATCGTACATAGCTTTTACTTCCGGATTCACTTCGCCACCATTCACTCCATCAAAGGCAGGAAATCCCGCGTTGCCTTCAAACCATAAATCTGCGTATTCCGGTGTTGACCAAAGATCAAAAATTTCTTTCACAGTGTCCAGATTTTTACTGTCCTTAGATGCTGCAAATCCGATTGTAAACTGTCCGCTCACAACTAAATCATTTTTATCAAAATCAAACGGGCAATTAAACATTCCTATCTGAGCGTCCGGAAATGTCCCTTTTATAGTAGACATAATCCCCATACTTCCCATCATCATCGCACCTTCACCATTCACTAGACGTTCCAGAATATCATCATAGCTTGCTGTCAGGTAATCCTCATTAAAATACCCTTTTTCAAACATATTCAGATAATTATCAATCACCTCTGCCAATTCCGGATAATCGGTTAACTTTGCCTGATTGCTTTGAATTTTCTCTGCAAATTCTTTTGTTGCTTCCATGCTGCCCAGTGCCTGTGCCCATCCGCTAGACATCCAAATCTGAGGTACCCATGTATCAGACGGCAATAATAATGGTGAAATTCCTTTTTCTTTCAATACCGTACATACTTCATCAAATTCTGCACTTGTAGTTGGTATTTCCAAATTGTTTTCTTCAAATACGGTTTTGTTATATAACATTCCGGTTATTCCTGAACTGGACTGGAATGGAAATCCATATATCTTCCCATCTTCATAGGTTACCAAATCCGGATTCAATAGTTCCTTTGTCCATTCTTCTCCCGATAAGTCTGCCAAGTGCTCTTCTGGATTGAGGGTTTCAAACAGATATGGTAAATTATAATCAATCATATCCGGAGCTTCGCCTGAATTTACTTTCATTTGAAGTAAGTTTACATACTGATCATCCGGAACTATCTGCATATCAATCACGATTCCTTCTTCTTCCTCCAGTTTATCTACCATTTTCTGAAGTCCTTTATAATTCCGTGACTGTTGTACCATTGCACTGACTTTTCTGGTCTCCTGCTTTCCTGTCTGACCATCGGAATCTGTAGAATTTCCTCCGCAACCACTCAGCATCCCCAAACTCATCGTAACCACACACACACCTGACAACACCTTTAAAAGTTTCTTCTTTTTCATAGCGTTCTCCTTTCCTGTTTTTCAAGTTTTCTTTCTGATAATATTAAAACATATTTTTCCTGTACGCGATATGGCAATATCCAAACTAAAATATGTAAAATTCCAACTTTTGTTCTGTTCTCAAATCATAACTATGTCTTTTTTGGTATTACTGGAGTGTGAAAGAATCTTAATATTCTGATAATCAAAATCCAAAATATTTCTTGCAAATATTCCTTTTGCAGGAAGAGTCCCCTTATAATTTCGACCTTCTGCACGTTGATTCCGCTGAGTGGGAATTTTATCAGATTCCCATTTGCATTCTTTATCTCCCCACACATGCATGATCACATCCGAGATCCGTACTCGTTCTATAACGTCATCTTCCAAAGAATCCAGAACAATACAACACGGTTCTTCCAACTCATACATTTCTTTATTCTTCTCTATATTATTTATAATAATATGAGAGAACAAAATATCTCTAATACAACTCGCTGTCCTAATTTCTTCCTCTAGATCCACTCTTTCTCTATGTCTGTTTGCGGTCATAAATATAGGGCGTTGAACATTATTCATAATCAGATTATGAAAAACCATTTGTCTTACTTCAGCTCCTTCAGCTGATTGAATCTTGATAGCACTACAATTAATGTTCTCAAAAATACAGTTCGTAAGAGTCAGATTCTCAATGACTCCACAACTTAACAGACCAATTCTAATCCCTGCCCATTGACTGGACATAACGCAGTTCTCGATTACGATATTTCTGCACTTCTTATCTGTATATGAATTTTGTAGGCAGATGCAGTCATCGCTACAGTCAAAATTACAATTGGAGACAAACACTTTATTACACCCGTCGAAATCTAATCCATCACCATTTTTATTTGCTCTGCTGTGTATATCAACTTTATCAACCTTTATGTTTGTACATCCTATAAAAGCATTGGTCCATGAAGCAGGTGCCTCCAGATGTATCTGTTCTAACGTTATATTTTCGCACTCTAAATACCGAAACATCATAGGTCTGAATTCAGAAAATTCCTCTCCTCTTCCATCAATAATGCCTTGCCCTTTAATACAGATGTTTTTACATTGTTCTGCATAAAATAGACATAAATCCATATGTTGCTCATCTTTATACAATTGTTTATAAGTAGCTTCCGCATAATACTTTCTATCCGTTTGGGCTGAAATTTTCCCATTTTGCCCAAGTTCTATCGTTACATTTGACTTCAAAAAAATAGTACCTATTTTATAGTTACCTTCATCAACTACCACGACACCTCCTCCGGACTTTGCACACAAGTCAATGGCTGATTGTATCGCTGTTGTATCGTCTGCTGTTCCATCTCCGACTGCGCCCATGTCTTTCACTTGAATGTTCATTATCTTCACCCCTGAATTTTTATAAAATACTTCTATTCCTTGTAATAATTCTCTATAACTTGTGAAAAATCATGCTTTCTTTTCATAAATACAGTCTCATCTCCTCTAATCTCTATCCTGGAAAATAATTGTTCATCTCTTACAGATGCCCCCACATAAATCATCCAGACACCAGGTTTAAGACAAAGCCTGCCCTCCATATCATATTCAGACAAACACTCCGTATAAATTCTGATCTTGATCTGTCTTTTTTTCTGTTTTTTTATAGTAGTTCTGACAAACCCCACAAGATTCTTTTTTTCCTCGTCCACATGGCGCATATAAACCTGTCCTATCTCTGTTGCTGTTCTGAACCCGATATTTTCTATTATGAAAGATATATCAAAATATTCTTCGTTCATCATAACCTTTTCCGGACACCAAAAGCTATGATAAATAAATTCCGCATATGATAATCCATATCCAAAATAATATTGGCTACCCTTTTTAAAGACTCCCGAGAATCTATTGGCCGATCACCTTCTATTGGCAAAGTTACACATAATTTACCGGATGGACATACCTTCCCGGATAATATATCAGCAATCGCATTTCCACCCTCTTCTCCCGGATACCATGCATAAATAACTGCACTGCACTGTTCCGCCAGTTTCTCAATGGCTAAAGGTCTTCCCCCAAAAACAACCATAATCACTGGTTTTCCTGTTTTACATAATTGATACACAAATTCTTCCTGTTCTTTTGGAAGCCCTACATCTACACGATTACATCCCTCTCCGCAAAAGTATCTGTTTTCGCCTACAGCGGCAACAATCATATCTGCTTTTTCTATATATTTACTTAACGCATCCGTATTAACATCCTCTCTCTTTTCTAACATATCATGTAAATTTACTCTACAGCGCTCATCCCCTCCCTGCATAGTATTCATTGTTTTTTCTACAATTCCCCAGTCACATCCTCGTTCATATAAAATATCTGCTTTTCCTGCAAAACGTTTTTTCATTCCTTCTAAAAGAGTGACTAAATGCGGGCTTTCTCTTGAAATGGACTGTCGATGAAAGTACTCTGCTATACCTGCCCATGTGTAATCTCCAAGCAAAGAATAACAGGAATCCGCTTCGGGTCCCGTCACCAGTATGCACGGAACTGTTGTGTTTGTATCTATCGGTAAAATCGCATCATTTTTCAGTAAAACGATACTTTGATGCGCTGATTTTAACGCTCTTTCTCTGTGCTGTTTCGTATCCAAATTTAGATGATATGTTTTACGTTTGTCGGGAGGATCCAAAAGTCCTGTCTTTTCTTTAACAAGCAGAACCTGCTTCACAGCCTCATTCACCAATTCTTCTTTTATCGTGCCATCTTTCACATAACCAGATAAGTTTTGATAGATTTCGCCTTTTGGCAAATCTACCGCCACTCCTGATTTCAATGCCTTACTTGCTGTTTCTAACGCATTTTTTGTATAGCCATACACAGACCATGCCTGTTTAATTGCTCCATAATCAGACACAATCATATTTTTAAATCCCAACTTTTCTCTCAGTATCTGATTTAATAATTCCTCAGACAAGATACAGGGAATCTCTTTATACATATGATATCCAGGCATCACCGCACAGACATCATACTTAATTGCAATTTGAAACGGAAATAAAATGTCATTCAAAAAAGTGACCACATCTTCATTATCCGCTCCATATCCGGCAAAATGTTTTGCTGTTGCTGCCACAGATTCACTTTGCAGACCTGTGATAAAACTCTTTGTAAAACTTCCTACCAGATATGGATTTTCACCAAAACCTTCTTCTGCTCTTCCCCATCTTGGATCCGTCACAACATCCACCATGGGACTCAGCGCATAGTAAATTCCCATCTTTTTCATATCTTTTGCTATCGTTTTCGCATTCTCATATACCAATTGAGGATTCCAAGAACATCCCATACCTATCATTTGCGGTGTAATCATCGTGTTTTTTACCGCAATACCTGTGATAACCTCTTCATGAAACAAAACCGGAATTTTACTTTTTGTCTCCTGCCTTACATACTGCTGCAGATCATCTATTAATTTCGCCAAATGCCCCGGTTCGTATGTTGTACAACTTCCAGCCTGACCTATATGCCCAATTCCATATGGAATCAGCTCTTTACATTTTCTATATGATATCTCATCATTTTCTATTAGATCCGTTATCCATATTCCACACAACTGTGCCACTTTTTCTTCCAGAGACATTTCTTTTATCATTTCTTCTATGTTTTTTCTCAATTTAACACCGCTCCATTTCTATTTAAATAATTATATTTCACCAGTACTGACACTCCTTTCAGAAATTTCATAACACAACCTCGAAAAATCAAAAAAATATAAATTGTATAAGGAAAACAGGCCGAAAGTATGTTTATACTTCCCACCTGTTCTTTCATCTTTACTTCACGGTTTTTATAAATCTGTTTTATCATTTACCCGATTCTTTTCCAAAATACCGGTGCTGATTATGAAATACTTTTATCATTGCCGAATGTTCTCCAGATTCGCAATTGCATGTCAAGTTCATATTTTTATCTATTTCTGTATCTCCTCTATACCTAATCAATTTTCTCGTACCTGCTCATTAAAATCAACATGAAATAGCACCATATCCGTTTCTTTATGACTGACACTTAAAGCACCACTTCTAGTCTTATGTACTTATCTCTTTTCCTTCTCTGTTCTAATATAATACCGTACTTGAATTCAAAACATTGAAAACTATCTTTACCGACTACGAAGTTGCTCAAATACTTCATTATAATACAATGCATTTTCAACCGGAGTATTAGCCGGAATGTGATTACCTACTGCCATAAAAAATCCAGGACATTTTTTCCCAATATCCACACATCTTTCACTTCCCTGAAAATATCATCTTTACTGCCATTCAACAAGATTCTTGTGTCTGCATTTCCAATAAAACAATGGGTTTTCCCATATTTTTCCGCAATATATTCCATATCTGTTGTAGGTTCTAACACAAATCCATTTACTCCGCACTCCGCAATATCATCAACAAACTGCGTATACGTACCATCAGAAGTGTAAATAATTTTTTTCCCAGCTTCTCTTAAAGGAGCAAATAGTTTCTTGTAATTCGGAAAAACATATTTACGATACCATTCAGGTGATACAAAAGGTCCTGATGTCCATACGATATCATCATGGATCTTCACAACCCGTGCATCGCAATCGGCAAGCGCATTAAAGTACTGCTGAATCCACTCCGAATATCTGTTTGCTAAATGTCCAGTCTCTTCAGCATCTATTCCAAGTGCCATGAGGAGCATATCCCACCCAAATATTTCCAACAATCCGGAAACCAAAGTGATATAGATTCCCGTAGTGTTCACTGCATCAGGAGCCAGACGACATTGTTTTGCATAATCTTCATTGAAATCCTGAACAAGTTTCTGATGCGGCTGGACATTATAAACTTCTGCAGGCTGAAAATCAAAAATATCCTCTGGGTCATCAAACGGGCAGAAAACTTCTGTACTGTAATCTGCACCATCCTCTGCAAAACTTGCATGTCCCATTTTAGTTCGACATTTCTCCAGTGGTTGATTATGAATCAGTACATTCCATTTGAAACCATAATCCCAGGCCTTATAAAAAGCACTGCTCGCCTGTTGCTGTAAAGAAATTGGACTACTCTCATTTGCTGCTATACCTGTTACCTTTTCTACCAGTTTCCAGTGTCTGTCTGCTGAATATTCCGTTCTGGGAATTTTGTCAGGCATTTCCAAATTAATGGCTGCCCATCCTTCCTGATAAGACATTTCACATCCTCCTCGACATTTTTTGTCAGTCTATCATATTGATATATATATAGATATAGATTATCCCAATCAAAAATATGGAGAAATTAATACGAATTCTAGTTTCCATAAAATTGATTGGGATTTTCCATTGGCCATTTCAATTTCTTTGTTAAAATGACAATACATACATATATAGAAAGCCTACTAATAAAAAGTCAAGTACTTTTTGAAGAAATTTAAGAATTGAAAAATAGGCACAAGAAACAGGCTACCCAAAACGGCTAGCTTAACGGAGGTGATAATCGTTTAATATTTAAGACTCTTCGATTTGAGATTGCTCTAAGTTGCGTAAGCACTCCTTAACCTTGCCATAGTAGATTCGTAAGAATTTATTGGCACCAGCGGTCATGTAAACAAGGTATGGTTTTCCTTCAGCACGTTTTCTATCAAGGAACTGATAGACAGGTTCGTTTACAGGCTTGTTTTGAAGGTATGTGGACATCACTTGAAAAAGGGTCTTCCTAAGCCTTGTAGAACCATTCTTTGAAGCACGGTTGCTTCGTTGCTTGAATTGTCCAGATTCATTTACACCAGGATCAACACCGGCAAATGCGGTGATAGCTTCTCGATGTGTAAAACGAGATACATCCCCGATTTCAGCAATCAACTGAGGTCCATAGGTTTCACCAACACCGTACATGCTCATTACGGTTTCGTATTCGGGCAGTGTAGAAGCAAGCTCATTCATTTCTTTACGAATGATTTCGATGTGTTCCGATGCCAAACGCAACTGTTGAATGCTTTGCTGAATAAGGAGTTTGTAAGATTTTTCCTTTGGGAACACTGCAACAAGTTGTTTGGATTCCTCGAATAGTAAGGCTGGCTTATTTTTCTGGTAGTTATAATGATGCTTCTTACAGAATGCTTCATAGCGTTCCGTAAAGGCTTTTAGCCCGATTTTGCGGACACAATCAACATGCCAAAAAGAATAGGCATAATCAACCCACTTTTACTACCATCGTCTCTAGTGGGGCTGTCGAAGAGTTTGTTCACAACGGGATAAGTATTATCTAGGAGTGAAATAAGATTGGTTTTGGCAGCAACTTTCTGTTTCATGAAGAAAGTGAACTGCGAATTTAGTGTTTTAAGTTGTTCTCTTGTAGTATCCATACTTGAATACTCACGCAGTTCTGCCCAGTTGTCAAGAGCATACTTAGCGATTTTTCTCGCATCAGCGGGATCTGATTTTACTTTACGGAGTGTATTTTGTTTTTGACCCTTAATCAGTTTTGGATCTTACAGCTTTAGCAACAAGAGGGAAACATCCTAACTGGCTGTTAGGTGGTGTATTCCCTACAACTTATATATTAGGAGGAATACAGTTATGGAAAAACGAAAATACTTAGAAGAAATTGAAAGAACCATTCAAGCTGGTCCTTATCAAGATTCCTGGGAATCTCTCTGTCAGCATGTAACTCCCAAATGGTATAAGAACGATAAATCGGTATTTTATTACATTGGGGTGTCTACAGTGTACCCGCATTCGGCAATGAATGGTATGCCCGTTACGTTTATCGAAAGAACTCTCCAGAAAATAAATTTCACATCAAAAAATACGGTGATTTAAATCAGTTTGGATACAAAGATTTCATTCCTATGTTTCAAGCTAAAAAATACGTCCCCGATGAATGGGCAAAGTTGTTTAAAGCTGCGGGTGCACGTTTTGTTATGCCAGTTGCGGAACATCATGATGGTTTCCAGATGTATGGCAGTCAGTGGAGTCCCTGGAATGCCGAAAATATGGGGCCCAAGAAAGATGTTTTGGGAGAGTTAAAAACTGCAGTGGAAAAAGAAGAGCTGAAATTCTGCACCTCATCCCACAGAGCAGAACATTGGTGGTTTTATAATTATGGAAATAGTTATCCCTGTGATGTCAGTGATCCACAATATCAAGACTTTTATGGGCCGTCTCATGGACCTTCCCATGACGTTAACGACATCTACGATAATCCGCCCGATCAGGGTTTTCTTGAAGATTGGCTTGTTCGTACATGCGAGATAGTGGATAAATACCAGCCTAAAATTATGTTTTTTGACTGGTGGATTCAACAGGTTGCATTCAAACCATATTTAAAAAAATTTGCAGCGTACTATTATAATCGTGCTGTCCAGTGGGGAGAAGAGGTTGCAATTGATGCAAAATTTGACGCCTTTGTGCATGGAAGTGTTGTAAAAGATATAGAACGCGGACAACTTTCCGGAATCTCAACTGATTTTTGGCAAAACGACACCTCTGTTGCAAATAACTCATGGGGATACACGGAAGGAAACATTTATAAAAAACCAGAATCCATTATTCAGGATCTCGTGGATGTTGTAAGTAAAAACGGCGCATTCCTCTTAAATATTGGACCTAAAGCTGATGGAACAATTCCAGAAGAGGACACAAATATTTTACAGGAAATCGGGAAATGGATGAAAAAAAATGGTGAAGCTATATATGACACTATTCCATGGAAAGTATTTGGTGAAGGACCTACATTAGTTCCAGAAGGTCATTTTACGGATACGCAGCACTTTGATTTCACAAGCGAAGATATCCGTTATACAGCCAAATCCAATTCTATCTACGCAATCGTAATGAAATGGCCAGGGGACGGAAAAGTTATCCTAAAAGAAGTCGGAAGAAAAGCCGGCAGATTGCGAACCGCTGTCAAAAGAATTTCAATATTAGGATATGATATAGATCCCCTTTTTGAATATCGTGATTGCGTGGAGATTGAGGCTCACATCCAAGCCGACGAATATCCCGTTGTACTAAAACTGGAAATATTATGAATATAGAATAGATGTAGTAAGAGGGGGGATCCCCCTCTTCGTTAGTTTATACGACTACACAACTTCTTGTGAATATGTGATTGTTTTGTGTGGTAACTTAACAATACAACATATATACAAAAACTGCTATTTTTTTATGAATTTTCCATTTTTGCGTCCTGCTCTGATCTCATTTCATTTTGCCCTTTTTGCCCCAAATGCCCCAAAACGCACTCTATATATTCAGTTTTATCTGTTCGGAAGGCTTATCAAAAGGACTCGTTTCCCCTGCTTCCAAAGGATGGAAATCTTCTTCCCTGACAGCAATATCCAGATAACAATATTCACCGTTGTATTTCCTTACCTGATATCCTTTACCCTCCATGCTTTTGAAAAATCCTGATTTTCCATGTCCCTGGCGGTCATTGTCTTTACAATATTCCTCGTACATACGGTACACTTCACTACGCTTCATTCTTTTGCCTTCTGCCTGTACCAGTTTTTCATCCAGAAATGCACAGACACTGTCCGATGCCTTTCGCAGTTCCCGGACACATTCTTTGCTGTGTTCGCTTTCGATAAGCTCTCCACGTTCATAGACATCTTTCAGTGCTGTCACTGTCATATGAATTGCATAATCCACTTCTGCCTTAATCTTTTCTTTCAAGCGTATATCTTTTTCATCTCTTGGAATCATCTGGTTCATATCCAAAACAAGGAGTCTCCGGTAAAAAGCATCCGATTTGTCTTCCAGATTCTGTGGCATTTCATTCGTTGAAAAAAGCAACTTTGCATATGCCTTGTAAAAGACCGCATCCTTTCCCTTTTTCTCATATAAAAGTGTATCTTCACCAACAGCCTTTTTCAGTACATCGGTTGTGTCCATCGCTTTACATGGGATATCCGCACAGGCATTTAACAGCTTTCCATACATCCCGGTAGCATAAAAACGTTTGTTTAAGTCCTGCAATGAGATACTGGACGTATTTTCATTCCCGATTACATGCTGGATCAGTGCAACTGCAACAGACTTTCCAGTACCTCCATTTCCTTTCAACATCAAGAACTTCTGGAACTGTGTATCCGTAGTCATACAATATCCGAAATACTCCCAGAACATCTGCTGTTCCACCTTGTCCGGTATGGAAGAATCCAGATATTTTCTGATATTTACCCCACCTTCCAGGACTTTTCCCCTATCCTCTGGATAATATGGGAAAGGAATCTGATTAATCGTCAGATACTTCGGATCATGCTCTATCAGCTCACCTGACAACACATCATAATAAGCATTTTTGAAATTAATCCAGTGGGCAGGCTGCTTATTCAACTCATACGAATTCCGGTAAATCTGCGGCTGTGTAATCAAAAGGTTATACACTCTCTGGATCATGCTGCTGTTAACCTGATCCCGATAAATCAGCTTTTGAATCCGGTATTTCAGCTTTACACCCTTAGCGTCCTCAATGAAAACTCCATGCTCATAATAATAGGGAATCTCTCCCCTTACAAAGAAGCTCACATTCTCCACGATATAATCCACAATCTCCATATCCCTCACACCAGTGACCTTCCCTTTTGAATCAAACTTGTGGAAGCGGCTTAATTCCGGATCATTCTTCGGTTCCCGCTCAAACCGCAGGATAAACTGTTCCAGGGCTTTCCCTTACTTCTGGCTGATTATCCAGTTTCCCAGATATTCTTTTTCTTTAAATAACTGCCATCCGGCTTTTCCGTCCAGACCTGCATCCTTGCAAAATTTCAGTATCCAGTCATTCATCCATTTTGTCGTGCAGGCTACGCACTCTGACAGGTTCCATGAAACTGAATTGATCGCATATCTTCTATAAAACTGTTTACGCTGAAATAATATCCATCATCTTCCTGCCTCAGATAAAGTACCTGATAACCTGACATCACAATATTCAATTTTCTGTAAATTTATCTGTTATCTTCTGAATCCATCCATCTTATACATAGATTAATTCCTTCAGGATAATTTCTTCTGTAATCGCTCTGTGCTGATTGGCAGCTCTTACCCATGCCATTTGGTCTTTCTCCTTATCCGGCAATGGATCTTTTTCTTCCAACTGTTTCAGAATAATTTCTTCCCGCTCTCTGGCTGCCTTGTCCACTTCCAGCAGATGCTCACCAATACTATCTTGCAGGAGCATTACCTGATACAGCGAATTTCTATGATTCTTCAAATAGTCTCTGCGTAAAAGCCCATATTTACCAAGCTGTTCCATCTGCTCACCAGATTTATAGGTGAGATTAGGAATCAGATATCCATTCACATTTGTATAAGTCAGTTTCATATTCTCATGACCTCGCTTTCGTTTAATTCTTATTTCATTAACTATCCATAACAGAACTGCTGGTTCATGTTACGTCATTGCTACAAAAGGTGATTTCCATATCATTTTGCGTCCAACCCGGGCAGATTTTCTTCAAAATCATGGAAAAAGTGCTTCGTTTCTGTGTTGGGAAAATGAACGGAAACACTTGATTTTACTGACTTTCTTCAATGTAACCTTATTATAACGTTCTCCCCCCACCCCCACACTTTCGTTCGGATACTTCTCAAAACCAGGCAGTGGCTGGGCGCCTCGTCTCAGATATGCCTTTACCTTCTCTCCCCATAGAAATGGGTCATTTCTCCTTACAATTCCCCACTCCATCATAAGTGCTGCCGATCCGGTCACAAATGGTGTGGCAAATGATGTCCCGGTTACGTTAGCATATCCGCCGCCCGGTACGGGTGCAGTGATATTGACACCTGGTGCGACGAGATCTGGTTTTGGATAAGAAAGTCTCTCTCCACCGCGACCGGAAAAGTCTGCATAGGCATTTAATCTGGAGTCGTAGGCTCCTACCGTGATCACCTTCGCTGCCGTGGAGGGAATCGTCAATGTCTCCGATGCCACCGGTCGGTAAAATCCAGTCACCGGGTTCAGGACGTTTCCTCCCGGGAGCCACAGGTTATAGTTACCCTCCCGGATTCGTTTTCCATGCAGATGAATCTTCCAGATTCCGCTGGTAAGATATGTCCCCACAGGAATAAAATCAAAATAAATCTCCTGTGTCACCTGAAAAGGCCCTGGTTTACCATAATAAATCAACAGATTCGTCTCCCCCGCACGATATCTCTGTGTACCGATTTTTTCAGAAAGCGTCGGCAGTCGTTCACCGGATGGCGTTTCTATAGAAATTTCAATCTCGTCTGCATATGCTTTCCACAGCTGTAGATTCAGAGTTGTCTCATAAGTCCCAATGCTCATTTCTATCGTCTCTGTCTGTCCCTGACGCAGCTGTCCCGCCGTATGGATTCTGTCATTCCCATTATTTCCGCTTCCAACACAAATGACAGAACGTCCCACATTCACTACGTTGCTGATATAAGTTTCCAACAATGAGTCTCCCTGATGTGTTCATTATAACTAGGGGAAAATTACTGTAAAAAAATTTGCAGTCTTTACACTGCCTGTTTTTCTACCGGATAAGGCGACTGATACTTAAATACAATATCAATGCTCTTATCTCCATTCACAACAATTTTTTCAATCAATTCTGTCACAATTTCTCTTGTCACTTCGGATAATGTTCCATACTTGATAAATTTCTCTATCCAGTTTTCATAAGATTCTTCTGCCTCTCCAAAGCTGTCTTTCTCTTGTTCTGCCAACTGAATCTTCGCCCTGATATCTTTATCCTGCTTTTCATATTCTGCCTTATAGGAGAGATATTCTTCTTTATCCAGAACACCATCTACATAATTTTCGTAAGTTTTCTTTTTATACTTTTGGACAGCCGCAAGTTCTTTTTGTAACCGTTCAATCTGCTGGTCTGCTTCTGCACATCGTCTCTGCACCTCCTTCTTCCTATCTGCTACTTTTAATATTTCATCCTTATCACTTTCTTTCAGTGCCAGTTCCGCTTGTCTTTGGATTTCATTTTTTACAATAGAATCCAATACTTCTTTTTTTAATGAAATGAGAATAACAAACTGTGTTTCCTTTTTTGTGATAGGTACCGCACTCATAACCGTCCCGACAAGTAACCCTCTGGAAATTATATCCGCAATCTCCACAAACAATAATTCCTGCGTATGGATTTACCTTTCTCACTTCGCTATTAAATCCCGGTGTCCGTGTTCTTTTCTTCATAAGTTCCTGTACCTGCTCAAAAGTATCTTTGCTAATAATTGCTTCGTGCATTCCTTCCACAATATACTGCTGTTCCTCTGGAATATATTGATACTTTTCCACTTTATAGGATATCTTTTCTGATTTATGCTGTACCATAGCCCCTGTATAAACTCTGTTTCGCAAAATTACATTGATCGTAGGATATGCCCAGCCCTTTGCACCCGCTTTTTCTAATGCATTGGCATATTTCAATCCCTGCACCTTTCTCTTATACTCTGACGGTGTCAGAATTCCTTCCTGATTCAGTTTCTTTGCAATACCATCCCTGGAATATCCTTCCAAACTCATATAAAAGATTCTCCGTACCACTTTAGCTGCTTCTTCATCTACAAGAAAATGATGCTTATCTGCCGGATCTTTTACATATCCATATGGGGCAAACCCAGACATAAACTGTCCCCGTTTCTTCTGGGCGGTCAATGCACCTCTGATTTTCTTAGATATATCACGACTATACATATCATTAAACAACGTCTTAAACTGTGCCAATTCTTCATTACTGTGATGAACAGAATCCACGCCATCCAAAATTGCAATATAACGCACACCCAAAGATGGAAAAACACGCTCAATATAGTTACTGGTTTCAATATGTTCACGCCCAAGCCGGGAAATATCTTTCGTAATAACGCCTTGAATTTTCCCTTTGTAGATATCCTCCATCATCCGCTGAAATTCCGGTCTATTCGCAAAATAAAGCCCCGAATAACCGTCATCAATATAAATATCTGCGATTTCCAGATCCTCTGATTTAGTCACATACTCACGAATCAGTTTCATCTGATTTTCAATACTCTCACTAACTTTATTCTCTCCATCATCCTTCGACAGACGACAATATACACCCATCTGATACATCATATCACCCCATCTTTCTCAAGTATTCTATCTGGTGAACTCTCTACTGAAGCAAACTTAAAATATATATCTATTTTCTGCTCTGGATATACATAAATTTTATCAACTAACTCCACAAGCGCTTCTCTGGTAAGCTGCTTTACCGTTATTCTTCTGCGATTAAAGTGCTCCAACCATATCTTTGTTTCATTGACCGCCGCCCGCTGCCTTTGCTCTTCATGGTTCAGTTCTGATAATTCTTTTTGATATTTCTGATTCTCTGTTTCATACATCTGTTTTAATTCCAGATATTCCTCTTTGGAAAGTACTTCATCCATAAACTGTTCATATGCTCGTTTCCGGTATTCCAGATTTCTTTCTATTTTTGCCTGCAATTTTGCAATTTTACCATCCAGTTCCGGCTGTTTCTGTCTGATCTGAGTTTCCAGATTCTTCATATCCATCTTCATCTGTTTCAATTGCTGGTTGATTGCAAATACAACCAGTTCATCCAGCTTTTCAAATGTAATATGATTCAGCTCACAGTAATTCTGCCCCTGCTTCTGATGAAAACCACACATATATCCGTCATAGTCTTTATGAGATGCCAGATAACGTTTTCGCATGGCTGTTTTACATTTCCCACAAAAGAGCAGTCCCACATATTTATGTGGTTCATTGTTTTTATCAAAATAGGAAACTCTGCGCCCCTTTCTTATTTGCTGAACCCTATCAAACTCTTCTTTAGAAATGATTGCCTCATGTGCATCCGGCACCAGCTCCATTTCTTCCAGGGGAATTGCCTTTTTGTATTTCAGCTTATAAGACGGTCTTTCATGTTTCCGAATCACAACCGCCCCAGTATAGACCGGATTCTTTAAAATTCCACTTACAGTAGACGATGTCCACAGACCTTTTCCCGAATCCCATACATAATTGGTTTTTAAAACTTCCTTTTTATATTTTGCGGGACAAGGGATTTCATCTTCATTCAAAGTCCTGCAAATAACCGTACAGCCAAATCCATTTTGATACATTCTGTAAATTCTTCGAACAACCTCGGCTGCATAAGGATCAATTTCCAGATGATTATGAATTGTTTTACTTTTCACATATCCAAAGGGGGGCTGTTTCGGAGTATATTCGCCCATACTTCTTTTGGTCTGAATCGTTGTCTTAATCTTTCTGGATGTATCTCTCAAATACATATCATTCAGCAAAGTTTTTATTTCTAACATTTCATCATAAGTTCCAACGGCTGAATCATAATTATCCAGAATCGAAACAATCCGAATCTGTTTCTCCGGGAAATATTTGCCTAGATAATAGTTGGTATCAATATGTTCTCTTCCAAGTCGAGATACGTCCTTAAAAATCACCATATTGATAACACCAAGCTCAATATCTGCCAGCATCCTCCGAAATTCAGTTCTTTCAAAATTACTTCCAGAAGCCCCATCGTCTACATAAACTTTTTTCTCTGCAATATCTTTATTCTCTGCAATATAATCTCTTGCCATCTGAATCTGAGAGTGAATACTATTGCTGTATTCACCCTCTTTATTTTGCTCTTCAATGGAAATTCGGCAATAAATTCCTGCCTGATACATTCTATCCCTCTTTTCATCGGTCTTGCGTAGTCATTGTCTTTAATTGTCTTTATTTTACAACAAGAACTTAAGAAAATCAACCTGCAATTTTTCGTTCAGTAAGATTCTGAATGCACTGGATCAATGTCTTTTCCCCATTAAAATGCACTCGAATCTGATATCCTGCATGTTCATAGCTTACATTCTCTTTTTGGATTTCTTTTTTTGTATCCAGAACTTCTACAGAATCAAATAACGTATTCATGCTATATGCCTCCTTCAGCATACAGTTCTCTCTACATCCTATGCCGGCAGGATTGTACAAAAGTTCTGTATGAATTGAATTCGGCTTTCGAAAGCCTGATTACATTCTAAAATTATTCTGCACCAATCACATTGAATTGAAATTGACCGCAGATTGAGTTTTTAAGATTCATTTTCTTCCTATACAGTATCAATTCCTATTGTCCGGAACATTTGTTCGTGTTATAATAAAAAGACTTTAAGAATATAAAACACGAAAACCAAAGGAGGGATTTCTGTTGGAACGATGTGATTTTTCTTCTATTAGCACATGCCTAAAAAATCAAATCAGTGAAAGCAATCAGATGAACCAACCTGATTTTTTATACGAATTATTTGAAGATTTTATGAATGATCCGATAAATGAAGATTTTTCTATGGATAATGGTCTAATTTGCCGCTGGATAACCGGACAAGCAAAAATCAGTCCCAAAATAACCTCATATTATGCAAAACCCAGCAATCAGAAAAAACTGGCAACAACCATTCAGCGGAACTTACTTCCCTTAATGGCAGACTGCAACATGGTTATACAGGACATTTACACGTTATTCATACAGGACGATACGATTTCGGATACAAAAAAGCAGGAACTTGTATCTCTATATAAACCTTCTGATTCAAGGCTGTTGTTTTTAGCAAAAGTACTTTCTTTTGGTATGGAACGGCAATTTATTAAACGTGATACAAGAAATCAAAAACTGATTGCAGGAGGTGTTCTATCTCCGATTGTTCTGGATTACATTATGGACAGCGAAGTCCCAAAACCATGCCGTCATTTTCTAGGAAGAGAAGAAGAACTGGATGAACTCCATACTTTGTTTGAAGAGAACCGACATATATTTCTTTATGGAATTGCCGGAATTGGAAAAAGCGAGCTTGCTAAAGCCTATGCAAAGCAATACAGAAAACAGTACACCAATATTCTCTATATGGAATACACCGGTAATCTATATCAAGATATTGTAGACATGGATTTTATTGATGATCCACCAGAAATCAGTGAGCAGGAACGTTTTCAAAGACATAACCGTTTCTTACGCTCTTTGAAATCTGATACACTGCTGATCATAGACAATTTTAATGTCACATCCACACAGGACAGTTGCCTGTCAGTCGTATTAAAATACCGTTGCCGGGTTTTATTTACAACCAGAAGCCAACTGTCTGAATACTGTAGTTTTCAATTAAAAGAACTGAAAGATATACCCACTCTTTTTCAACTGACATCTGTATTTTATTCAGAAGCAGAGGAAAACCGGGCAATCGTAGAAAAAATCATAGAAACTGTACACTACCATACTTTTGCTGTCGAACTGGCAGCCAAACTTCTGGAAAATGGAATTTTAACTCCAGAGCAATTATTGATAAAACTTCAAGAGGAAAAGGCTTCTCTTCATAATGAAGATAAGATTAAAGTAATGAAAGATGGTCAGAGCAAAAAAGCCACCTATTACAACCATATCCATACCCTGTTTTCGTTATACTCCTTATCACGGAAACAGCAGGATATTATGTGCAATATGTGTTTTATGCCTTCATCTGGTATTTCTGCCCGTATATTTTCCAAATGGCTGGAGCTGCCTACTTTAAATGACGTGAATGATCTGATCGAGACAGGTTTTGTACAGTCAAGTCTCCGGCATACTATTTCTCTACATCCACTGATTCAGGAAATTGCCGTTTCCGAGACCGCACCTTCTATTACAAGCTGCCACACGTTATTGGATTCTCTGCGAAAAATATGTTTAATGCATGGCATTGAAGTTAGCTATTATAAAAAATTATTTCAGACAGCAGAAAATATCATCCAATTCATTGAAAAGGATGATATTCCCCAATACCTGTTATTTTTAGAAGATGTTTTTCCATATATGGAGAAGTACCGCTATCAAAAGGGCATGAAAAAAATTGTCCAAGAACTACAGCATTTTGTAAAAGCAAGTACTTACGGGACTGCCTCTGACCGTGCCTTACTATTGGATTATCAGGCAACTCTGGAACCCCAAACAGAAAAAGCGATAAAATTAGAAAAAGAAGCACTTGCTCAAATAAAAGAAATCACAAAAGAAAATGCCCACCTTGTTTCCAACCTCTATTCCAATCTTGGAGGACTTTACCGAACAAACGGACAGCTTGATCTGGCTAAAAAACACATGAAATGGGTATCTCTCTTTTAGAACAAATACCAGCTTCTTTATACTAATGACAGCATTCCCCAGATTAATAATTATGCTGTCCTCTTAATTGAAATACAAGAACCTGACCTTGCCCTGTCTGCTCTTCAGAAATTAGCACAGATTATCAAAGAATATAATTCAAACCACTGTTTGGATTATGCCCAGGTACAGGAATCCCTTGGAAGTATCTGCCTGATCACTGCAAATATTTCGCAAGCGAAAACCCATTTTAAAAAAGCCTTGAAAATTTATGAGGATATATGGGCAGACGAACCCGAATTGATTGAAGAAAAATATCAAGCAATTCAAGAATTGTATCCACAAGCTGGAATTGCTCTGGCAAAAAGTATTCTTCTCACCAAGCACTAACGGTTCCTACAAACACTTGTAAAATATATTGCCTCAATAATGTAAACGCCTAGTTTTGAGATACACTCCAAGACTAGGCGCTTGTCCATTTCCATTTTTTCTTAGACATGGAGCGTTTACATAAGGATCACTTTTCTTTTTTTGACACTTTTCGCTCCTCCTATCTCAAATTTTTTATAGTCTAGGTATATTGCCTTCATCAATGCCTGAGAACTTGTAAATATGCTCCTCTGCTTGTTCAATCTGCGATACATTACAATCATCTCGTCATCAACCTACTGTTTGATACAATATGTCAAATGCATAGTGGCTCAGTTCTATTAGAAATTTATATCTCTAACTCCGCACCAATTCTAAAATTCCTTTTGAAAGGCGATATACTTTATCAACACTTTCCAGTTCTTTATACTTATGCGTAATAAAAACGATAGTCTTATTTTTTAATTCACTATGTAATAACTCACGTAAAGCTTCATTTGATTCAACATCAAATCCTTCTGTAGCCTCATCCATAAGTAAAATGTCTGCATTTTTCAGCAGAGCCCTAGCTACAGCTATCTTTTGTCTTTCTCCTCCAGAAAGTTTTGCACCATCTTGTCCAATTTTTTGTCCAAATCCATGATCCAATTTTTCAATAAAACCTAAAGCACCACTTTTTCTACATGCTTCAACAACTGCATCTCTTGACGCCTTTCCATCGATATTAACATTCTCCTCTATAGTCCCTTGGAATAGATATGGCCTTTGGCTTATAACCGCAATTCTATTTCTCATATCTTGTATATCCATCAATTCCACAGGAGCTCCATACAATTTTATTATTCCTTTTTGTGGCCGGTAGAATCCCGCCAAAAGGTTCAAAAGTGTTGATTTGCCACTTCCATTTTCTCCTACGATCGCAATTCGTTCCCCTTTTTTTACACATAGTGAAATACCATTTAAAATAGGGTGTCCTGGTTCATAACCAAAGACAAGATTTTTTACTTCAAAAACCATATCCCTATCTTGATAAATTTTCTCAGGTTTCATTTCACATAATTTCATTTCCAATTCTTCCGGTTGTCCCCATAACTCAAAAAGACGTTTTGCCGATGGCTCAATTTGCGCAAAATAATATTTAATGTTTATCAATGCTGAAATTGGATTTACAACATATGCACTATATGTAATAAAAGCAAATGCTCCGCCTATAGTGAATTCTCCTTTTATTATAAAAAGCCCACTTAATATATATAATAACGCATTTACAACCGTGTCTATTACTACAACACTGACAGTACTATATTCATCTAGCATGCCTTACTACTTTCAAATATTTCTTCCTCTTGATTCAAAAGAATAATATCAGGTTCATAAGCTATATATACTGTATAAAGGATATCGTTCAATGACTCATTGGAATCGTCATAATATTCTAAAGGAATTACATTTTCATCTAAAGGATTTTTCTGCAGATTTATTGCGTAATAACCGTTCTGACTAAGTCCCATAATTCTATATCACTACATATGCTTGTGATAATTCCGACGCATACAGCGCCATGGAATGATTTATCGTCTTTATACTCACTTGGATCGCATTTAGAAGCCAAAAAAGATTTATGAACAATCCTTTGATTCCTGTTATTTCTCATATGATAAGGTATACCGTTATCAATCAATGCGAGCTTAATCATTTGCACTATTCCTATTCTTACCTGTTATATATCCAAGCCAAATATCGCATATTTATTATTCTCATGATAAACCTTGTAATTCTATGGTCAATAAAAATTCAAGTGTCGCTGAACCCTAATATGCTTCTCCAATCACACTGCCATCATAAGCATTGATCACATAAGAAAGCTCCTGTAGAGAATTTCCACCAATACTTTCCCTGACAGTAAAAATCCATGCTGGAACCAACCATGCGTGTTTCGGCTCCTGATAGGCTGTGGTATAAGTATACTGCAATTTTGCGTTTACCACATCATACTCCAGTGCGGTAGTGTCGTTGGCAGACTGGCCTTTTCCGGAATACCAATAAAAAATCTGATCTGTCAGCTTTGCCTGTATTTTTTCAAAAGGCAGAAGCTTTGTATTTTCCGTCACCGTACAGACTTCTTCCGATATCCCATCCCATTTAAAATATTTAATTCCTTCCTCTGTTATCAGAATAGAGATTGTTTCTACCTGGAACGGAGGCACATAACTATCCACTGTTTCTTCCGCAACCACGCCATCAGGAACTGAAGTAATACCCTCTACACTTTTCGAAAAACAATACAGATATCCCGGTAATCCTCTATCCAGATCTCCCTGCCACAAAGCATCACTACCAAGTCCCAGACCATTGCGCTCTGAACATGCGCCATTCGGGAACCACACGGTACGATCAGAATCTACAAGGCCCATTCCATCGATACCTAAATCCTCTAAAACTTGTTCTGCCTGTTCCTTTCCATCTTCCTCTGTAAAGGTGATCTTGTCCATGCACTTTCGATACGCATCTGCCAGTTCATGAAATTTCTCTGTATAGCCGTTGGTATCCATGCCAAAGCTACTGTAATACTCACTCTGCATTTCCTCAGTTTCTATTGTTTCTTCTTCTATAAAATTAGAACCCTCCATCCAGAGAAAACTACTGTCATTGTCAATTTCCTGATTATACCGCTCTGCTTCTATATATGCCTTCCTGTCCTCGCCCACATCTGCAGTAAAATAATCCTCTGTATCTGTGTTTTCCAATTCAGTACTCATCCAACTCCGTGCCGCTTCCACACCGTGATCCTCTGTTTTTTTTTGAAATTTTATCTCCATCTTTTCCGGTGCAGACGCTTCATCCGGTGCAAGCTCCATCCCCTCTCGGGTTGCGTTTTGAATCCCTGCAATCGATGTAGAATATGCTGATTGCAAGTAACTTCCTTCCTTGCTGGAAATCCTGTCTAACACTTCCTGATACGCATCCTTTGTCACCATCTGTGGCATATATAGTTCCTCACCGTCCGTAAAATAATCAATCAATCCATTCAGTTCTTCCTGCGTTAACTCGTGATTTTGCATCTCTATGACTGGAAGATTGCCAATGCTTTGTTCGGCCAACTTAATATCTGCCTGGATAACCACACGGTCGTTGCTTTTCTTTTCTTCAAATTTCCAATGCGTTGGAACATTTGTCTCTCTCTTTTCTCCTTTTTTAAGAGGTTCACAGACAGCCGCCTCGCTAATCCCATCCACTTTGCTGACTACCGAACTCTCCTCTGGTGTTTCCTGACAGCTGGAAAGAATAATACACAACGCACCTACCATAATTGCTAAAACACTTTTTTTCATTTTTCCTCCATATATCTTATAGAATTGTCGCTTTTTCACGAAACTTCAATTATAAACTCTTTAACTTATAAATACCTTCCTGACACTATTAACGTTTTCGTATATTTTTTAGAAACAGACTACCTTATTTATTTTAATGTATAAGGCAGTCTGTTCTATGTACTAGTAACTATAACTTGTTAATAGTTCAAGCCTACTCCTATCTTCTATATAGCTGGATACCGCAACCACCTGATATAATTTGTTTTCTTTCAATCCCTTGATAAGTATTTCTGTGTCATTATTTAATGGAAACACAACTAATTTTTCCATATGCACTCCTTTATTTTAATACTTGCAAATTTTCATTTCCTTTATATCCAAACTCAACAAGTATACACAATTTATATAGCAATAAAAGTGTACTTTCTTTTGAGTTTTCACATTGCTGTAGCAACATATTTTCTGTTAATATCTGATTATCTTTTGGAATTTGCGCCAAACAATATGCACACATTCTCAAATTCCAACATCCTAAACATTTTTCTTTAATCATCTTACCATGGTTAAGTAGGAAACTCATTTTATCAAAATCAAATCCCGAATCCAAACTTCCGATGCACATTTCTGAATCTTCTTCCGAAACTCTTTCACATGGAAAAAATTCACCTTTTGTATCCACAAATAGTCTTCTAACTGCAGGAATGCATGGACCACCATGATGTGTTTTTTTGCCTTCAGCAACATGACTATGTAGCTGTTCATATAATAACTCAATATCTTGCAGTTCTCTTCGCAACAATCGACTTTGTGCATCCCATTTTCGCTTCTCTAATACAGATAAAATCATCTTTATATATGCTAGTCGATGTACTCTGAAATTTTTTTGTGTTATGCGCGACAATGTCTCATCTTTTAAACCAACTGGATTTACATAATTGAAATTCACTGTCCCTGCTTCAAACAGCTCTTCTTCCGAATAAAATCGATATATATTTTCAAGATCTGATGAAGAACTAATAACACAATTAAACAAAACTTTTGAATAGTACTCTTCATTGTAAGCTTTCAGTCTACTCAAATTTTCTAAAATAATGTCAAATGAACCTTTTCCTGTTTTAAATCTTCGATTTATATCGTGACTTTTCTTATCACCATCAAGGCTAATCATAAGATTAAACTCATATTTTACCAAAAATTCTATGACATCTTCTGTCATTAAAGTCCCATTAGTCGTCATAGTAAAAAGAATTTTTTTATCCCCTTTACGTTGTAAAATATAGGAAACACATTTCTTAATCAATTCAAATTCCAGAAGAGGCTCACCCCCATAAAATGATAATGCAAGTTGATCCGCTTTTTCGCTTCTTTTCAAATAAAAGTCTATTGCTTTTTTGGCTGTCTCGAAATCCATCCTATTTGACGTATGGGAACGATTATAGTAGTTTCCAGAATATGCACAATATTTGCATCTCAAATTACACTGCTGAGTTACCTGCAAAATCAGATTGCCCATATAATGTTCTGCCAACAAATGTAAGTTTTCTGTCTCAGGATGCTCAATTTCTTCTATCGCAGTCTCACGCAATAATCCGCTTTTCACAAACCGTCTTAACACTCCATCAGGAACCAATTTTGTCTTTTCCACAGTTTTTAATATCTGATATTCTTCATCATTCACCATAACTACAGAATCCAAAGAACGATCATAAAAATATTTCTGCATTGGTGTTTGAATGCATTTAATTAATACCTTTCCCATATTCTTTCCCCCGTATTTTTATTTTATCTGCGTCAGGACACCTGCATCCATCTCACAGATCGTATCGCAGAGCCATTCGATCTCCAGCATGTTATGTGCTGCGATAAGAATAGTCTTCCCTCGTTCCTTTAATCCCCGCAAAAGCTCGCAGACCTCTCCTGCCCCCTGCTTGTCCAGACCATTAAAAGGCTCGTCCAATATCAAAAGCTCCGGATCTTCCATGATTGCCTGTGCGATACCAAGACGTTCACGCATTCCAAGAGAATACTGTCCTACCTTCTTTTTAGACAGAGGATCAAGCCCTAGGGCACGCATCGTCGCCCTCACATCGTCATCGGAAATACGGTGTTTCAGAGACGCCAGTCTCTTTAAATTCGCAAAACCGCTGAGATCCAGAAAGAAGCCAGGGTTTTCAATGATAATGCCTACGGAATCTGGAAAGTCCAGCTCCTTCCCGATCTGTTTTCCCCCTACGAGCACTGTGCCGCTCTCAGGTTGTAAAAATCCACAGATGCATTTAAACATTACGGTTTTCCCTGAACCGTTAAACCCCATAATCCCATGAATCTTCCCTTTTTCAAAATCATGGGTAATGTTCTTTAATACTTTTTCTTTTTGAAAGGATTTTGTCAGTCCCTTCAACCTGATTGCATATTCCATTTTGCCCTCCATTTATTCGTTTGTCTGCGTAAAAGAGAAATTATAGCCCTTAATTCGGACGGCTGACAAGCCGATCAGCGCTATGATTAATATTGCAAATATGAACATGCTCATCCCGATCCCTGGCAGGTAATCATAACCAAAGCTGTGCATGGGAAAGGTAGCTTGGTTCAACGGAGACAGCCAGCCGCAGAACACGTTCGCCCTATATTCCTGACTTTCTGTAAAATGAAACAGTTTCCGGAAAACATCTGGGTTCAGCAGGAGCCCATACAGACTGACTGCAAAAGCACCGATCACCCCTGCCATATTTCCCGCAGCCAGATTTAAAAACAACATGAGAACTGCGATAAAAAGAGTATATAAAAGTACAAGTCCAAACACTATTGCTGCGCACATATAAGGAGTTGAGCTTTCCATTGTTTTTATGGAAACAGGAACGGTTATGCTCTCCCCACCGCCATAGCCCAACATTGCCGCTGTTTCGCTCCACACATTTCCCGTAAAGGAAAAGGGAGCTCCCATAATTCCAAGCATCACAGCCAAAAAAATATTATAGATCACAGTCGCCAGGATCACATAGATAATCTGACCCGCAAGCCATATCTTCCGTTTTGTGCGTACAAGCCAATACGGAGTTGCCTGACTGATAAATGGCATGTCCGCAAAGAGCAGGATTAAAAGCAGGGAGGACAGCATAACAGAGGATGCATCCCCATATGTCCAAATAAACGGCTCGAATACCTGAAGGATTGTCTCATATTTTATCGCATGGGAAATAATCTGATCCGACAGCATCAGACATAATATAGCTGCCAAAATAAAGGTCATCCAGATCCTCGGACTTTTTTTCCATCCATAGAAATTCTGGCCTGCAATCCAAAAAGCCTGTTTAATATCACGCATACCGCAACCTTCTTTCTATTGCGCACATAAAGATCAGTGCCGTTAAAAAACTTCCAACCGCTAATATAGCAATGCAGAAGATATCATTGTAGTAAATAGACGCCGCCCAATAGCGGGGACTCAGAAAGAATGCTTTTTGATAGTAACGCTCCTGAAATACGGTCAGGACATAATAAAGAATAAAAGGAACGGCATAGGACATATAGCGATTTTTTGTTATGACAGCCGACGTACCGCCAATTAGCGCCCAAAAAGCGCCATTTAAAAACAATCTCAGAAAGCTTACCGCCGTTCTGCCCACAAGCACTGCCATCTCATAATTTCCGTCAATCAGAGAAGGATACTGACCGAACCTCAGTATACAGATTACAAGAAGGAACACCATGGCTAAAAAAGCTGTCAAACCTCCGGAGACCAACAATCCTGCTGCTTTTCCTACGAGATACTGTTTTCTCCCTGAACGGATATAACTGAACAGAAAAAAACGACTGTGCAGCTCAGCCTCCGTATTCTCTCCACCCGCAAAAGCAACAGCAATGGGAACAAACAGAAGCATATTAACGCTGTTCATACAATAGGTGTATGCTACGAACCAGCCTGGTCCTTCTGCAGATCCGCCTGCATTTATGATCTTCTGCAACATCTCATGCTCAGACATCAGGGTAGCCGAAACGATTAGAAAAATCCCCAAAATAAAGCGAATGCTTCGAATATTGTTTTTTATGTCCGTTGCCAACACATTTCTCATACGCTTTTCTCCTCACTTCAAACAGCTATAGACTTGATTTTTTTATTTTTA
>ENA-OQDM01000179-OQDM01000179.1-human-gut-metagenome-genome-assembly--contig:-NODE-179-length-43160-cov-2.088188_pt1 | contig 43160 bp, 39 predicted proteins | sample MGYA00242772_ERZ504605 | MGnify/ENA primary metagenome ERZ504605 (study PRJEB26092, sample SAMD00036348) | human gut metagenome | host: Homo sapiens | study: EMG produced TPA metagenomics assembly of... | reverse complement strand
AAAACGTTTTTGCTTTTTTTCGCCAATTAAAAAGCTCTTGACTATAGCGGATAAGAGTTGTAAAATAAAAAAAGCTTTTAACGAGGTAAAGCATAAGAGCAAATTCTATGAAGGGAATCAGTAAAAGCAGAGAAAATAGCTGTTTACAGAGAGCCGCAGGTGGTGTGATGCGGTAACGGCATTGTTTTGAATATCATCCCTGAGAAGGAAGACCGAACGTTACGTTTGAGATTTATCAGTAGGTTTTCACGGAGGCTCCCCGTTACAGGAGACGCGTATGCCGGTACGTTGCAGAATCGTACTTGTTTCAATGACGAAACAGGGTGGTTGCGGAATTATATATCCGTCCCTGAGTGGGGCGGATTTTTTTATGCAGAATTTTCTGAAACCGGAACATCATCATATTTTACAAGGGAGGAAGAGAGGATGAAAGTCTACAAGAAACTCATGAATGCACTTGCAGCAGTAGAAAAAGTTGTACTGGTAGTTACAACATTGCTGATTCTCGTGCTCACTGTGGGAAACGTGTTTTCCCGTAAAGTGATCCACCGCTCATGGTCCTTCACAGAAGAACTTGTTGTAGCGGTCTTTGTACTTATTACACTTCTGGCAGCAGCATTGTCCTGCAGAGAGGGTGGCCTGGTCAGCCTGACACTGGTTACAGACCGTCTTCCAAAAAAACTGAAAAAACCATCTGTGATCCTGATCACAGTACTGAGTATTATTTTTTCAGTGATTCTTTTTAAGTATGGTATGGACAAGGTTATCACCCAGCTTGAAAACGGAAAAAGAACCTTTGTACTGAACTGGCCGGAATGGATCTTCTGGTCCTTTGTACCGATCGGAGCAGGCTGTATGATTCTTCATCTTATTGAGTACTGTCTGGATGTCTGTTTTGGAAATAAAAACGATAAGGAGGGCAAATAAATGATCAGTGCTGTTTTATTTATTTCATTTTTTGTTTTTCTGATCCTGGGTGTGCCGATTGCACTCTGCCTGGGTCTGTCCTCTGTATGTGCGATCCTTTATTCGGGAACCTCACTTACCATCGTTGCAACAAATATGTATTCAGGAATCAGTAAATTCCTTCTTCTTGCGATTCCGTTCTTTGTACTGTCCGGAAATATCATGGCAAAAGCCGGAATTTCACGCAGACTGATCGATTTTGTAGATACCTGTGTCGGACACAAAAAAGGCGGTATCGCAATCGTATGTGTTATTGTTTCCTGTTTCTTTGGAGCAATCTCTGGTTCCGGTCCGGCTACAGTAGCAGCTCTTGGTGCTGTTCTGATCCCGGCAATGGTTGAGCAGGGTGGTTTCTCTGCACCGTTTTCAACAGCTTTGATGGCAACGTCGAGTTCGGTGGCTATCGTTATACCGCCAAGTATCGCTTTCGTTGTATATGCGTCTATTACAGGTGTGTCTATCGCAGATATGTTTATGGCAGGTATCGTACCTGGAATCCTTATGGGTGTGGCACTTGTAATTGTAGTAATTCTTGAAGCAAATAAACATGATATCAAACCGTCCCGTAAAAAAGCATCTGCAAAGGAGAGATGGGCCACTTTTAAAGAGGCATTCTGGGGATTCCTGATGCCTGTCATCATCCTTGGCGGAATCTACGGTGGTATCTTTACACCAACAGAAGCTGCGGCAGTATCTGTTGTATATGGACTTTTTGTAGGTATGGTGATCTACCGTGAGGTATCCTTCAGAGATCTGTTTGATATCCTGGTAGATTCCGCAAAGACTACCGGTGGAATCATGCTGATCGTTGCAAGTGCATCTCTGTTTTCATTTGTATGTACCAAGTTTGGTATTGCAGAGGCTGCATCCGGACTGCTTGCATCCATCGCACACAATCAGTTTGTATTCCTTCTGATCGTAAATATTATCTTCCTGATCGCAGGATGTTTTATTGATGCAAACTCAGCAATGTACATCTTTATCCCGATCATGCTTCCGGTATGTAAAGCATTGGGATACGACGTTGTTGCATTTGGTGTTATGGCAACTGTAAACCTTGCGATCGGACAGGTTACCCCTCCGGTAGGTGTAAACCTTTTTGTTGCGATCAGTATCAAGATCAAAAAAGGTCTGGAGGTTACTCTTCAGCAGATCTCAAAGGCAGTTATGCCGATGATCGCTGCCAGTGTTGCAGTGCTTCTGGTCGTTACCTATGTACCGGCAGTTTCTACTGCACTTCCAAAAGCGCTTGCGAAGGATGGTTCTTACACAGGCGAACAGGCCTCATCTGACACTGGAAGTACTGCTTCAAAGGATGCTGGAAATGGTGAAGACTCTTTTAATACAATTGAAGATTACAGCGACCTTGACTGGCCGGAAATGACCTGGAACTTTGCATGCTCCACAACGGAGACAAGTACCTGGGCAGACGGTGGACGTAAGTTCGGCGAACTGATGGAAAAGGCAACCGGAGGCAAGGTTAAAGTTAATGTTTATGCAACTGACCAGCTGACAAACGGAAATCAGTCTGAAGGAATCCAGGCACTGATGAATGGAGACCCGGTACAGATTTCCATGCATTCCAACCTGATCTATTCCGCATTTGATCCGAGATTCAATGTAGTATCTCTTCCATTTATTTATGATTCTTATGATGACGCAGATGCAAAATTTGACGGAGCAGCCGGTGAAAAACTGAAAGAATTGCTTTCCGAATATGGTCTGCACTGCATGGGTATCGCAGAGAATGGTTTCCGTGAGATCACCAACAGCAAACGCGAGATCAAGACTCTGGATGATATGAAGAATCTTAAGATCCGTGTGGCAGGTTCCAATCTTCTTATGGAATGCTATAAGAGATGGGGCGCAGATGCAACAAACCTGAACTGGACAGAGACCTACACGGCTCTGCAGCAGAATACAGTAGAAGGACAGGAGAACCCACTGCCGGCAATCGATGCGGCAAGTGTGCAGGAGGTTCAGCCATACTGCTCTATGTGGGATGCAATCTATGACTGTCTGTTCTTCTGCATCAACCAGGAGATTTATGACAGTCTGACACCGGAGCAGCAGGCAGTTGTTGACGAGTGTGGTCAGAAAGCTGTTCAATACGAGCGTTATATCAACCGTTCCGGAGATGAAGAGATCATGGAGCGCTGGCAGTCAAAGAATGGCGTGACGATCACAAATAAAGAAGATATGGATATCGATTCCTTCAAGAAAGCCGTAGATGGTGTTGATGAGTGGTTTGTTAAGGAACTTGAGAAAGAAGGATACGATGACGCACAGGAACTGGTAGATCTCTTCACACAGGAATCTACGGATACAGTTGCGGATTACAGTGATCTCAACTGGCCGGAAGCAACCTGGAACTTTGCATGCTCCACAACGGAGACAAGTACCTGGGCAGACGGCGGACGTAAGTTTGGCGAGCTGATGGAAAAAGCAACCGGAGGCAAGATAAAAGTCAACATCTATGCGGCAGACCAGCTGACCAATGGAAATCAGTCTGAAGGAATCCAGGCGCTGATGAACGGAGACCCGGTACAGATTTCCATGCATTCCAACCTGATCTACTCAGCGTTTGATCCAAGATTTAATGTTGTATCGTTACCATTTATTTATGATTCCTATGATGATGCAGATGCGAAATTCGATGGTGAGGCAGGAGAAAAGCTGAAAGAAATTCTTTCCAGTTACGGACTGCACTGCATGGGTATCGCAGAGAACGGCTTCCGTGAGCTGACCAACAGCAAGCATGAAGTAAAAACTCTGGATGACATGAAGAACCTCAAGATCCGTGTAGCAGGCTCCAACCTTCTGATGGAATGCTACAAGAGATGGGGCGCAGATGCAACGAACATGAACTGGTCTGAAACTTATACGGCTCTGCAGCAGAATACTGTAGAAGGCCAGGAAAACCCACTTCCGGCAATCGATGCGGCAAGTGTGCAGGAGGTTCAGCCATACTGCTCCATGTGGGATGCAATCTATGACTGTCTGTTCTTCTGTATCAACCAGGATCTGTACGATACTCTGACACCAGGGCAGCAGGCAGTCGTTGATGAGTGTGGACAGAAAGCTGTTGAGTATGAACGTTACATCAACCGCTCCGGTGATGAAGAAATCATGAACCGCTGGCAGTCAAAGAATGGTGTGACAATCACTAAAAAAGAGGATATGGATATCGATTCCTTCAAAAAAGCCGTAGAAGGTGTGGACGAGTGGTTCGTAGAACAGCTGAAAGATGCCGGATATGACGATGGACAGGAACTGGTAGATCTGTTTGAAAAATAGAAGTCAAAAAATTTAAATTTTTAAATTAAGAAGCTGGCGCTTCGCAGATTGCGGGGCGTCAGCTTTTATAGTATAATAAAATTAATAATGACTTTTTTTGAAAAAAGGTTATGCGGAAAGTATGTGGAGATTTTGGAAAAATCTATAAAGTATTTTACAGGAGTTTAAGCGGTCGATATGAATGAATTCAATCTAAATTTTTATAAAGGGAAGAAAGTTCTGGTGACAGGACATACCGGATTTAAGGGGACATGGCTCTGCAGGATACTTCAGGAGTTGGGAGCGGAAGTGACCGGATATTCTCAGAAGCCACCGACAGATCCATCAATATTCACGCTGACAGATCTGGAAAGTCAGATCCATTCTGTGATCGGAGACATTCGTGATCTGGAGCATATGATACAGGTGTTTAAAGAAACACAGCCGGAGATCGTCTTTCATCTGGCGGCACAGCCGATCGTAAGGGAATCTTACAAAAATCCGGTAAATACTTATGAGACAAATGTTATGGGGACGGTCAATGTACTGGAAGCAGTAAGGCAGTGTGGAAGCGTCCGCTCTTTTTTGAATGTAACAACAGATAAAGTTTATAAGAATAATGAATGGGAATGGGGGTACCGCGAAACGGATGAACTGGATGGCTACGATCCGTATTCCAATAGCAAATCCTGCTCAGAACTTGTAACACACAGTTATGAGAAATCTTTCTTGAAAGACATGGATATTGCAGTATCAACTGCGCGTGCCGGTAATGTGATCGGAGGCGGTGATTTTGCAGCAGACCGTATCATTCCGGACTGTGTGCGTGCTGTTTCCGGTGGAAAAAAGATTGCAGTTCGGAATCCACATTCTACCAGACCATATCAGCATGTACTGGAACCATTGGGCGCGTATCTTCTGATCGCGGAAGAACAGTATCAGGACAGCCGGAAGGCAGGATCTTATAATGTAGGACCAGATGACAGAAGCTGTCTGACCACCGGGGAACTTGCAGATCTGTTCTGCACAGCATGGGGAAACGGGGCAGCATGGGAAAATCTCTGTCAGGGAGGTCCTCATGAGGCAAATTTCCTCAAACTGGATTGTTCCCGTATTCGAAACCGGCTGGGCTGGAAACCTCGCTGGCAGGTGGATGAAGCAGTAGTCAACACTGCAAAATGGTATCAGGCATGGCTTGCCGGTCAGAATATGGCAGAATATACGGACTGTCAGATCAAAGAATATTTTGGAATATAAAAGGATAGAAGAAAAGAAAATATGAAAAAGAATAGAGAGGTTATCTGCGCTTTTGCAGCGTGGGTTTTATCGGCATGCTTTTTTATGAGCTGTTTTATGATTCCGGGACTGGCAGAAAAAATCAACAGTCTGGGAAACAGTAACATGCTTGTATATGGAATGTCTCTGATCCTGTTTTGTCTGCTCTTTGTAGCTGGAATGGGAATCGCACACAGGCATGAAGTTGCGGGAAAAACTTTTCCGGAGAATGTCAAAGCCAGAAAAACAGCATTTTGGCTGATGCTGTTTATACAGATTCCGTTCTGGCTGCTTTGTATCTCAGGAGAGACGGAACAGCTTGGATCTGTGGCGGCGAAATACGGATGGCACACACAGCCGGCAGTGATCGCAGCATTTTTGTTTTTGGCAGAACTTGCAATCTTTTTCTGGGCATGTCAAAATGTCTGCTTTCCGGAAAAAGACGGTGAGTGGATTATCCGGCTGGTATATGCAGCGTTGGTGCTCCTCGTTTTTTATAGTATGTACACACCGAATATTTTTGGAAGAGGAGAACTGAGCGATGCTTACCATGGGCACGCATATTTTAATTCTGTCTACAATATTTATCAGGGAATGCCATATACGCATAATGTTACGAGTATTTATGGACATTACGGACTTTTCTTTAAGATTCCAATGGAACTTGTTCATGGTGATTTCAAAGCCTTTGTTGCCATGGTTGCCGGAATTGGAGCCTTTGCACATATCTGTGCATTTCTTATCCTGGAACTGCTGGTCAAAAGCCGTGTGTTGAGGGTACTTGGTGCTTTGGCAGTTACATTTCCTGTACTTGGTATGCGAGGTGGCTTTTACTGGCAGGTTTGGCCGCATCGGGTAATTTTTCCGATGCTGCTGTTTCTGTATGGAGCATGGATCCTCAAAAAAGAGCTGTGCAATTTCTGGACAGCAGTGGGTGGGTATCTGATCTGTCTGCTGGCAATCCTCTGGAATACAGAGACCGGACTGATTCTTACTGTGGCGTGGGCAGGAATGCTTATTTCACGTTTTCTGTCTGTGGGAAAAATAAAGATCCGTAGACTATTGTGGTTAAGCTTTGCACAGTTTGCCGGAATGGCCGGGGCGGTGTTTGGAGCGTATGGAACAGTAAATCTCTATAATATCCTGAAACACAGTCCGGCAAATTCGTTTGAGGACTTTCTGATCCCATTGCTGTCAGGCAGTTATATGACGGGAGTTCTTCATCTGGATATGCCTACAGAACCCAATGCATATATGGCAGTGATCACACTGTTTCTGACCGGAACGGCTCTGGGAATGACCGGCTGGTTCAGTGGAAAAGAGAGACATTGCTGGCAAAAAGAATTTTTGTTTCTTCTGAGTGTCGGATCACTGGGATGTCTGGTGTATTATATTAACCGCCCTGCATATCACAATCTGGACTGCATTACCATGCCGGCTGTGATCATGGCTGCATACTGGGGGCAGAAGGGAATCAAATTTATCAAAAATGAAGAATGGAAAGCTTTGACAGCCTTTCGCTCAGACATGTGACCGTCAGTGGTGTAGGGCTGATCTGTACGATTGCGGTTCTTGCAATGGCTACCGGAACGGTTCTTCAGTTTGCACAGAACAGCAAGATTAAAGAAAATTATCATAATGTGCAGGAATTTGAGGATTTCGCAGAGCAGATCGCAGCAGTTGTTCCTGAGAATACACCGTCATTTGGTATCAATGTTCCCGAAATCTGCAGCATGCTTCATCGGCGGACAGAATGTTTTACAATGGATTTCAGTGATATGCTCGTTCGCCCGGACAGTTTGAAAGAGCTGAAAGACCAGCTGGAACATGCGGAAGTGCCAGGGGCATTTACCGGAAAATCATCCATGAATATCTGGAAACGGAATGATCCGGAAACATATCGGTGGTTCATGGATCATTATGAACTAAAAGAGACGATTCCTTTTTATGGGGAAAAGTTTCTGTACTATATAAAAAAATAAAATACAGAAGGAGACTATTATGTTTGAAGAAATGACAGAACAGCAGGCCAGAGAGCAGATTCTGGAAATGACAAGAAATTATTGTGAAAAATACCATAACAAAAAGAAACCATATCAGAAAGGTGACCGTATCCCGTATGCGTCCAGAGTTTATGATGCAGAAGAAATGGTAAATCTTGTGGATAGTTCCCTTGAATTCTGGTTGACCGCAGGACGCTATACAGATGAATTTGAACATGCATTTGCAAAATATCTCGGTGTTCGTTACTGTTCCCTGGTAAATTCCGGTTCCTCTGCAAATCTGCTCGCATTTATGACACTGACATCTCCGCTTCTGAAAGAACGGCAGATTCTTCCGGGGGATGAAGTGATCACAGTTGCGGCCGGTTTTCCGACTACAGTTTCTCCGATGATCCAGTACGGTGCGGTACCGGTATTTGTTGATGTAACGATTCCACAGTACAATATTGATCCATCTCTTCTGGAAGCTGCATGGTCTCCAAAGACAAAAGCGGTCATGCTTGCGCATACACTTGGAAATCCATTTGACCTGAAAGCAGTCAGAGAATTCTGTGATCGTCATAATCTGTGGCTGATCGAAGATAACTGTGATGCACTTGGATCTGTTTATACGATCAACGGGGAAGAGAAACTGACCGGAACGATCGGAGATATCGGAACTTCCAGTTTTTATCCACCGCATCATATGACAATGGGAGAAGGCGGCGCTGTTTATACAGATGATCCGCTCCTGAACAGAATCGCACGTTCGTTCAGAGACTGGGGAAGAGACTGTATTTGTGCACCGGGACAGGATAATCTCTGCGGACATCGTTTTGACCGTCAGTATGGAGAACTTCCGGTTGGGTATGATCACAAATATGTATACTCTCATTTTGGATATAACCTCAAGGCAACAGATATGCAGGCTGCTGTCGGATGTGCGCAGCTCAGAAAATTCCCGTCTTTTGTGGAAAGAAGAATCCACAACTTTAATTATCTGAAAGAAGCACTGAAAGGTACAGAGGATAAACTGATCCTTCCGGAGGCATGTGCAAATTCAAAACCGAGCTGGTTTGGATTCCTGATCACATGCAAGGAAGGCGTAGACAGAAACAAACTGGTACAGGAGATTGAATCCAGAGGTGTACAGACACGTATGCTGTTTGCCGGTAATCTGACAAAACATCCATGCTTTGATCAGATGCGTGCTTCCGGAAAAGGATATCGTATTGCGGGAAGTCTGGAAAATACGGACCGTATTATGAAAGATACCTTCTGGATCGGTGTATATCCGGGAATGACAGATGAAATGCTGCAGGCGATGGCAGATGCGATCAAGGATGCATTAAACTGATTTACAGCAGAAAGCAGGATGGAAAATAATGATTTTAGATGAAAGACTTCGCTGGATGGGGTTCTGGATGCTGGACAAAATGAAAGGTGGAAAGACCAGAGAATATTATGACCAGATTCGTTATGCCTGGAAAGAAGGCAGCTCTGTTGAGGAGACAGAGAAGAGAATCCAGAATCTGATCGCGCATGCAGTTAAGACTACTGATTTTTATAAAGATTATCCGGAAACCTGTTCTCTTGAGGATCTTCCGGTGGTAAATAAAGATACCTTCCGACAGCAGTATGACCGTTTTGTATCTTCCACATATAAAGATGCACCAGATAACCGGGTAATGTGTACCAGTGGATCGACAGGAACTCCACTCAGAATGATCCAGAACCGTGACAAGATCCGTCACAATACAGCGGGCGGGATTTTTCTCGGAGCGGCAGCCGGATATTATATTGGAATGAAGGAAGCATTTATCCGGGTATGGGTAAATAATGTACGCAAAAGCAAATTTCAGCTTCTGCAGGAAAATCTGATCATGATGGACAGTTCCAGAATGGATGAAAAAGCTCTGGAAGAAATGTTTCATGTGATCGAGAAGAAAAAAGTCAAATGTCTGGTAGGATATTCTTCTGCCCTTGGAGAACTGAGTGAATATATCAGAAAAACAGGAAGAGACTGCAGCAGATGTGTAGTGAAAGCAATTATTCCGATTTCGGAGACAATGCCGGAACCGGTAAGAAGAACTCTGGAAAAACAGTTCAACTGTCCGGTGCGGGCATGGTATTCCAATGAAGAAAACGGAATCATGGGCCTCAGAATAGGGAAGATGAAGGGTATCATATTGATACAGAAACCTATTATTATGAAATCCTGAAGATGGATTCTGATGAACCGGCAGAACCTGGAGAACTGGGAAGAATCGTGATCACAGATCTTTTTAACTATGCATTTCCGATCCTGCGTTATGACAATGGAGACACGGCAGTTGCGGTCCGGAAAGAAAAAAACGGTCGTTTTAAACTTTATCTTTCAGAACTTTACGGACGACGGAGTGACCTGATCTATGACTGTGAAGGCAAAGCGGTCACGCCGTATATTATTACCAATAATCTGTGGGACATTCAGGGAGTAAAGCAGTATCGATTTATTCAGGAAGATGTCAGAGATTATACGATCTGGCTGAATGGCGATCCGGAAGCAATGGATCGGGAGGAAATCCTGCGTCGTATTCGACCGTATCTGGGAGAGGAAGCCCGCATTAAAGTGGAAATCGTTGATGAGATTCCGGTGCTTGCTTCCGGAAAAAGAAAATACATAGAAAACCGATGTGAAAAATATCAGCAGCATAAAGGATTCTGTGGGTAAATGGCAGGAGGAAACAGTTTGGAAGGCAGAGAACAGAAAAAAGGTATTGCGGTAAATACCCTGTATACGATGGGCGGTCTGCTTTTTATGAATGCAGTGCTCCAGATTGTGATCACTCCGCTTCTTAACAGAATGATGGGAGCAGAACAGCTTGGCGGTCTTTTGTACATTACAGGACTTGTTGCGATCATATGTCCGTCTATCGGGCAGGCTCTGAATAACAGCCGTCTTGTAGTAAGACGGGATTTTGATGTGACCAATGGGGACTATGACTGGCTTCTGCTTGGCTTTGGACTGATCGGAAGTATTGTTGCACTGTTTATGTCCGGCAAAAGCCTGGAAAGTCCGTTGATGGCAGCTGGCGTTTTCCTGATGTTTATGCTGACTGTATTCCGCTATTATGGTGATGTGGAATATCGTCTGAATCTGAACTACCGGAGATATTTTATTTACTATTTTTTGATCGGAATCGGATATCTTGCCGGATTTGGTATATATCGCCTGACCGGACAATGGGTGTGGATCTATCTGATCGGTGAAGCCGCGGCACTGGCTTTTGTCGGTGTTACCGGAAATATTTTTCATCAGTTTTTCAGAAGAAGCGAATTTTTTACGACGGCACTCGGTCGAGGCTTTTTTCTTACGTTATCGTATCTTATTACCAATACGACAATGAATATGGATCGCCTTGTGATCAAACAGATCCTCGGTAATGAACAGGTCACACAGTATTATGTTGTTTCGCTGATCGGAAAGACGCTGGTACTTCTGATCGCGCCAATTAATACGATCGTGATCTCTTATCTTACAAAAAGAAAAGAACGACTGACGCGTTCACAGTTTGGAAAGGCTGTTCTTGCCGGAGGCGGTGTAAGTCTTGCTTTTTTTGTGGCCTGTCAGATCGGAACACCACTTTTTGTGTGGCTGTTTTACAGAAATCTTTATGAGTCAGTAAAAGGGATTGTAACGGTTGTGAATCTTGCGCAGATTCTTGGGCTGTTTTCTGCATTTTTGTTTATACTCGTTCTGACGTTTACAGATGAACGGTGGCAGTTGTGGATTCAGCTTGCACATTTTTGTATTTTGCTCGTGTCATCAGTACTTGCGGCACGCACATATGGAATGATGGGATTTGCTGTTGCTTCACTTGGAGCCAATAGTCTCCGTGTTGCAGCAGTAGTGATTCTGGGTATTGTGAAAGCAGGAAAGGATAAAGGAGACAGAAATGCAGACAGGTGAAGTTTTAAGAAGAGAGGTATTTAATCTTCTTGACGCTGCAAAGGGCGGCAGATTGAAAAAATTAAAAGAAGTCAATAAACATGAAATTGTTGAGGGTGTAACAGAAGATTATATGGAAAGAAGAGTACAGACACTTCTTTCTTATGTAAAACAGCACTCTCCTTATTATAAAGAACATCCGGAATGGACGAAACTGGAAGATTTTCCGGTCATGACAAAAGGTGACTTTATCGAACATTATGATGAGGTGCTGGTGGATTGTGTCAGAGAACAGGGAAATCTCTACAGGCTCAGTACCAGTGGTTCTACAGGAACTCCGTTTACAGTACTCTGTGACGGAGATAAAATGAGCCGTGTAAATATGAACTTTATCTCCTGCATGGAACTGAATGGCTTTCGTATGGGAATGAAACGTGGAGAATTTCGTGCGTGGATAAAAGGAAAAAATACGATCAGTAAGTGGAAATCTTTTAAAAATAATCTGATCATGGTGGATATTTCCAATATGGGAGATGAGTCACTGGATAAAATCTGCCGTGATATTGAAAAGAAGAAGATTCAGGTTCTGGTTACGTATTCCAGTGCACTGACGGCGTTGACTCAGTATATCAGAAAAACAGGAAGAGATATCAGCCGCTGGTCTGTTGAAATGGTATTTTCCATGGGAGAAGCACTTCCGCAGGAAACTTATGATCTGACAAAAGAGCTGTTTGGATTTTCTCCGGTACGGTCCTATGGAAATAATGAAAATGGCTTTATTGCGATCCAGCTTGATGAGGATCCGGAATATACGGTTGACCTGTATAATTTTTATCCGGAGATTCTGAAACTGGATTCCGATGAACCGGCGGAGCCGGGAGAACTGGGAAGAATCGTTGTGACAGATTATTATAATAAAACATTTCCAATGGTTCGTTATGATACCGGTGACACAGGGAAAATGCGTGTATATTATGACAAGAACGGCCGGGTGCATGCAAAATATACAGAGATTTACGGACGTCGTGGTTCTCTTATGTATAACACAAAAGGTGAGCCGCTATCAATCCACGTTTTTATGAATACACTGCTGAAGTTCGAAGGAACTGTTTACCAGGCAAAATGCATCCAGTGGGGAGAAAAAGACTATGAACTGTTGGTGAATGCGGACCGTTCCAGACTGGACGAAACAGAACTTCTCGCAGCATACCGACATTACCTGGGTGAAGACGCAGAGCTTCGGATCACCTATGTGGACCAGATCCCGATTCAGGCATCCGGTAAATTTATGGTCTGTGAAAATAAATGGAATGGAAGGAAGCAGGCATAATGAAACAGAAAGTATCGGATTATATAGCGGATTATATAGCAGAGTGGGGAATCCGTGATGTGTTTACCGTAACAGGCGGTGGTGCCATGCATATGAATGATGCTTTTGGACATCATCCGAAACTGCACTGTACTTATCAGCATCATGAACAGGCATGTGCCATGGCTGCAGAGGCTTATGCACGTATGGATAATCGGATGGCAGCAGTCTGTGTGACGACCGGTCCTGGTGCAACGAATGCCATTACCGGTGTGCTCGGCGGTTGGATGGATTCGATTCCTATGCTGGTTTTTTCAGGACAGGCAAGATATGCAACTACGGTTGCAGCGTCCGGGCTGAAACTTCGAAGCATGGGAGTGCAGGAATGTAATATTGTACCGGTTGTGACCTCAATTACAAAATATGCACAGATGATCATTCATCCGGAAGATATCCGGTATCATCTGGAAAAAGCCCTCTATATGGCGGTGAACGGACGACCGGGACCGGTGTGGCTTGATATTCCTCTGGATGTGCAGGGGGCAGTCATTGACACAGAAAAATTGAGAGGATATGATCCACAGGAGAATCCGAAAGAAAAACCGGCAGAAATTTCACAGGATATCATTCAGCAGATTCTGGACAAGATAGAAAAAAGCCGTCGCCCGGTTCTGTTTCCGGGAAATGGAGTACGTCTTGCAGGTGCAATGGATGATTTTCAAAAACTTGTAAATATTCTGGGAGTTCCGGTGATTACCGGAATGAGCAGTGTGGATGCCATGGAGTCTGAACATCCGTATTTTGCCGGAAGAAGCGGAGAAACCGGGACACGTCCGGGAAATTTTGCACTTCAGAACAGCGATGTGCTTCTTTCTATCGGGAATCGCCAGGGATTTGCACAGACCGGTTTTCAGTATCAGGACTGGGCAAGGGGCAGTTATACGATCCTGAATGACATTGATGAAAATGAACTGAAAAAACCAAGTCTCCATGTCAGTCTTCCAGTCTGTGGTGACGCAGGAGATCTGATACGCAAGCTTATCTGTGCGGCAAAACTTCGGGGAGCAGATGAAACAAATCCGTTGTTTAAAGGCAGAGACTGGATACGTCAGTGTCAGGTATGGAAACAGAAATATCCGGTGGTGACAGCGAAACATTATGAGACGGTAGAAGAAGGCTGTACCAATATTTATGCTTTTTATGAAGAACTGTCAAAAGCAATGCAGGAGGGGCAGACACTGATGGTCAGTGTGGGAACTTCCAGAGTGGCAGGAAGTCAGGCATTTCGGGTAAAAAAAGGTCAGCGTTTTATTACAAATCCAAATACTGCGTCTATGGGATTCTGTCTCCCGGCAGCGACCGGAATCTGTGTCGCACAGCCCGGAAAACCAGTAGTCTGTGTGACCGGTGAGGGAAGTCTGCAGATGAATCTGCAGGAATTACAGACAATATGGCAGAACCGTCTTCCGGTAAAATTATTTGTGATCAATAACCAGGGTTATCATTCTATCCGACAGACACAACAGAGTTATTTTGAACCACCGCTGGTGGGAGTTGGAGCAGAGAGTGGAGATCTGAGTTTCCCGGATCTGTCCAAGATCATACCGGCATATGGATTTTCTTATCGGGCAGTGCATGCTGCAGAAGAACTTCCGGAAACACTTCATCAGGTCCTGGAGGAAACCGGGGCATCTGTGTGCGAGGTGTTTGTGACAAAATATCAGAAAACAAGAACCAAAAACCTCTGCAAAAAAACTTCTGGATGGAAGTATGGTATCGGCACCGCTGGAAGATATGTATCCTTTCCTCAGCAAAGAAGAACTGGAAGAAAATATGTTTACAGAAACGAATGGAGAAATGCAATGAAACGAATCGTTGTTACCGGAGCAACCAGTATGATCGGAACAGCATTGATCGAAGAATGTATCAGACATGACATTGAGGTTTATGCAATTGTACGTGCAGGGTCTTCGAAGACAAAACGTCTGCCGGAGAGTGCACGGATACATCAGATAGAATGTGAACTGGAAAAACTGGAAGAACTTCCGGCGAAGATCACCGGAGAATGCGATACGTTTTTTCATATTGCATGGGGAAATACCGGGGAAAATCGAAACAGCAGTACAGAGCTGCAGAGCAGAAATGTCTTTTATACTCTGAAGGCTGTCCGTGCTGCTCATGCAATGGGATGCAAAAGATTTATCGGAGCAGGTTCACAGGCAGAATATGGACCGATGGATGTTCCGCGGATCGCACCGGACAGTCCGGTACATCCGACGACGCCTTACGGTGCGAGCAAGCTCGCTGCAAACCAGCTTTCTTTCATGCTTTGTAAGGAACTTGGAATGGAATGGATCTGGCCGAGAATTTTCAGTGTGTATGGAATATATGAAAAAGAGACGACAATGATCGCTTCCGGTCTGCGCAAAATGCTGAAAGGCGAAAAAACAGAGTTTACCCCTGCAGAACAGAGATGGGATTATCTTTACAGCAAAGATGCAGGGCGCGCATATTATCTGATCGGCGAAAAAGGCAGAGATGGTGCAGTTTACTGTGTGGGAAGCGGGCAGGCACATCCTCTGTGGGAATATATCATGCAGATGGCGGAACTTACCGGAGCGGATTCACCGGGAATCGGCGCGAGACCATATCCGCCGGGAGCAGTGCGGAATCTGTGTGCAGATATAGATAGTCTTACAAAGGATACTGGATTTGTACCGGAATATACCTTTGAAGAAGGAATAAAAGAAACGCTTTGCTGGCTGGAAAGTCAGAATACAGGAGACAGAAAATAATGAGAAAGAAAATTTCGGTGGTAATTCCCACCTATAACGAAGAGGCAAATGTGGTTCCTCTGTCACAGGCGATTATAGAGGTTATGGAGAAAGACCTCAGTGAATATGATTATGAGATCCTGTTTATAGACAACCATTCAAAAGATAATACAAAAGCGCTTCTTCGCGGACTTTGTGCAAATAACAGAAAGATCAAGGCAATCTTTAATGCAAAAAATTTCGGGCAGGCAAGATCACCGGTGTATGGAATGAAACAGGCATATGGTGACTGTGTGGTACGTATGTGCGCAGATTTTCAGGATCCGGTAGACATGATCCCCAAATTTGTCCGGGAGTGGGAAAAGGGAACAAAGATTGTAATTGGAGTGAAGAGTGCAAGTAAGGAACGCCGTGTATGTACCTGGTGCGTGAATGCTATTACAGACTGATCAACAAGATTACAGATATTGATCATATTGATCAGTTTACCGGCTTTGGTCTGTATGACAGAAAATTTGTGGATGTTGTGCGTGATCTGCATGATCCGATGCCGTATCTTCGAGGCATTATTGCTGAACTGGGATTTGACTATAAAGCGATTGAATATACACAGCCAAAGCGGCGCGCAGGAAAAAGCAAAAATAATTTCTACAGTCTTTATGATTATGCAATGATCGGAATTACTTCTTATTCTAAAGTGGTGATGAGACTGGCAACTTTTGCGGGCTTTATCATTGGGGGACTCAGCCTGGCAGCAGCAGTGGTCTATCTGGTCCTCAAACTCATGTACTGGGATCGTTTTTCAGCCGGAGTTGCACCGATGGTGATCGGTATGTTTTTCCTGGGGGCATTGCAGTTGTTCTTTATCGGACTTCTTGGGGAATACGTTCTGAGCATTAATACCAGAGTTCTTGACAGACCGCTTGTAGTGGAAGAAGAACGCCTGAATTTTGACGAGCCGGAGGAGGACGAGGAATGACAGATACACAGAAAAAACCACTGTGGAAAAACGAACTGGTATGGCTGTTTCTGCTCACAAGCGGACTTTTTGCCATTTTGTACAGTAAATTTATTCTGGGTGGATATGCCTATGTGTTTACAGATACAGGAGCAGATACCATGCAGATCAATTATGCACAGTATGGACTTTTTTCTTCTCTGTTTCGGAGTGGAGAAAGTGGTTATGTGCTGCAAGCGGGACTGGGAATGGATGTGTCGTCCTATTATCCGGCATATCTGATTCCCTACAATCTTCTGATCCTGCTTGCTCCGCAGAGACTTCTTCCCTGGGCTGTTCTTGCATCTGCCTATCTGAAGATGATAACGATTTCCCTTGTTGGATATCTGTTTTACAGAAAACTGATGCAGGATGGAATCGGAACTATGGCAGCGGCGCTCGCATGGACCTTTTCCGGTTATGTGATTCTCTGGGGACAGCATTACGGCTTTTGTACCTGTATGGCACTGTTTACAGTCTTTATGTATTTTCTTCAGTGTTATCTGAATGGAGAACAGCGCTGGAAAAGTGCAGGGCTCGTGATCACGGTAACGATGCTGCTGATCTCCAGTTATTATTTCCTGTACATGATTGCTTTTTTTGCTGTATTTTATGTCTTTATTTACAGCATCATGCAGCGATATTCCCTGAAACGTACTGTTGGAAAAGTGGCCGGACTTGGCGGCATGGGAATTCTTGGTGTACTGATCGGAGGTGTGGCACTGGTACCGATCGCAGATACATTTCTGGAGAGTGCCAGGGCAGGGGTACTGGCTGCAAAAGGAACTTCTCATTTACTGAGTCCATATAAAGGAAAAACGCTGGGAACGATCGTGGCCAGATTTTTTTCAAATCATATGCTTGGAATTGACAAAGATTATACAGGATATCTCAATTATTATGAAGGAATGATACTTGCGGTCAGTATCCTGACCGTTTTTGCAGTCAGCTATTTTATCGTAAAGAAAAGCACCAGAGTAAAAGCACTGGTTCTTACGGTGTTTCTGGTCTTCCTGACGATCATGCCGCTTACCAGCCGTATTCTCGTATTTACGAAACATTCCTATCGATGGACGTTTATGATATGTTTTGTGGAAGCACTTGTTATTGGGTGTTTCCTTCAGGAGGTATTCAGAGAAAAGAACAGAAAAACAGTTCTGACCGGCAGCATACTTGCCATTGTTATCTGTGGCGGATTGCTGGCATGGATGTACAGCTTTAAAAATATAAAACCGGACCATAAGGTTACGGCAGGAGTAATAGGATTTTTGGCAGTCTATCTGATATTATTTGCAGTTGGAACTTCTGTAAAAAAAATGTACAGAATTTTTCCGGCTGCTGTATTGCTGGTTCTGATATGTGAGTTGTTTGTTTTGGATTATCCGTCTCTGTGGTATCGTGAATCTCCGACCAGAAATCAGGTGGCAACAGAATATTACAATGATGGGACAAAAGAAGCTGTGGCTATGCTGAAAGAGCAGGATGATTCGGTATACCGTATCGAGAAATCCTATACATCGGCATCAGAAAACGATGGAATGAGTCAGGGCTACAATGGACTTTCGGTGTATATGAGCACCAATCCGGCGTCACTGGTTGCTTATCATAAGATGTACGGACCGGAAACACTGTCCGGTAATTTCGTAGACTTCAATATGGATGACTATATCAGGAGTTCTCTGCTGGGAACGAAATATCTGATCACAGGAACCGGATACCATGCACCTCAGAAGATATATACATCTGTTGGAGAGGCGGGTGGCAGATCAGTCTTTGAGAATCAGTACGCACTTCCATTTGGATATCTGTATGATAAAGAATGGAATCAGGAAGAAGTAAAAGAAATGTCCGGACTGGACAAAACACTGGCTTCTTTGTCTGGCTTTTATTATACGGATGCAGAGGAGACGTCTTCTTATCAGAAGGCGGACCTTCCGGAGCAAACAGACCTGTCGCTGCTGGATTATGCGGATACAGCGACTGACTGTACGATGGAGAAAGGATCAGAAGGCATTACCGTGAGCAATCTCGGCGCAGATCCAAATGTTGTATTTCCAGGCGTGGCGTCCTGTTTTGCAGACAACGACAAGTTGTATGGACTTTCACTGACAGTAGACGCACCTGATGAAACAGAAATGGCTGTTTATTATCAGACAGAGGGAGATGAAGGCTTCTCTGCGGAGAAAGTTTACACATTTAAAGTCACTGAGGACAACAGGACATGGGAACATCTTGTACCTGGGGGAATCACAGAGCTTCGTGTAGATGTAAGTTCTCCGGTTGAATCAGCAGTGATAAATAATTTCGAATTAAAATCCTGCGATATTACGGAAAGTGGTTATACAGCATTGAAGGAATCCGGAGTTGATGAGGTGACATTTTCTGACAGTACATATCAGGCACAGGTAACAAACGATGCATCTGAGAACAAAATGCTGTGTGTTCCGCTGTTCTATCAGAAGGGATGGACTGCACAGATCGATGGAGAGGATGCCGGTGTGTATAATATCAATGAGGTATGTGCGGAGTGGAAGTTCCGTCTGGAACTCATGAGATTGTATTAAAATATGAAACACCATACCAAAACTATGGCGTGGGAATGACAATCATTGGAATTATAATTTTTATACTGGCCTTTAGTCAGAATTTATATAAATTTTTTGTAAAGTTGTGTTAAAATTCGTTGGAGTGTGTTATAATGAACGCATAGACAACAAAACAGTTGTTTATAAAAATATCATCCAAAATAAACAGCAAAGGGGATGGGACTATGAAATTTATTATTAGTGGAAAGAACATCACAGTTTCCCAGGGACTCAAGACCGCAGTAGAGGATAAACTCGGCAAACTGGAACGGTATTTTACTCCTGACACAGAAGTGGTAGTAACTTTAAGTGTCGAAAAAGAAAGACAGAAAATCGAAGTAACGATCCCGATGAAAGGAAATATCATCAGATCCGAACAGGTAAGCAATGATATGTATGTATCCATTGACCTGGTTGAAGAAGTCATCGAACGTCAGCTTCGTAAATACAAAAATAAAATCGTTGATAAACAGCAGGCAGCTGCAAACTTCCAGAAAGAGTATCTGGATAAGGATTATGAAGAAGATGAAGAGGTTAAGATTATCCGTACCAAGAAATTTGGAATCAAACCTATGTATCCGGAAGATGCATGCGTACAGATGGAACTCCTGGGACATAACTTTTTCGTATTCTTTAATGCAGAGACTGAACAGGTCAATGTAGTATACAAACGTAAAGGAAACACATACGGTTTAATTGAACCGGAATTTTGATTTTAAATCTGAAGTGTAGCTTGGAGCACTTCATATATGCAGTATGAAGTCCCACCCTTCAACTGAGGGGTGGGACTTGTGGGTATTAAATGTAATAGAAGCAGCCGGCATCAGACAAAAGGGAAAGAAGACATGAATAACAAAAAGAATCTCAAAATGAAACCCGTAGGCAGTGAATACATGGAGCAGTATAATGCACTTCTTCGTTATGTATTTCAGGTAACTGAGCAGGAGCTGAGTTCCATTGGATGGCAGGAGAGAGAAATTATCCGTGCCAAATTTCCTACCATGGAAAAGGCAGATGTTATAGGATGGTTTGATAATGATACCCTGGTTTCTCAGGTGGCAGTTTATCCGATGCATGTACGGATCTTTGGGCAGACTTATGCGATGGGCGGTCTTACCGGTGTAGGAACCTACCCGGAATATTCCAACATGGGGCTGATGCACAAGCTTCTGGAACAGGCACTCAAGAATATGAAAGAGCGTGGACAGGATATCTGTTATCTTTACCCTTATTCCATACCGTATTACAGACGCAAAGGCTGGGAAATCATTTCTGATAAGATTTCCTATGAAATCAAGGATTATCAGCTCCCGAAGAATCATCAGGTTCCGGGGGATGTCCGCCGTGTGGATACGGAGGGAGAAGAGCTGAAAGAAACCTACAAGCGTTATGCCATGAGAACACATGGTGCGATCCTTCGTGATGATCTGGCATGGAATGAGTACTGGTTGTGGGATTCTGATGATATCATGGCAGCAGTATATTATAATGAAAAAAATGAGCCGGATGGTTATGTGATCTACTGGATCGCCAAAGAAGTATTTCATATTAAAGATATGATCTTTAATAATGAGGAGGCAAGGACAGGTCTCTGGAACTTTGTGGCAGCTCATTTTTCCATGATCAATCAGGTAGAAGGCGATACATATACAGATGAACCGCTGGCATTCCTTCTGGAAGATGCGAGTATCAAAGAAGTGATTTCTCCATATTATATGGGTAGGATCGTTGATTTTGTTTCCTTCATTGAGAAATATCCGTTTAAACCAAGTGTACTTGACCGGGAATGGAAATTCCGCCTGGTCGATCCGATCATGGAATGTAACTCAGGGAAATTTCCATCTGATAATCTCAAGGGATGGTCATGGACAGGTTATGCGGATCATGGAGCCATGCGAAGATACGATCAATATTCAGACAATGACCACTATGCTGATGGGCTACAAACGTCCGGAATATCTTGCAAAGATTGGACGTATTCAGGCAGCAGAGTGGACGATTGATATGCTTGAGGATGCGATCGAGCAGCAGACTCCGTATATATCAGATTATTTTTAAAATATTTGAGGAACTCTTGACAATAGTATGTGTGCGTGTTATATTACATATAGAACAAAAGAGATGGACAGGGGATGCGGTGAAAATAACTGCATCTCCTTTTTAGCAATGTGAACCGGAGGTGGCATTATGGCTAAGAGAGATTATTATGAAGTCCTTGGAGTCGGAAGAGATGCCGATGCCAAGGCGATCAAACGTGCATACAGAAAACTTGCAAAAAAATATCATCCGGATATGAATCCTGGTGATAAACAGGCAGAACAGAAATTTAAAGAAGTTACAGAAGCTTACAATGTATTAAGTGATACAGAAAAGAAGAAATTATACGATCAGTATGGTTTTGCTGCATTTGAAGAGGGCAGTGGAAATCCATATGGAGCCGGTGGACAGAATGGAGCCGGAGGCGGTTTTCATGGAGGCTTTGGAGGATTTGACTTTGGTCAGGGCGGCAATGGTTATCATGAGTATCATTTTGAAAATAGTAATATGGGTGATATGGGAGATATTTTCGGAGATATCTTTGGAAATATGTTCCATGGTCAGAAAAACAGTGGATACAGTCGTCAGAGCAGTGGATTTGGCGGACAGGGCTTTCACAGTGGTTTCGGAGGAAGCGGATTTGGAGGGCATACCCAGGAAAAAGGCAGTGACCTCAGGTCTGAAGTAAGTATCAGCTTTGAAGATGCTGCATTTGGATGCGATAAAATGATCCGTCTTTCGGATCCGTCAGGAAGCGATTCCCAGACACTGCAGGTACATGTTCCGGCAGGTATCGAAAATGGCAAGAGCATCCGTCTGAAGGGAAAAGGAAATCCTGGATTTAACGGAGGAGAAGCCGGAGATCTTTTGTTGAAAGTAAATATTCAGCCAAAGCCAGGATACGAACGGAATGGTATGGATGTCTATACAACAACAGAAATTCCATTCACAACAGCTGTTTTTGGCGGCGAGGCAAAAGTCTCTACATTGTACGGGGATGTGATCTGCCGTATTCCGGAAGGTGCTCAGACAGGAAGGAAGATCCGTCTGAAGGGCAAAGGTATCGTTTCGATGAAAAATCCATCTGTTCATGGTGATCAGTATGTGACGATCCGAATTCAGGTGCCACAGAACCTCAGCCCGGAAGCAAAAGAAAAGTTAAGAGAATTTCAGCAGGTCTGCAGAAATGATGAACGGAAAAGAAGAGGAAGCGTAGCATAAAGACGCTTCCTTTTTAAAATTATTTATAAAACAACTATGAAATTTTTTGTAAAACTGTCCATTTTCGGCATTTTGTGCATTGATTATTTGATAGGATAGAGATATCATAAGCTACAGAAAAAACAGAAGTCCAATGACAGCAGAGTTTTGCTATGAACAGTAACAGACAGGCTGTAGCCGGAAAGGATGGATATTTTGAATTATCTGAAACAATCAAAGCATTTGTGGATCATACCTGCTTATGGAATTTTTTATATGATCTCGTTTATGCTGATGGAGCAGAGCGATGTAAAAATACATATGATTCATTCATTAGCTGATGATAAGATTCCGTTTTGCCCGTATTTTATTATTCCATATGTACTCTGGTATTTTTCCTGATCGGAACAGTGATTTATTTTGCGGTATTCTGCCCGAGCAAAAAAGAATATTATCAATATCTCGGAACTCTGGGTGTAGGTATGACACTGTTTCTACTGATTTCTTATGTATATCCGAACGGACAGCATCTGAGACCGGATCTTGGCAGTACCGGAGGCGGTGCGTTTATCAGTGTGATACGTTTTTTGTATAAAATTGATACACCTACCAATATTTTCCCAAGCATGCATGTATTTAATGCAACAGCAAGCTGTATCGCCTTATATCAAAATGAACGGTGCAGGAAAAATAAATTGTTCACGGTAAGTCAGATCATACTCACAATATCGATCGTTTTATCAACGATGTTCCTGAAACAGCACAGTGTGGCAGATGTTATGACTGCACTGATCCTGAATATTCTTTGTTATCAGCTGTTTTACAGAGTGCTTCCTGCAAGAAAGGAACGCCTGGCAGAAGTACTTACACGCAGAGAGATCTGTACGGTTCCGAATCTGCTCAGCACACTTCGACTGTGTCTGGCAGTTGTATTCTTTGGAATATTTGAGAGATATGGTGTAGGAGAGTACCGTACGGTACTTGTACTGCTCATTCTTGCCGCTGCGCAACAGATGTTCTGGACGGCAGAATTGCCAGATCCTTTAACAGTATCAGCCAGGTCGGACGTATTCTGGATCCGGTGGCAGATAAGGCTATGCAGGGTGTGATGATTGCGTATCTGATTCCAAGATATCCACTGGCGAAGCTTGTGCTGATCCTGTTTGTGATAAAAGAGTGTTATATGACAGTTGCAGGGTGGAAAGTACTGATGGAGACAAAAGAAACGATTGAGGCACAGTGGCATGGTAAGCTGAATACAGCAGTAACTTATGTAGTTGTACTGATCCTGCTGGCAGGACCGAGACTTCCATATTCTACATCTAATGTACTGATTGGAGCCTGTGCAGTCTGCATGGCAATGTCTCTGAGTATGTATGCAGCGCAGTTTCGCGAAATGCTGGAACACCAGAATGGAAGATATCAGCGGAAAATGCAGGGCGGTTTCAGTGGTAATTAAAAGAAAGATTAATTTAAGGAAGGGGTTTCCTCAGAGGGGAGACCACCTTCCTTTTTTGTCAGACTGTCCTTATAACAGAATCAATTTCCTGGAGAAGATTCTGCCGTTCTTCCTGAAATTTCAGCTTTTTATTGAAACGAAAATATTCTTCACAGCCAAAATGACTAATGAAAGATACTGCATTTGCGTTATGACTGAGATCTGAGATTAGAAACAAAATTTCGGGTCCATCACCAAAAGCCGACTCAGCAAAAGAAAAGCCAAGATGCAGCGCCAGAGAAGTGCGGTTTACAGTATCCTGTCGGATCTTGACATTTTCCTCCAGAGCGTGACGCAGGATCGCGATTACTTCTTTCGGAGCAGAAATACGTTCCTGCTGAGTGCGGGAGAGACTTTGCTCAAGAATTCGGGCAATACGTTCCGTGCAGTCTGTTTCCATGCGGTCAAGCAGATGGTTTTCCAGGCGGATTTTTTGAGAAGTTCGATATTGTTCTGTAAAAGCAGCAAGCGTATTTCCTTCAAGAAGTGAGGCTCTGGCCTGACGGAGTACACTCTGAAGGGCGACTGCGAACTGGTCTTCTTCCCGGAATTTCAGAAATAAGGTGTTCCATCCATTCAGAAGAAGCCCGGCAACAGTAAGACGTTCATCTGTTGGGGCATGGGCTGCCAGCGTGCAGAGTGACTCTACAACGGATTCATCAAGGGATCCGGAGAGAATTTCAGGAATCCGGTAATCCTGACGATATTTTGCGTAAAGCTGGTAATAAGCACCAAAATCTCTTGCAATCTCTTCATCCTGCAGATACTGACGGATCAGGTTTTCATCCGGAGCAAAATGCATATCCTCATATCCGTATAAAATTGCAGAAAGATCTTCCCAGCCACGTGCAGTGACGAAACAGATGCGGTCCGCCGTATTCTCAATATGGTAAAAATGTTCTCTTTTTAAACTCAGATAAGAAAGAACAGAAGGATGAAGCCCTTTTGCAGATGCATATTCTTTCCATACATTGAGATCTGGTTCAATATCGATTCGTTTTACGCGGTCCAGAGTGACAATATCAAATTCTCTGGCAGATTTATTGTATTCAACAGGATTTCCGGCGGCAGCAATGATCCAGCCGGATGGAACCGGATGGGTACCAAATGTTTTATTTTGCAGAAACTGCAGCATAGTGGGAACCAGCGTTTCGGATACACAGTTGATCTCATCGATAAAAAGGATTCCTTCTTTACAGCCGGTTTCTTCTATCTTTTCATAAACAGAAGCAATGATCTCGCTCATGGTGTATTCTGTTACGGAATATTCTTTTCCCTGAAAATTCTTTTTTACAATGACAGGGAGACCGACAGCACTCTGGCGTGTATGATGTGTAATTGTATAAGCAACCAGTCCGATTCCACATTCTCTGGCGGCTTGTTCCATAATCGCTGTTTTGCCGATACCGGGCGGCCCGATCAGGAGAATCGGCCGTTGTCTGACAGATGGCAGGAGATAATGGCCATTAGAATCTTTACGCGTATAGACTTGTATAGTTTGGAGAAGTTCCTGTTTGGCTTCTTTGATATTCATAAAATGTGGTATCCTTTCTGCATCTGAGATGATGCAAGATTATGTTTCATCCATATATAACTTATGTGCCCAGACCGGAACTTTCTGATGCAGGGCCTTTTCACGGTAAAAAATAAAAGCAGTTTGATAATCTGTCGGTCTTTCGGGATAAATACCATCTCCGTCTGTGAAGTACAAAAGTCCTTTCAGATTACGGAGAGCTCCGGTGTTACGGAGATTCTGTACATATGCAAAAACAGGACGGAAATCTGTGCCGCCACGACCGTGGATCGTGATATGTGTCAGATAATTTTTCCAGTCATCCTCGCAGGTAACATGTATAACGTCCTGAATAAAGCTGTCGCACTGAATGATGTAAAGGTTCATTTTGCGGAAAAAATTTTCGTGATCACTGAGAATCCCATAAGTCTCTTCCATAAAACGCCGGACTGTAGCGGCAGAGCAGGAACCGGAAGTATCGATCGCAATGACGAGTTCTTCCATGCGGTTTACTTCCTGGTATTCCAGATGTTCAATGAGTGGCATATTGTTATAATGTTCCAGACCATAGAGATAAGGAATATAGTCAAAACTATCTGTATCTGTATGAAGTTCCTCGCGGTGAACGGCAAAATGTCTGAGAAAACGATGAAAATCATAGCGGTGTTTTTCTCGCAGACTGATTTCTTCCTGCAGACTCCCCGGGGAAGCGCCTCTGCCGTCAGAACCGTAGAGACCGAAACCACCGGTACCATAACTGTTGTTCCAGAGATTTTTCATCTGTTCGAGAAGCTTCTTACGGTCAGCCTGTTTCCAGAACTGATGATCATCCATTGCACAGGTTTCCGGCAGCTCAGGATTCTGCGAATAAAGTATAGCCGGACGATATTCTTTTTTCTCATGATGGATCAGTCGATATACAGCAAGGTCGCAGGCCTGATCCCATCGCTGAGCTTCAGAAGGTATCTCCAGGATCAGATGAAGGAAAAGACAGTGATACAGCATATGCAAAAAAAGCTTTTCCAGAGTATCGGGATCATCCTGAAACGTTTTTATAAGAAAATCCGGGCAGAAATAGATGACACTGCCATCTGTGCCGGCAGAGGATGTTTCTGAGGATTCCTGAAAGGAAAAATTCCAGAGAAGACGACGAAAAAAGGGATATCTGATAGAAAGCTGTTCACGTACAAAATTCCATATTTTTTCATAAAGACCGGAGGTATCCGGAGAAATAGGATGTTTCATAATCTTACTCCTTATCTGTATCAGAAGGTAAAGTCATGGTCATGAAAGCCAAAGTGGTCTTTTTGGAATTCCAGAAAGAAGGAAAGATTTCTTCCCGGTGGAGCCGGACGGCTTCCTCAATAAATGTGTCGAGTGCGGATTCTGTGATCGATACAAACTGACAGAGTTTCTGAATACGAAAAAAATCATCCTGACGGATCAGTTCGCTTATGGCAGGCCGGAAACGAAGGGAAAGATAATGCTGATATTTTTCTTTCCATACAGGATCTTGAACTTCCGTAAAACGTTTTAATGCAATAGCAAGACGCCTGGCTTCCTGACCGGCAGATTCAAATTCTTTTTCGCAGCTGTCCATGAAGAATACTCCTTTCAAAAATAGTGAATAATTATTTAAGCGAATCAAGTAAGTTCCCTGCTTCAATTGCGAATATCCGCTTGATCAGATGAAAGTTACTAAAAAGGATTAAATTCAGTGTATCATTTCGGTGGGAGTTGTCAATGGAAAAGAAATAAGGTATAATCACCATAGTTGTATGACAGTGATATAATTCTAAAAGAGAATGATAATGGAGGAAAACATGGAAAACGTATTTATTATGGATCATCCGCTGATCCAGCACAAAATTTCTATGCTTCGTAACAAAAATACAGGAACAAATGAGTTCCGTAAACTGATCGAAGAAATTGCAGTCCTTATGGGATATGAGGCACTGAGAGATCTTCCACTGGAGGATGTGGAAATTGAAACTCCGATCGAGAAATGTAAATCCCCAATGATCGCCGGAAAGAAGCTGGCAGTTGTGCCGGTACTTCGTGCCGGACTTGGCATGGTAAACGGTATCACAACGCTGGTTCCGTCTGCAAAGATCGGTCATATCGGCCTTTACAGAGATCCGGAGACACATGAACCACATGAATATTACTGCAAACTTCCGGATCCGATCGAACAGAGACTGATCGTGCTGACAGACCCGATGCTTGCAACCGGTGGTTCTGCGGTAGATGCAGTCAGAATGATCAAGCAGCATGGTGGAAAGAATATTAAATGTATGTTTGTCATCGCAGCACCGGAAGGTCTGGAACGACTTCACAGAGAACATCCGGACGTGCAGATCTATGTAGGACATCTGGATCGTGAACTGAATGAAAATGCTTACATCTGCCCGGGACTCGGTGATGCAGGTGACCGTATTTTCGGAACAATCTAAGAGACAGCGGAGAAGCAGAAAATAATGACAAAAGAAGAACTGGCACTGGAAGTGATCGCCCGGCTGAAAAAAGAATATCCGGATGCAGGCTGTACACTGGATTATGATCAGGCATGGAAACTGCTTGTGAGTGTCCGTCTTGCAGCGCAATGTACAGATGCAAGAGTTAACGTAGTTGTAGAGGAGCTTTATGCGAAGTATCCGGATGTGGCATCGCTGGCGGCTGCAGAGCCGGAGGAGATCGAGGAGATCGTCCGGCCGTGTGGACTTGGCAGAAGCAAAGCCAGGGACATCAGTGCATGTATGAGAATCCTTCATGAACAGTATGATGACAACATCCCGACAACTTTCGAGGCACTTTTGAAACTTCCCGGCGTAGGACGCAAGAGTGCCAATCTGATCATGGGAGATGTTTTTGGCAAACCGGCAATTGTTACAGATACGCATTGCATCCGGCTTTGTAATCGAATCGGGCTTGTGGATGGAATCAAAGAACCAAAGAAGGTGGAAATGGCCCTGTGGAAGATCATTCCACCGGAAGAAGGAAGTGATTTCTGCCATCGCCTTGTGTACCATGGACGTGAGGTGTGTACAGCAAGAACAAAACCGTATTGTGACAGATGCTGTCTGGAAGACATCTGCGCGAAAAATATATAATGATCTAATCGGCTCCTCAGGATATGAGGAGCTGATTCTTTAAGAAAAGGAGAATTCTGTGATATGAAATATGCAATCATCGGAGCTGGCGGAACCGGCGGAAGTCTTGGTTTTTTTCTGACGAAGGCAGGAAAAGATGTAACCCTCATCGCCAGAGGAAAACACCTTGAGGCGATCAGAAAAAATGGTCTGGGCATGGAACGCCTGTGGGATCATAAAAGAGAAATGATTCCAGTAAAAGCATGCACAGTGGAAGAATACAGTGATACACCTGATGTGATCCTGGTCTGTGTAAAAGGTTATTCTATGACGGAAACAATTCCGGTGATCCGGAAACTTGCAGGAAAAGATACAGTAGTCCTTCCAATCCTCAATATTTATGGGACAGGAGGAAAACTTCAGAAAGAATTTCCGGAACTGACAGTGCCGGATGGATGTATCTACGTATCTGCCAATATTCTGGAGCCGGGTGTGATCCTGCGACATGGAAAAATTCTCCGTGTTGTCTTCGGTGCGAGAAAACCGGAAGAAGAGACGGAAAAGATGCGTGAAATTGCAAAAGATATGGCATGTGAAAATATAGAAGTGATTCTCTCTGAAGATATTCGCAGAGATGCTATGGTAAAATTCTCTTACGTATCGCCGATCGGAGTAGCCGGACTTTACTGTAATGCGACAGCAGCAGATTTTCAGAAAGACGGAGAGGCAAGAGAAATGTTTAAAGCTCTGATCACTGAGATCGTAGCGCTGTCCCATGCGATGGGAATTGAATTTCAGGAGGATCTTGTGGAGCGAAATCTGAAGATTGTGGAACCACTGGCACCGGAGGCAACCACCTCTATGCAGAGAGATGTGTATGCGGGCAAAAAGTCAGAAATAGATGGTCTTGTATATGAAATCGTCCGTCTGGGAAAAGAATATGGTGTCCCACTTCCGGAATACGAAAAAGCGGCGGCACGTTTTCATGAACAGGGACTCAAATAAACGAAGGAAGTGATAAAATGCGGAAAATGAAGAGGGTGGAAGATTCCCGCACTGAAAACACCTATTTGATCATGAATAAGCATATCAACAGCTATGGACGTCTGTTTGGTGGTGTCCTCATGCAGTGGATTGATGAAATGGCCGGGATTGTGGCTCACCGCCATGCAGGAACGATCGTCACAACAGCCTGCGTGGACAATCTGAACTTTAAGGCAGGCGCTTATCTTGGAAATACTGTTGTCCTGATCGGAAAGATGACATACGTGGGAAGAACATCCATGGAAGTACGGATCGATACATATGTGGAAGATTCTGACGGTATGCGCAAGATGATCAACCGTGCATATGAAGTTATGGTGGCGCTTGATGAAAACGACAACAAAGTCGAAGTACCGGGGCTGATCGTTGAGACAGAGGCTGAAAAGGCAGAATGGCAGGGTGCGGAAAAACGTTATGCACTCCGAAAGAAAAGAAGGATTGAAGGATTCTGAGAAATTTTCTGATAGGAATGTTACAGGAGAAAACAGATGGCAAAAAGAATTGGCATCATATCTGATACACACGGATTGCTGAGACCGGAAGTGATCAGCATACTTAAGACATGTGACTGCATTTTACATGCAGGAGATGTTGACCGGCCGGAAATCCTTGACCAGCTCCGGTATCTTGGCAGTCTTTATGTCGTGCGTGGAAATAATGACCGTGACTGGGCCGAAAAGCTTTCAGTTACACTGCGATTTAAAATAGAAGGAACGGAATTCTTTATGACACATAATAAAAAAGATGTTGCATGGGATCTGGGAACAGCGCAGGTTGTTATTTTCGGACACAGTCATCATTATTTTGAAAAAATGATCGATGGACGGCTGTGGTTGAATCCGGGAAGCTGTGGCAGGAGTCGTTTTGGCGGAGAAGTCACCATGGCTCTTATGGAAATCGACAATGGAAACTGGAATGTCAGAAAAATCAATTTTTCTGCATAAAAACGAACATATATTTGCTTTTGGATGATTTGTCCCGTTTTATCGTACATTAAATATGAGATACTCCCAATATAAGAAACAAATGTTCGGAAAACATGTTCGGTATAAAGGGAGGAAACCACGATGGTCAACACAGCAAATGCAGAAGGAAGAGTTTACAGGGCAGAGAGAAGTCACGGAAAGAAGAATCGCAGGAAATTTTCCAGTATCATGGCGATGGTATTAGGGGCGATCGTTACAATAGAGATCATGATCATGGGTGCGATGGTTTTGAAACTGGATTTTCATTCTGCAGACAGGATTGCCCTGGCACTTGGCTTTATGGTATTATATTCAGGTGTAGTCATAGCATTGGCAGATAAATAAGGGAGAATGTATGCCGAGATCATTTAATCAGAAACTCAAAATTTTATATCTGATGAAGGCATTTGAAGAGAAGACGGACAGAGAACATCCGATATCCGTAGCTGAGATCATAAAATATATGGACAGTTATGGAATCAGTGTGGAGCGTAAGGCTGTCTACGATGATATAGAGACACTGAGGGTGTTCGGAATGAAGATTGAGAATCGAAGAGGACGTCCTTCGGGATATTTCCTTGCGGACAGAAAGTTTGAACTTCCGGAATTGAAGATTCTGATGGACGCAGTGCAGTCATCCAGATTCCTGACGCAGAAACAGTCCCGGGAACTTCTACGCAAACTGGAAAGTCTGACCAGTGCCAGTGAAGCGAGGAAACTTCAGTATCAGACTTATACAGTACCGGGAGTGAAGTCACCGAACAATGAAGTATATCAGAATATTCAGGGGATTTATGATGCAATTGCGGAGAACCATCAGATCGGTTTCCTGTATTATGAATGGGATTTTTCTAAGAATCTGAAACAGAAACGCGGTGGAGAAAAATACAGAGTAAGTCCGTGGAAATTAATCTGGAAGAACGAAAATTATTATTTGCTGGGTATGGACGAGAAAAGTGAGATCGTCAAACATTATCGTGTTGACAAGATCAAACATCTGAATATTGAGAAAGCTAAAAGAAATGGAGAGAGCATTTTTCAAAATTTTGATATGGAGAAATTTTCAGCCGGAACTTTTGGAATGTTTGGAGGAAAAGAAACTCCTGTCCGGATGGAATTTGAAAACCGTTTTGTTGGTGTGGTCCTGGATCGTTTTGGACAGGATGTCATGCTGATTCCCCGGGATGAAAAGCATTTTTCGATGCAGACGCACATCAGTGTCAGTCCGAAATTCTTTGGCTGGCTGGCCAGCCTTGGAACAGGGGCGGTGATCATATCACCGGAGAATGTACGCAGAGAATATATATCATTTATGAAGAATACTCTGATGAATTATGGAGAAGAATAGAATATGACCGTTAAATCAAGACTTTTGGAAATTCTGGAGAAAGAGAAGGGTGAGACCCTTTCAGGAGAAAAGTTAGCCGAGGAGCTTCACTGTACCAGGGCTGCAATCTGGAAAGCTGTGAAATCTCTTCGGGAAGAAGGATACATGATAGAGGCGGGACCAAATAAAGGCTATATGCTGGTGAAAGCGAATGATCGACTTTCCGTTGAAGCAATACGGCCTTTTTTGTCGTTTCCGGAGGTTTATATCAAAGTTTATCAGGAAGTGGATTCTACGAACCGTGCAGCGAAAGCGGCTGCTATTACCGGAGAAGCCGGTCATGGAAGCTTTGTGCTGGCGGGATGCCAGACAGAAGGACGTGGCCGGCGGGGACGCAGTTTTTATTCACCGCAGGATGCAGGAATCTACCTGAGTGTGATCCTCGAACCGAAAGGCAGTCTTCAGGAGAGTCTGCTTCTGACTGCAGAGGCGGCAGTGGCAGTTTACAGAGCAGTAAAGAAAATTACCGGAGTTGAACTGGATATTAAGTGGGTTAATGACCTTTATCATAATGGAAAAAAAAGTCTGCGGCATTCTTACAGAAGCAGTCACAGACTTTGAGAGTGGAAATATTGAATTTGCCGTGGTCGGAATCGGGTTGAATATTTTTGAGGCAGCGGACGGGTACCCGGATTCGTTAAAAGGAATTGCCGGTGGAATATATGAGAACCGGGAAGCTGCGGGAGAGCTTGACCGCAGCCGACTGACCGCAGAGATTGTGAATGCCCTGCTTGAGGAAACCAGAGAACTGAGACTTCCGCAGGAATATATAGAACATAATCTTGTGCCCGGAAGGGAAATCTGTATTTCGGACGGAGATAAGATCCGCAGAGCGAAAGCACTGGAAATATGCCCGGATGGAAGACTGAAGGTAGAGGAAGCAGACGGTTCCTTGTCGGTTCTGTCCTATGGAGAAGTATCAATTATAATATGAAGTTATATTAAATATAATTGTGAAATGTGCATAATTTTGCATTCCATTTTGAGACAAAATAGGGAGAATGGATATTGACTTTTTTTTGACAAAGAGCGTAAAATAAGTGCAACAAAGACAGACCGGTCATACCAATTTAATGACAATCCGGTCGAGAGAAAAGGAGGGAGAAAGACGGGAAATTTATCAGCCACACTGGCAGAAGAGCTGGAAAGCAAGACTGCCTTTACGATACCGGTGTTTGGCGGAGTGCCGATCTCAGAGAGTGTAGTTGTTACATGGGTGATCATGGCAGTGCTGTTAGTACTTTCACTGATACTGGTTCGTAATCTCAAGGTTGAGAATCCAGGCAAGAAACAGCTTCTTCTGGAATCAGGAGTAAGTTTTCTCTTGAATTTCTTTGAAGGAATTCTTGGAGAAGAGGGAAAAAGATATATCCCTTATCTGATGTCTACCGTTATCTATATTGGAATTGCCAATATAGCAGGTGTCTTTGGTTTCACACCACCTACCAAGGATATGAATGTGACCATAGCACTTTCGCTCATGAGCATTATTCTGATCGAGTACTCTGGTTTTCATAAACGAGGACTCAAAGGATTTCTGCATAGTTTTGCAGAACCGGTTCCGATCATGCTTCCGATCAACATTCTGGAACTGGCGATCAGGCCGACATCATTATGTATGCGATTATTTGGTAATGTCCTGGGAAGTTTCGTAGTAATGAAATTGCTTGAGTTTATATGTCCGGCAATTCTTCCCATACCATTCAGCCTGTACTTTGATTTCTTTGACGGATTCATCCAGGCATATGTATTCGTATTCTTAACATCACTGTTTATCAAGGAAGCAATTGAATAACGGTAAACAATCATCAAATTAGAAATATCCATTATTTTTGAACTATTTTTGTCAATCGAGGAGGAAAAAATTATGTCAACATTAGTAGCAATCGGAGCAGCAATCGCAGTTCTTACAGGTATCGGAGCTGGTATCGGTATCGGCCTCGCAACTTCAAAAGCAGTAGAAGCAATTGCAAGACAGCCTGAAGCAGAGAGTAAGATCAGTAAGAACCTTCTGTTAGGATGTGCACTTGCCGAGGCAACAGCTATCTACGGTTTCGTAATCGGTCTTCTGATCATCATCATGCTGGGCTAATAGAAAAGATATAGACAATGAGAATGAATCAGGATAAGAGAGGCAGGTGGACCAGGTGATAAAGATTGATATCAACCTTGTCTTCACAATCATCAACCTGTTGGTTCTGTATCTTTTGATGAAGAAGTTTTTATTCGGACCGATCATAAATGTGATGGACCAGAGAAAAGCGATGATCGACCAGCAGTTTGCAGAAGCAAAGGAACGACAGGATAATGCAAAAGCACTTCAGGAACAGTATGAGGGTGCTTTAAAATCTGCAAAAGAAGAATCCTACCAGATCATGGAACAGGCCAGAAAAGAAGCAAAAGCTCAGGCAGACCATACAGTAGAAGAGACAACCGCAAAAGTAGATGCCATGCTTGCAAAGGCACAGGAAGACATCCGTATGGAACGCGAGAATGCAATGCGTCAGATGAAAGGCGATGTTGCAGAGCTTGCTATGAAAGCTGCAGCTAAGGTCATTGGTAAGAACAGTGGAGCAGATCAGGATTTATCCTTATATGATCAATTTATAGAAGAAGCAGGTGATCCGGATGACAGCGACCGCCGTTAATTATGCAAAAACACTGTACGAGCTTTCTGTTTCGACAGAAGCCGTACAGACAACAAAAGAAATATTCCGTGAGGTTCCGGGGTTGGCAGAGAGCTTGAGAACCCACTGGTGCCTTTTGAAGCAAAGAGCAGAGTGATCGACAGAGTGATCCCTGATGAGATGAAGAATTTCATTAAGGTTGCCTGCAGACACAGAAACATCGGTCTTCTGAATGAGATCTTTGAAAATTATGAAGAAATCTGCAGAAGACATAAGAACATCCTGCATGCAGTGATGCGTTATGTAACACCGCCGAAGGATGAACAGCTGAAAGGCATCAAAGCATTTTTGTGCCGGGAATTTCAGGCTGAACAGGCCGAAATAGAGATGATAGAAGACAAAAGTCTGATCGGAGGATTTGTCCTCCAGGCAGACGGACGTGAATTTGACTGGAGCATGCGGGGACGTTACCGTATGTTACAACAGAAACTGACCCGGAGGTGAACACGTTGAGTGCAATCAACCCAGATGAGATTATTTCTATTCTAAAAGAAGAAATAGAAAATTATGATGAGATCAGCCAGAACCAGGAAGTGGGAACGGTTATTTCTGTAGGTGACGGAATTGCAACCGTATACGGAATTGACCATGCCATGTATGGTGAGGTTGTAGTATTTGAAAACGGACTCAAGGGAATGGTTCAGGATATCCGTACAAACAGCATGGGATGCATCCTGTTTGGTAAAGATACCGGAATCAAAGAGGGAACCAAAGTAACCAGAACCGGAAAACAGGCAGGTATTCCTGTTGGTAATGGATATGTAGGAAGAATCGTAAATGCCCTTGGCGCTCCGATAGATGGAAAAGGCGAGATCAAAGAAGAAGGATATCGCCCGGTAGAGAATCCTGCACCAGGAATCATCGACCGTAAATCCGTAACTGTACCGCTGGAAACAGGTATCCTTTCTCTGGATTCCATGTTCCCGATCGGCCGTGGACAGCGTGAGCTGATCATCGGTGACAGACAGACCGGTAAAACTTCTCTTGCAATTGATACGATCCTGAACCAGAAGGGTAAGGATGTACTTTGTATTTATGTAGCAATCGGACAGAAGGCATCTACCGTTGCAAAGGTTGTATCCAACCTCGAAAAATACGGTGCGATGGAGTACACAACAGTATTCTCCTCAACAGCCAGTGACTGTGCACCGCTTCAGTACATTGCACCTTATGCAGGAACAGCACTTGCTGAGTTCTTTATGTATCAGGGAAAAGATGTGCTGATCGTATATGATGACCTTTCTAAACACGCAGTAGCATATCGAGCACTGTCCCTGTTACTGGAACGTTCTCCGGGACGTGAGGCATATCCTGGTGGTGTGTTCTACCTGCATTCCAGACTTCTGGAGAGATCCAGCCGTCTGAGCGATGAAAAGGGAGGCGGTTCTATTACAGCTCTTCCGATCATCGAGACACAGGCAGGTGATGTATCTGCATATATTCCGACCAACGTAATTTCTATTACAGATGGTCAGATTTTCCTGGAGAGCGACCTGTTCTTCTCCGGTATGAGACCGGCCGTAAACGTCGGACTTTCTGTATCACGAGTTGGTGGTGCAGCCCAGACAAAGGCAATGAAAAAAGCATCCGGAAGTGTTCGTATCGATCTTGCTCAGTACCGTGAGATGGAAGTCTTCACACAGTTCAGTTCTGATCTGGATGAAGCAACAAAGGCACAGCTGGCATACGGCGGATGCCTGATGGAACTTCTGAAACAGCCGCTGTGTAATCCACTTGCACTCCACGAACAGGTAATTACATTGTGGACAGCAACTCATAAAAAAATGGTTCATGTGGATAAAAAGAATGTGAAACAGTATCAGAAAGATCTTCTGGCATACTTCGATAATGTTTACCCGGAAATCGGTAAAGAAATCGAAGAGACTAAGGTACTCAGTGATGAACTGGGAGAAAAGATCCTTCAGGTTGCAGATGAGTTCAGGGATCGTGCAGCTACCAAATAAATTATTTGTAAAGAATGCGATTACTGTGAAATGACAAGTTTGTCAGAGACAGTAACCGGCAGGAGGAATTTATGGCAAATGCAAGAGAAATAAAGAGCAGGATAAGCAGTGTCCAGGACACAATGAAAATTACCAATGCCATGTATATGATTTCCTCTTCCAAAATGAAAAAAGCCAAAAAGATACTGTCGGATACCGAGCCGTATTTCTACAATATGCAGAGTGCGATCGCACGTATCCTCCGACATATCCCGGATATACAGCATCCGTTTTTCAGTGTCCGCCACCTGATTCCTACAGAGGAACGTAAGATTGCGACGATCGTGGTAACAGGTGATAAGGGTATGGCAGGTGCCTATAACCACAATATTACCAAGATGACAGAGGAATTTATGGCCAATACTCCTGGCCACCATAAACTGTATGTCCTTGGTGTTGTAGGAAGACAGTATTTCAGTAAAAAAGATGTCGATATGGATGGAAGCTTCCGTTATACTGTACAGAAGCCAACCATGCACAGGGCAAGAATGATCAGTGAGGAAGTTATAAGAGGCTTTCTGGAAAGAGAAGTGGACGAGGTGCATATCATCTATACACAGATGCAGAATGCAGTTGTGATGGAACCGGTAAATATGCAGCTTCTTCCTTTAAAAAAGACCAGCTTTTCACCGATTGAGATGCCGGCAGAAGTTCATCAGGAAGAAATCGAAATGTTTCCTTCCGCAGATGGCGTGCTGGATATCATGATTCCAAATTATCTGACCGGTGTGATCTACGGATGCCTTGTTGAGGCATATGCAAGTGAGAACAATGCGAGAATGACAGCAATGCAGTCTTCAACAGACAGTGCAAAGAAAATGCTCCAGGATCTGTCGATCCAGTATAACAGGGCACGTCAGGCAGCGATCACACAGGAGATCACAGAGGTCTGCAGCGGTGCAAAGGCTCAGAAAAGGAAGTGACGAGAATGAGTAAAGGTAAGATCGTACAGGTCATGGGACCTGTTGTAGATGTTGTTTTTGAAGATGGAGATCTGCCGGATATCAAAGATGCTCTTGAAGTTGAAAACAACGGTAAAAAATGTGTTATGGAAGTTTCTCAGCATCTGGGAAATGATGTGGTTCGATGCATCATGCTGAGTGCCAGCGAGGGACTTCAGAGAGACAGAGAAGTAATTGCTACAGGAAGTGGAATCAAAGTTCCTGTAGGTGACTGTACTCTGGGAAGACTGTTCAACGTTCTCGGAGAGACAGTAGATGGTGGAGAATCTCTGGATGATGCAGAGCATTGGGTAATCCACAGAGATCCGCCGAGTTTTGAAGAACAGAAACCGGCAGTTGAAATTCTGGAAACAGGAATCAAAGTCATCGACCTTCTTGCTCCTTACGCAAAGGGTGGTAAGATCGGTCTGTTTGGTGGTGCCGGTGTTGGTAAGACAGTCCTGATTCAGGAGCTTATCCAGAATATCGCTACCGAGCATGGTGGATATTCTATTTTCACCGGTGTTGGTGAACGTTCCCGTGAGGGTAATGATCTTTGGAGTGAAATGAAAGAATCCGGCGTACTTAAGAAAACAGCCTTAGTGTTCGGACAGATGAACGAGCCGCCGGGATCCCGTATGCGTGTTGCGGAAACAGGTCTTACTATGGCAGAATATTTCCGTGATACAGAACATAGAGATGTCCTTCTTTTCATTGATAATATTTTCCGTTTTGTACAGGCAGGTTCCGAGGTATCCGCACTTCTTGGACGTATGCCTTCCGCAGTAGGTTATCAGCCGACTCTGGCTACAGAGATGGGCGAACTGCAGGAGCGTATCGCATCCACAACATCCGGATCCGTTACTTCTGTACAGGCAGTTTATGTACCGGCCGATGACCTGACTGACCCGGCACCGGCAACAACATTCGCACATCTGGATGCAACGACAGTTCTTTCCCGTAAGATCGTTGAGCAGGGTATTTACCCGGCCGTAGATCCACTGGAATCTACATCCCGTATTCTTGAAGCAGATGTTGTAGGTGAAGAGCATTACGAAGTAGCACGTCGTGTACAGGAAATCCTTCAGAAATACAAAGAGCTGCAGGACATCATTGCAATCCTTGGTATGGAAGAGCTCTCTGACGAAGATAAAAATACTGTATTTCGTGCAAGAAAGATCCAGAAATTCCTTTCTCAGCCGTTCCATGTAGCTGAGAACTTCACAGGTATTCCTGGAAAATATGTTCCGCTTAAAGAAACAATCCGTGGATTCAAGATGATCATCGATGGTGAGATGGATGAATATCCGGAAAACGCATTCTTCAATGTAGGAACTATAGACGAAGTAGTTGAAAAAGCAAAAACTCTGGAACAGTAAGGAGTGAAGCTTATGCAGAATACATTCGGTCTTGAGATATACGCTGCAAACAGACAGTTTTTTGCAGGACGTGCCCGTTCCCTGATCATTCCGGCTGAAGACGGACAGAAGGAATTTCTGGCTCATCATGCCAATATGATCTGTGCGATCGTTCCGGGAGAACTCAAATTTGAAGATTCCGAAGGAAACTGGGTGACAGTTGCAGTGAGTTCAGGGTTTGTAGAGATGATCAACAACCGTGCAAAACTGTTCTGTCTGACGGTAGAACGTCCGGAGGAAATCGACATCCGAAGAGCTGAAGAGGCTCGTGATCGTGCCGAAGAGCAGCTCCGTCAGCAGCAGAGTATTGTAGAATATCACAGAAGTCAGGCTGCGCTTGCAAGAGCCATGACCCGACTCCGTGTAACAAAAGAATTAAAATGATATCAGGGTTCCAAAGGTCATAAATAGAGTTAAAAAGAGAATGGCTATTATATAGTGATTCTCTTTTTTTTGACGAAAAAACGAAAATAGGCCCATGTATACCACATTATGTTAATTGTAAAGAAAATTAGGTTGTGTTATACTCTTTTATACGACATTATTATTCTATAATGCAATTTCAACCGTGCGAAGGAAGAAAATTGATATTATTGATTTGGAACACAGCCGGTACATTACAATGCGATCATGGCAGCTCTTGTAGTATCTGCAATTCCGATGATCATCATGTTCGTCTTCATGCAGAAATATTATGTTGAAGGTATTGCTTCTTCTGGTATCAAAGGCTGATATAAATAAAATATAACAGGGAGATTAAATATTATGAGTAAAGAGAAATTAAAGAAAGCAAGAGAATTCGAGCAGGAACAGTTAAAAAGAATTTCTCCGGAAGAACGTCCCTGCTATCATGTGACTGGTGGTTCCGGATGGATCAATGATCCAAATGGATTCTCCTTTTATAAAGATGAATATCATCTGTTTTATCAGTATCATCCGTATTCTAATGAATGGGGACCGATGCACTGGGGACATGTGACAAGTAAAGATCTTATCACCTGGGAGAGACTCCCGCTTGCCATGGTTCCTGAAGAATCCTATGATAATTTCGGATGTTTCTCCGGAAGTGGTATTGAGCTTCCGGATGGTCGACATCTTCTGATGTATACCGGAGTTGGATATGTAAGTGATATTCCGATGGCCAATGGAGAACTTCCAACACATCAGACACAGTGTCTGGCAGTGGGTGATGGAACGGATTACGAGAAATATGAAAAGAATCCGGTCATTACCGGAGAAGATGTTCCGGCAGGAGGAAGTAAAGTCGACTTCCGCGATCCTAAGATCTGGAAAGATGAGGATGGATTTTATTATGCAGTTGTTGCAAATATGACGGACGATGGAAACAGTCGAATCCTTCTCTTCAAAAGTGCAGATGCATTCCAGTGGCAGTATGTATGCGTACTTGACCACAGTGATGAAAAACTTGGAAAAATGTGGGAATGTCCGGATTTCTATGAAGTAGACGGCAAGCATGTTCTGGTCGTAAGCCCGATGGCAATGATGCCGGAAGGGCTGAAGTTCCATGTAGGCCACAGTGTTATTTATCTGACAGGAACCTATGATAAAAAGACACATCAGTTTATCAGAGAGGATGTGCAGCCGCTCGACAGCGGAATTGATTTCTATGCTCCACAGAGCATGCAGACACCGGATGGCCGACGTGTGATGATCGCATGGATGCAGGCATGGCCGAATTCCAAGTTTGTTCCGGATGGTGTGAAATATTTCGGACAGATGACTCTTCCAAGAGAAATCAATTACCGCAACGGAAAACTCATTCAGCAGCCGGTTCGTGAGATTGAAAATTATCGAGGAGAATATGTTCACTATGAGAATGTGGAAATCTCCGATGAAACTGTTCTGAATGGTGTAGATGGACGTGTACTTGACATGACAGTGAAGCTGAAGGTAACAGACACATTCAAAAAGTTTACCATTAAGCTTGCTGCTGATGAAACCTATGATTCTACGATCACTTATGATCCGGTAAGAGAAGTTCTCTCTCTTGACCGCAGCCGTAGTGGATATATGTATGACATCCTTCATAAAAGAGATATTCAGGTGAAACCGGCAGGTGGTGAAGTGACGTTAAGAATTCTTATGGACAGATTCAGCGTAGAGATTTTTATCAATGACGGAAGCCAGACTGCAACGATGGTACTGTTTACTCCTCAGGAAGCAGATAATATCAGCTTTGCAGCAGATGGAAAAGCTCAGATAAGCGTTGATAAATATGCCCTTACCTTTTAATTAAAATATATGAGAGAAGGCAGACGATGCGTTACGCTCGCCTGTCTTTTTTCGTATAAAGGAAGTGCATTTTTCTGTGAACAAAACACAAACTGTGCTATACTAAGGGGCAGAAAAACAGAAAGAAGGAAATAACATTATGAGCGAGACAAGAAAATTATATTATGAAGATGTATATACAAAAGAATTTACTGCAAAAGTTCTGGAATGCAGAGAAGGTAAAAAAGGATATGAGATCATTCTGGATCAGACCGCTTTTTATCCGGAGGGCGGCGGACAGCCATGTGACCTTGGTATGCTGAATGATGTGGAAGTGCTGGAAGTACATGAGAAGAACGGTGAGATCATCCATTATACAAAAGAGGCGATCGAACCAGGAAAGGAAGTCACCGGAAAGATTGACTGGGACAGAAGATTTGATCTGATGCAGCAGCATTCCGGAGAACATATTGTCAGTGGGCTTGTGCATGCTGCATATGGATATGACAATGTTGGATTTCATATGAGCAGTGATGTGCTCACAGTAGATTTAAGCGGTGTACTGAGTGAGACGCAGCTTGCTGAAATTGAGGCAGAGACGAACCGTAAGATCTGGGAAAACAGTGAAGTAGAGATTACTTACCCATCCAGAGAAGAACTGGACAAACTGGATTACAGAAGCAAGAAGGAACTGACCGGACAGGTGCGCCTGGTACGTTTTCCGGGCTCCGACCTCTGTGCATGCTGCGGAACACATGTGACACATACTGGTGAGATCGGTGCAGTCAAGATCCTGACAGTAGAAAACTTCCATGAGGGGATCCGTCTGACCATGATCTGCGGAAAGAGAGTGATGGATTATCTGAATATGGTAAATGATCAGAACCGTCAGGTATCCATGAAACTTTCTGCAAAGATTGGAGAGACAGCGGCTGCAGTGACCCGTCTGCAGGATGAAAATTTCCGTCTCAAAGGCCAGGTGAACCACATGTTTGATGAACTCTGTACAGTAGAGGCAAAGAACTGGGAAGGTGCAGGAAGCGTGCTTCTTTTCCATGAGGGACTGGAAGCTGATCAGGTACGCAGAATGGCAGATGCGGTTATGCAGAAATGCAGCGGATGCTGCGCCGTATTTTCTGCAAATGGAGATGGAAGTTACAAATATGCGATAGGAGAACAGAATGGTGATCTGCGTCAGTTTACAAAAGAGATGAATGCGGCATTAAACGGACGCGGAGGCGGTAAGCCATTCTTTGTACAGGGATCTGTCAAGGCATCAGAAGATGAAATCCGTCAGTTCTTCAAACAGTGATCTGAGGTAAGAGAAGATGTTTGGAGAGTGTCATGCACATGCATTGATGAATGGTGTAAACTATCGGGAGGCAGTAGCATTACATCGGGAAAAGGCAAATGAAGAAGCCGTGCGGCAATGTCTGCGGGCATATCAGGAAGCAGAGGTTTCTTTTGTAAGAGATGGTGGTGATCCTTATGGAGTGGCAGTGCTGGCAGCAAAACTGGCCCCGGAATACGGGATTGATTATCGGACACCTGTTTTTGCAATCCACAGAAACGGACATTATGGAGAAATCGTAGGACACGGATTTGATAATCTCAAAGAGTTTCACGGACTGGTGCTGAAGGCAGGAGAAGAAGGTGCAGATTTCATCAAGATCATGACGACAGGACTTCTGGATTTTAAGAATCACGGCAAAGTGACAGGAGAACCGCTGGAGGCAGAAGAAGTAAAAGAAATGGTACATATTGCTCATGAAGAAGGATTTGCGGTCATGAGTCATACGAATGGTGTGTATGGAACGAGGGCTGCGATCGAAGCTGGCGTGGACAGCCTGGAGCATGGAAATTATATGGATGAAGAAACGCTGTCCATGCTTGCTGACAGTGATACTGTATGGGTTCCGACACTTGTAACAGTACGAAATCTGCTCGGATGTGGGAGGTATGATGATGAGGTCCTCAGGCCGATCATAGCCAGATCTGAAGAACTGGTTCACATGGCTTTTGAAAAAAAGAATAAAAACAGCTGCCGGGAG
>ENA-OQDM01000176-OQDM01000176.1-human-gut-metagenome-genome-assembly--contig:-NODE-176-length-43308-cov-3.057155_pt1 | contig 43308 bp, 46 predicted proteins | sample MGYA00242772_ERZ504605 | MGnify/ENA primary metagenome ERZ504605 (study PRJEB26092, sample SAMD00036348) | human gut metagenome | host: Homo sapiens | study: EMG produced TPA metagenomics assembly of... | reverse complement strand
CTGATGGTGGACTCAGACCCCACATCGATGGTGGAACGGTGAAATCGTCAAAAACCGGCGATGCATCTCTTGTAGAGGAGATCAACCGGGACGGATTTGGAAAATACGAAAAGTCACTGGCGTAAAACCGAAGGTACAGAAAGGATGAAAACGCTGTGAGAGAAAAAAGTTATGTAGAGGATATTGACCGAAGCATCTATGATTTCAAAGACGATGAAAAGGATGCCTATAAAGTAAAAGCCGGCCTGACGCCGGAAATTGTACAGAAAATTTCGGATGAGAAGAAAGACCCTGCCTGGATGCAGCTGTTCCGTCTGCGTTCTTTACAGATCTACAACCAGATGCCGATTCCGGATTGGGGTCCGTCGATTGAGGGTCTGAACATGGATGACATCGTAACGTATGTCCGCCCGAATACGAAAATGAAAGCAAAGTGGTCCGATGTGCCGGATGACATCAAAAATACGTTTGAGCGTCTTGGCATCCCGCAGGCAGAGCGGAAATCACTCGCCGGCGTGGGCGCACAGTATGATTCGGAGCTGGTCTATCACAACGTCCGCGCGGAAGTTGCGGCGCAGGGTGTTGTCTATACCGATATGGAGAGTGCGCTGCATGGTGAGTACGCGGATATGGTGCGGAAACACTTTATGAAACTGGTGAAACCGACCGACCACAAATTTGCCGCACTGCACGGAGCCGTCTGGTCCGGCGGTTCGTTTGTCTATGTGCCGAAGGGGGTTTCCGTGGAAATCCCGCTGCAGTCGTATTTCCGCCTGAATGCGCCGGGCGCAGGCCAGTTCGAGCATACGCTGATTATTGTCGATGAGGACGCGGACCTTCACTTTATCGAGGGCTGTTCCGCACCGAAATACAATGTGGCCAACCTCCATGCCGGATGTGTGGAGCTGTTTGTCGGAAAGAATGCAAGACTCCGTTATTCTACGATTGAAAACTGGTCGAAGAATATGTACAACCTGAACACGAAGCGCGCGCAGGTCGAGGAGGGCGGAAAAATCGAGTGGGTTTCCGGTTCATTCGGCTCCCACGTTTCCTACCTGTACCCGATGAGCGTGCTGAAAGGAAGAGGCGCAAAGATGGAATTTACCGGCATCACGTTTGCCGGTAAGGGCCAGAATCTCGATACCGGAGCGAAGGTTGTCCACAGCGCGCCGGATACGAGTTCCTATATTAACACGAAATCGATCTCGAAGGACGGCGGCATCAGCACCTTCCGTTCGTCAGTCTCTGTAACAAAAGCGGCAAAGAACACGAAATCAGCCGTTTCCTGCCAGTCTCTGATGCTCGATGATATCTCCCGGTCGGACACGATTCCGGCGATGGATATCCGTACAAAAGATGCGAACATCGGCCATGAAGCACAGATCGGAAGCATCAGCGATGAAGCCGTCTTTTATCTGATGTCGCGCGGCATGACGGAAGAGGATGCGAGAGCGTGCATCGTCAGCGGATTCGCGGATGATGTTTCAAAAGAACTGCCGCTGGAGTACGCGGTGGAGATGAACAATCTGATCCGCCTCGAGATGAAGGGCAGCATTGGATAAGGAGGCCAGACACATGGAAGAACAGAACAGCATGAAAATCAACCAGCTTCCATCGAAAACATGGTACTGGCTGGGATTAAATGATACAAAAGTAAAATGGGCGGCGGGTGCGCCGTGTGAAATCTGCGCGGAAGAGCCGTCTGCGGATGATGAGATAACGGGTTTTCCGGAAGCTATGAATACCGGGGCAGGAAAAGAGACGGATGTCCTTTTTGCACCGGAGCAGACGAAAAACTGGAATGTCTCTGCAAAGGAGGGGCAGACGAAACAGGTCACGCTTTCCATCGGACAGGGAAAAGAGACGGTTTCATCCGGAAAGATCCGCGCGGTGGCAGAAGAGGGAGCTTCCCTTACCGTTTTCGAGGTATTTGAACCGGCACAGGCAGCGGGACAGCTCGCGGTGCGGACAGAACTTTACGCGAAAAAAGACAGCCGCATCCGGCTCGTGCAGGTGATGATGCGCGGTGAGGGACAGGAGCTTTTAAATGATGTCGGATGCATCTGCGAGGAAAATGGTGCACTGGATCTTTTACAGGTCGTTGTCGGAAAAGGCGATGTCTATGACGGTATCTGGACCGAACTGCAGAAGGATCACGCATCACTGCAGGCAGAAATCGGCTATCTTCTGCAGAATCAGCAGAAATTTGATGTCAATCTGAATGTGCGCCACTTCGGAAAAGTAACCGAGAGCACGATCCAGGCAGACGGAACGCTGATGGATGCGGCGGAAAAGATCTTCCGCGGCACAATCGACTTTGTGCGCGGTTCGGCAGATTCCGTCGGAGCAGAGACAGAACAGGTATTGCTGCTCGGCGATGATGTAGTCAACAAGACGATTCCTGTGATCCTCTGTGCAGAGGAAAACGTACAGGGAAGCCACGGCGCGGCAATCGGAGAACTCGATGAAGAGACACTGTTTTACTTCGGTGCGCGCGGCATGGACCGTACACAGGCAGAAAATACGATGGCGCGGGCGAAACTGGAAGCAAAAATCCAGAAGATCGGCGATGCGGACATCGAACAGAAAGTAAAAACACAGCTTGCGGAGGTGCTTGACCGTGACAACAGATAACATCAGAAAAAATTTCCCGCTTCTGCAGCAAATGGACACGATCTATCTGGACAACGCGGCGACGGCACAGCGCCCGTCATGCGTTCTTGTTGCAGTACAGGAATTTTACGAACAGAAAAATGCAAATCCTCTGCGAGGATTCTATCCTTTAAGCCTGGAGGCGACGGAGAGCTATCAGGAGGCAAGAAAGACCGTACAGGAGTTTATTCATGCAGAAGAGCCGGAGGAGATTATTTTTACCCGGAATACAACGGAAAGCCTGAACCTTGTGGCATACAGCTATGGCCTGAACTTTTTAAAGGAAGGCGACGAGATCGCTGTAACAATCATGGAGCATCACAGCAATCTGCTTCCGTGGCAGATGGTGTCGCGTATGACTGGGGCAAAGCTCCATTATCTGGAATGTACCAGTGAGGGCGAGCTGACCGATGAGGAGCTCCAAAAGGGCATTAATGAGAGAACACGTCTTGTGGCTGTTGCGCAGGTATCGAATGTGCTCGGCTGCGTGAATCCGATCCAGAAAATCACGGAGATGGCGCACCGCGTGGGAGCCGTTGTCGTTGTGGACGGTGCCCAGAGCGTTCCGCATATGCCGGTCGACGTACAGGCGCTGGATGCAGATTTTCTCGCCTTTTCCGGCCATAAGCTGATGGGCCCGATGGGAATCGGCTGTCTGTATGGAAAACGGGAACTGCTGGAAAAAATGCCGCCGTTTTTAACCGGAGGCGAGATGATCGATTCCGTTTACCGCGACGGAGCCGTTTTTGCACCGGTTCCGCAGAAATTTGAGGCGGGAACGGTAAATGCAGCCGGTGCGGTGGGGCTGGCCGCAGCGATCCGGTATCTGCAGGAAAAAGGATTTGATTATATCCAGAAAAAAGAGCTGGAACTGACGCAACGTGCTATGGAAGGACTCGGCGCGCTGCCGTACGTTCATATCCTCGGTTCCAAAGATCCGGCCAACCACACAGGCATCGTTTCGTTTACGATTGACGGCGTGCATCCGCACGATGTGAGCGAAATTCTTTCTTCTGACGGCATCGATGTGCGGGCAGGCCACCACTGTGCACAGCCGCTTCTGGAATATCTTGGCGTCCGAAGTTCGACAAGAGCCAGCATGATGTTTTATAATACACCGGAAGAGATTGATGCACTGATCGAAAGTGTATCCACAATCAGAAGGAGAATGGGCTATGGAGAGTAGAGGATTTTATAACGAAATTTTGACGGAGCACAATCTGCGTCCGGAATTCAAGCATGATCTGCCGGATGCGGACATCGTACTCGAGGGCGTCAACCCAAGCTGCGGCGATGATATCTGGCTGAAATTAAAAGTCGACGGCGATGTGATCACGGACGGTGCGTTCGTGGGCGACGGCTGTGCGATTTCGCAGGCATCGGCGGACATTATGCTCGGCATGATCATCGGAAAGACGAAGGACGAGGCACTGCGCCTGGGAAATCTGTTTCTGCGCATGATCAAAGGAGAAGCATCCGACGAGGAGATTGACGAACTCGAGGAGGCTGGTGCACTGAAGGACATCTCCCACATGCCGGCAAGAGTGAAATGTGCAGTGCTTGGATGGCATACGCTGGAAGAGGCATTTAAACAGGAAAAATAAGAACAGAAAAACTTTTTGCATTTCTGAGAAAAAGTATCACTTTACCCACTTGCAATTTTTAAAAAATTAGTTATAATGAATTATAGTTAGTAAAGGCTAACCAAAGTGAATCAATCATTGTTATCTCCCGTCTGCGGATCCTGGACACTTCGCAGGCGGGAAACTCCAGAAACAAACGAGAAAGGAGCACACGAAAAGTGAAGAGCCTGAAAATTGAGGAAGTAAAAGGAAGAGAAATTCTGGATTCCAGAGGAAACCCAACCGTAGAAGCTGAGGTTGTTCTTGCAGGAGGCGTTGTAGGACGCGGCATGGCACCAAGCGGCGCATCTACCGGTGAGTTTGAGGCACTGGAATTACGAGATGGAGATAAAGCAAGATACCTTGGAAAAGGTGTGCAGAAAGCAGTAGAAAACATCAACACCGTCATCAACGATACCTTAAAAGGTATGGATGCATCCGATACCTACGCTGTAGATAAAGCTATGATCGATGCGGACGGAACAAAGGATAAATCCCGCCTGGGTGCAAACGCCATTCTGGCTGTATCCATTGCCTGCGCAAGAGCAGCAGCAAACGCACTTGAGATTCCGCTGTACCGCTTCTTCGGCGGCGTTTCCGGAAATCGTCTGCCGGTTCCGATGATGAACATCATCAACGGCGGATGCCACGCACTTTCTTCCGGCCTGGATGTACAGGAGTTCATGATCATGCCGGTTGGAGCATCTTCTTTCAAAGAGTGCTTAAGATGGTGCGCTGAGGTCTTCCATGCACTGGCTGCCATCTTAAAAGAGCGCGGACTGGCAACATCGGTTGGAGATGAAGGCGGTTTTGCACCGGCTCTGAAATCCGATGAAGAAGCCATCGAGACCATTCTTGAGGCAGTGAAAAAGCAGGCTACGAGCCAGGCAGAGACTTCAAGATCGCGATGGATGCTGCTTCCTCCGAGTGGAAGACAGGAACCAAGGGTGAATACAAACTGCCGAAAGCCGGCACTGTATTTACTTCCAAAGAGCTGATCGCTCACTGGAAAGCACTGGTAGAGAAATATCCGATCATCTCCATAGAGGATGCTCTGGATGAAGAAGACTGGGAAGGCTGGAAAGAGCTGACCGCAGAGCTTGGCGGAAAAGTACAGCTTGTCGGTGACGACCTGTTTGTAACCAATACTGAGCGTCTGGCAAAAGGTATCTCCCTTGGCTGCGGAAATTCCATCCTGATCAAACTGAACCAGATCGGTTCTGTATCTGAGACCCTTGAGGCAATCAAAATGGCTCACAAAGCAGGCTACACCGCAATTTCCTCCCACCGTTCCGGTGAGACCGAGGATACCACCATCGCAGACCTGGCTGTTGCCCTGAACACCTGCCAGATCAAGACCGGTGCACCGAGCCGTACCGAGCGTGTTGCAAAATACAACCAGCTTCTCCGAATCGAAGAAGAACTTGGAACGGCCGCTGTATACCCTGGTGCAAGAGCATTTAATGTGACACAGGACTAAGCAGTAAATAACATAATACCATAAAAAAAGACAAGATCCTTCCTCTTAAAACCAACCATAAATAAGTGTCCCCGGGGCCGTTGAAAAACGTGTTTCCCGGGGATTCTTGCATGCGGGGGAGGGGTATATGAAAAAACACTTGACTTGAAGCGGACTTGAAGTGTTATCCTATCTAGGAAAATGTAAAAATAAGGGGGATATATCGAAATGAGCGAAAGATTATGGAATATTCTTCTGGATTCTTTCTGGAAAATCTTTCTGCCGGGCCTTAAGGTGACGATTCCGCTTACTGTAATCTCGTTTTCCATTGCACTTGTAATTGCGACGGCAATGGCTATGGTACAGTTTGCAAACATCAAAGGCCTTCGTCAGATTGCACGTTTCTATATCTGGATTTTCCGCGGAACCCCGCTTCTGGTCCAGCTTTTCGTTGTGTTTTACGGACTTCCGCGCGCCGGTATTCTGATCGATCCGTTTCCGGCGGCAGTTCTCGTCTTTTCCCTGAATGAGGGCGCCTACAGTGCCGAGACGATGCGTGCGGCCCTGGAAGCCGTTCCGGCAGGCCAGCTCGAAGCCGGCTACTGTGTCGGCATGTCGTATCTGCAGATCATGCGGAGAATTATCCTTCCGCAGGCGATGCGCACCGCTTTCCCGCCGCTTTCCAACTCTCTGATCGCCATGGTAAAGGATACTTCCCTTGCCGCAAATATCACCGTAACGGAGATGTTTATGGTAACGCAGCGGATTGTAGCGCGCACCCATGAGCCGCTGGCACTGTATATTGAAGTAGGACTGATCTACCTGCTGTTCTCCACTGTGCTCACGAAGCTGCAGGGAATCGGAGAGAAGAAACTGAGTACATATCAGAAAAAAGGGGAATAAGCCATGCTGGAAATTAAAGGATTAAAGAAAGCGTTCGGCAGCCTGGAAGTATTAAAAGGTGTAGATTTAAAAGTAAAACAGGGCGATGTTGTTGCAATCCTCGGTCCGAGTGGTTCGGGAAAAACGACGATGCTGCGCTGTGTCAACTTTCTGGAGCATGCGGACGGCGGCAGCCTGATCTTTGACGGGAAAGAATATCCGTTCCACAACATCAGCAAAAAAGATATCGCGGCGATCCGTCAGAAAACCGCATTTGTATTTCAGAACTATAACCTGTTCCTGAACAAAACAGCCCTTCATAACGTAACCGAGGGCCTGATCATCGGCAGAAAAATGCCAAAAACCAGGGCGGAGGAAAAAGCGCGTGCAGCGCTTGAAAAAGTAGGCATGCTGGACCGTGCGGACTACTATCCGCATCAGCTTTCCGGCGGACAGCAGCAGAGGGTGGCAATCGCCCGTGCACTGGCAACCGATCCGGAAATTATCTATTTTGATGAGCCGACCTCAGCACTCGACCCGGAGCTGACCGGCGAGGTGCTTGGTGTTATGCGCCAGCTTGCCAAAGAGGGAATGACAATGCTCGTTGTCACGCATGAGATGGGCTTTGCAAGAAACGTTTCGAACAAAGTTGTCTTTATGGAAAACGGCGTTGTCGTTGAGGAAGGTCCGTCGAAGGAATTTTTCGCAAATCCGCGGGAAGAGCGGACGAGAACATTTTTGCAGAATATTGAACAGCATTACGAGTAAGGTATCCCGCAAAGCGGCAAATCCTGCCCGGAGCACGGAATCCGGACAGTTTGCAATAAAGAAAACAGAAGAAGCAAAGGCAGCTTCTTCCAGAACAAAACAAAAAAGGAGTGGCGAATATTATGAAAAAGAAAATGGCAGCAGTATTTCTGGCAGGTATCCTGACATCATCCTTTTTACTGACCGGATGCGGAAACAGCACGGCAGATAACAGCAGTGCTTCTTCCTCTTCATCAGCATCTTCTGCAAGTGCGTCTGGGGATCTTTTAGAGCAGATCCAGAGCAAGGGTGAGATCGTTGTGGCAATGGAAGGAACCTGGGCACCGTGGACGTATCACGATGAGGACGACAACCTGGTCGGCTATGACGTAGAAGTGGCACAGCAGATCGCAGAGAAACTCGGCGTGAAAGCAACCTTTGTAGAGGGTGAGTGGGACGGCCTTCTTGCAGGAATCGATTCCGGCCGGTACGATATCATGGTAAACGGCGTAGATATCACAGAGGAGCGCGCTGAGAAATACAGCTTTTCCGATCCATACGCATACAACCGCACCGCTGTTATCGTAAACTCTGCTAACGATGAAATCCAGTCCATGGAGGATCTCGACGGAAAGAGCACCGCGAACACCATTTCCAGTACGTATGCAGAAGTTGCCGAGAAATATGGCGCAGCCGTTACCGGTGTTGACGATCTGGAGCAGACTTTCGAGCTTCTCTTAAGCGGCCGTATCGATGCAACTCTGAACGCAGAGGTAACGTATTACGATTATATGAAAGCACACCCGGATGCAGAGATCAAAATTGCATGTCTCGATCCGGAATCCACAAAAGTCGGTATTCCGATGAAAAAAGGCGATGAGACCAAGACGCTGCTTGAGGCAGTCAACAAAGCACTTGGCGAGCTCGCAGAAGAAGGAACACTGACAGAGCTTTCGGAAAAATATTTTGGAACGGATATCTCCAAAGAAGCAGCAGAATAAGATACAAAATAAAGAAGGTTACAGATCATGATTGCAAATTATCATACCCATACATGGCGGTGCCGCCATGCGGACGGAACGGAGCGGGAGTATGTGGAGCGCGCGATTGAGGGCGGCCTTAAAATTCTCGGTTTTTCCGACCATTCGCCTTATCCGTTCCCGGACGGCTACGATTCCGGCATGCGGATGCGGCTCGATCAGGTGGAAGGCTATGTAGACACCGTGCTGGCATTGAAAAAAGAGTATGACAAGGATATTGAAATCCATCTCGGACTCGAAACAGAGTATTTCCCGAGATTCTGGGATCAGCTGATTGATTTTTTGTCGGACTATCCGTTTGAGTACTTTGTGCTTGGCCAGCACAGCCTGGGAAATGAGATCGAAAAGATTCTCTACAGCGGCCATGGAACAACAGACGGAAGCTACCTGAAACAGTATGTGGACCAGTGCCTGGCAGGCATCGATACCGGAAAATACCTGTATCTGGCACACCCGGATCTCTTTTTATTCAACGGCGACGAAGCAGTGTTCGACCGGGAATACCGGAGACTCTGCCGTGAGGTGAAAAAGAGAAACATTCCGCTGGAGATCAATTTCCTTGGTCTGATGGAAGAAAGATGGTATCCGAACGAGAAGTTCTGGAAGATCGCCGGCGAAGAAGGAAACACCGCCGTTTTCGGCTGTGATGCCCATACGCCGAAAGCCGTCTGGAATCCGGAGACGGAACAGAAGGCACTGCAGCTGGCAGCAAAATACGGTCTGAAAGTACAGGAAACCGTTCCGATGCCGAAGACATTTTAACAGAAGCAGAAAAAGCTGTTCTTTTCTGGTGAGAGTTTTGAAAACTCCGCGGAAAAGAACAGCTTTTTTGATATGAGATTTTTTATGCTTTTTTGTGTGCATCAGCCGTACCGCCTCTTCCCGCTGTTTCAGAATCTTCTGAATCGAAGTCCAGTAAACAATCATTGAGACAACCGGCCCGATCAGGTCGGAAATAGGTTCCACGTAGAAGATGTTTTCCAGTGCAAAGAACCGCGGCAGAAGAAACAGAGCGGTAAAGTAGACGAATTTCCGGAAGAAGGAGAGTGCAAACGAATAGCGCACGCAGCCCATTGCAGTAAAGCCGTCTACAATCTCGTACTGAATGCCGAGCGGAATGACTGAGAGTGTCGAAATATGAATCGCGCGGACCACCATCGAGACGATCTGCGGATCGGAAGTAAAAAGCTGCGCAAACAGTGTTCCGGCGGCATTGGAGACGAGGAACATCAAGGTCGTAAATCCGGCACAGAGTGCGATGATGGTTTTCTGTGCCTCAAGAATACGCCTGGAATTTCCAGCTCCATAATTGTATGCGAGGATTGACTGCGTTCCGCCACTGATTCCGCCGAGCGGTATCGTAATAATCAGCATAAAGCTCTGAACGATCGTTGCACAGGTGATGAAGCTGTCTCCCTGTCCGGCGGGTGCATATTGCTGCAGGACGGCGTTCATCGCAATGATCATCACATTGTCGATGGCAATGATTAGAAACGGAGTAAAACCGACTGTCAGAATGCGTTTCATGATCGCAAATGAATACCCGCCGAAGGTGATGCGGATCGGAATCGTCTTTCCGAACAGAATATGCAGCACATACAGACAGCTTGCGATCTGGGAGAGCACGGTTGCAATTGCTGCGCCGCGCACGCCGAGATGCAGAACGAAGATAAACACAGGGTCCAGCAGCAGATTCAGGACGGCGCCTAGCAGAACAGATTTCATTCCCTCACTGGCAAAGCCCTGGCAGATCACAAACTGGTTCAGGCCGGTCGATAAAAGCGCAAACACAGAGCCGGAAACGTAGATCATAAAATAGGCTCTGGCGTAAGGATACGTAACGGTGCTGGCTCCGAATGCCATCAGCATCGGGCGGGTTAAAAAAAGCGCTGCGGCTGTCAGAACGAGGGACAGGGAAACAAGCATCAGAAACGCATTAGCCAGGATGCGGGATGCCTCTTTTTCATTTTTCTCTCCGAGCCGGATGCCGAGCAGCGGTGCGCCGCCGACCCCGATGAGGGAGGAGAACGCGCCGATCATGGTGAGAATGGGACCGCAGACGCCGACACCCGCGAGCGCCAGATCACCGACAGAGGCAATGTGGCCGATGTACATACGGTCTACAATGCTGTACAGAACACTCACGAACTGTGCCAGCATGCTCGGAAAAGCAATACGGGGAACCAGTTTTCCGATCGGGTCGGTTCCGAGATGGTTTACAGTTTTCATAGAAAAATACCTTGTCGTTTTTTAGGTTTGGGAACAGACAGCAAAAAACATGCCCGAAACAAAATCCGGAAGACTTTGTTTCGGACATGCCGCTTTTGGTCTGTTCTGATAGATCAGCTGACAGAAAAATTATTCAGCAAGAGTGGTCAGATCTACTTTGAAATCGTCAGATCCCTGTCCGTCTACGGTGTAGTAGCGGCTCTCTGCTCTGCGTTCAGGTAGATTTTGATCTCGCCTTTTAATCCGTTTGCTTTTACTTCTTTTTTGATGACTGCTTCGAGGTCTTTCATAGATACTTTTGTCTCGAAGATCTCAAGAACGGTATCAGATACTTTTGTCATTTTACGTGGGGTTTTGGTTGCTTCTGCCATGGTTTCCGTGGTCTCCTTTTTTACTGTTTTTTTAACGGTTTCTTTTTTGGTTGCTTTTTTCGGCTCTTTTGCAGCTTCTGCTTTTCCTTCTGCTGCTTCTGTATGTAAGGTTTTTTCAGTCGTTGGTTTTACTTCTTTTGCCGGTGCCGCTGTCTTTACAACGGTTTCCGCTGTTTTTGCAGCTTCTGCAGCCTGCTGTTTCGCTTTGGCCATTTTTTTCATGGTTCTTTTATTCATTTTATTCACTCCTCTATGCGATATCTCTAATAAATTACCATGTTTTTTGCGTTCTGTCAAATTTAAATTCGAGAAAACAGCGGCTTTAGGATTGTACACGGCGGAGCACAGAAAAGATTTTTTCAGAATCCCAGATCTGCGGAACAGGGTAGGTGGGATTTGCTTCTTTTAAAGCACGGCGTGCTATTTCTGTGTAATCATTCGGCGAAAGGTGCGGCAGAGTGGATGGAATGTCAAACGAATCGCGCATAGCCTCGATAGCTGCAATCATCCGCTCAGCCTTTTCAGAAACGGTATCTCCGCCGAGAGAAAGCGCATCGGCGAGAACGGCAAGTTTAGGCGCAATGCAGGAACCGTATTCGCGCAGAACAGCAGGCAGCAGAACCGCGTTGGCTCTTCCGTGCGGAATGTGGTACAGTGCACCGACGGCGTGGGCAATGGCATGGACGTAGCCGACAAAGTTGTTGGTAAAAGCGAAACCGGCCAGATACGATGCATGAAGCATTTCCTGCCGTGCGGCAAGACGGGAGCCGTCACGCCAGGCTTCGGGCAGGGCATGGAAATTTTCGCAGACTGCCTCGATGGATGCATTCTGCACGCTGCGGGAGGCGAAGAGGTTCAGAAAAGCTTCCATGGCATGGGTCAGGGCATCCATACCGGTATCTGCGGTCATAGAGGACGGGAGGCTGATCGTAAGACGCGGATCGAGAACTGCCGTATCCGGGATCAGACAGAGGTCATTGACGGCGTATTTGTATGGTTTCCCGTCGATACAGTCTGTGATGACAGCTGCCGCCGTTGCCTCCGAACCGGTTCCGGCTGTCGTCGGCACGGCAAACAGCGGCGGAAGTTTCCGACGGACTTTCAGGAGGCCCCGCATCGCAGGAACCGTCTTTTTCGGACAGCAGACGCGGGCACCGATCAGCTTTGCTGTATCGAGAACGGATCCGCCGCCGATGGCGAGGATAGCCTGAGCCTGAATCTGCTGATAAAGACGGAAACCCTGTTCCACGCTCTCAATCTGCGGATCCGGGGCGATTTCGGAGAAAATGGTGACGGAAATGTTTTCTTTTTTACAGCCATCCAGCAGAGACGTCAGTGTTCCGCGGCGGACAAAGCCGGGGGTAGTCACCAGGAGAATCCGGGAGATCCGGCGTTTCCGGAATAACGCGGGGAGCAGCAGAACGGCATCCGGTGCTGCAAGGAGTGTCTGTTTCTTATGCTCTGTCAGATGAAGAACGCGGCTCAACACCCACTGCCGGGTGCGGAACCAGAAAATGGAATGCATCAATCAAGTACCTCCATAAAAAATCGTGAGAATCGTATATCTCTTATTGTAACAGTGCACGGCAGGTTTTTCAATTCGTATAGGAATTTTGAATCTTCCGTGAAAAGAATTGACAGTGTAAAAAATGCGTGTTATAGTACAAATAGAACAGATAAAGAGAGCCAGGAATTGTTCACCTGGGAAATCAGGAAAAGGCTTGACTGGAGGTGCCTGATGATGGAAACAAAGAGAGATTATTATGAAGTATTAGGCGTCAGCCGGAATGCAGACGAGAAAGAAATCAAGCGTGCATACCGGAAACTGGCGAAAAAATATCATCCCGATACGAATGCGGGAAACCCGGATGCGGAAAAGAAATTTAAGGAAGTGACAGAAGCGTATTCTGTCTTAAGCGATCCGGAAAAGAAGAAAATGTACGATCAGTTCGGATTCGCGGCGTTCGACCAGGGAGCCGGCGCGTACAGCCAGCAGGGCGGTGGAAATCCGTACGGCAGTGCGTATGGAAACCCGTTCGGCGGAAGCGGAAACAACGGCGGCTATCACGAATTTCACTTTGAAGGAAACGCGGACGATATGTTCGGCGATTTCTTTGATCAGATGTTTCATGGCAAAAGCCGTGGATTCGGAAGCGAGCGGTATACGCGTTCGGGAAGCAGCAGACATCCGTTTGAGGATGCATTTTCCGGCCGCGGTACGGCAGAGGATCTCGATCTGCACGCTGAGGTTTCGATCCGCCTGGAGGAAGCGGCATCGGGCTGTGAAAAACAGATTACCCTGCGGAACCCGGATGGAACGACCAATACGCTGCTGGTTAAAATCCCGGCCGGTATCGAGAACGGAAAGAGCATCCGTCTGCGCGGCAAAGGCCATACAGGATCAAACGGCCGCCGCGGCGATCTGCTTTTGAAGGTCAATGTAGAAGAAAAGAAAGGTTTTGAACGGCGCGGAATGGACATCTACACGACGATTCAGATTCCATACACAACGGCAGTCTTTGGCGGCGAAGCGCGTGTCTCGACACTGTACGGAGATGTGGTCTGCAAAATCAAGGAAGGAACACAGTCCGGCAGTAAGCTCCGTCTGCGCGGCAAGGGCATGGTATCGATGAAAGATGCGAACGTGCACGGTGATCATTATGCGACGATTGAGATTGCTGTACCGCGCAGTCTGAACCGCACAGCACGCCAGAAACTGATGGAATATAAGGAAGCGTGCTGAAAATGTGAAGAAACTGTGAAATCGGAAAATCCGGGTTGACAAATTGTGTTCGTGGTATTATATTACAACTAGAACAAAGAAAAGGAATCAACAAGAAACCAATTCTTCCTTGCATGTTCCCAAACATCCTGTTCCAAGAAACTTATTCATAGCCACAAGGCAAAGCAAACTTAACACCCTTCACAAGATAAGAAGCCTGCTAAGAATCAGATTTTTGGAGGAAAAGGTAAATGAATACTTTAAAAGCTGAAAAGAGAAGTTTGGATGTAAAAGCAAAAAGACTCAGAAGAGAAGGATACGTTGTCGGCAATGTATTCGGCAGAGAGATGAAAGAATCCATTCCAGTTAAGATGGTAAAAAGAGATGTCGAGAAACTGCTGAAGACAGACCACAAAGGCAGCCAGATTATGCTGGATGTCGACGGAACCGCATACGATGTCCTGATCAAAAATGTTGATTATAACCCGGTAGCCGGACAGATCGATTCGATCGAGTTCCAGGCACTGGTCAGCAACGAGAAAGTTCATTCCGTTGCAGAGATTGTCCTTGTAAACCATGAAAAGATCGCAGAAGGCGTTCTGCAGGAGGATCTGAACGAGGTTGCCTACATGGCATACCCGGCATCCCTGGTCGATCAGGTAATGGTCGATGTCGGAGAGATGAAGATCGGTGATGTCATCCGCGTCAAAGATCTGTCCCTGGCCGCTGACCCGGATATCACCATAAAGACCAATCCGGAATCCATTGTCGTAAGTCTGATGGCTTCCCACAACGTAGAAGCACCGGCAGAAGATACCGAAGCAGCAGAAGAGAAATAAACAGAATAAGCACATACAAAGAAATCCGAGGCATCAAAAACCTTCGGATTTTTTGCGTAAAAAATATGGTTTGAATCGATCAGACATAACTCATGAAGCCTTTTCCGATAATTTCGCTGCTCTTTGTGATCGCAATAAACGCGGTCGGCTCGGTATCATGAATAAACCGCTGAAGATAGACGGCCTGCTTGACATCCACAACCGTGAGAATGACTGTCCGCTGCTGGTCGGAGTAAGCGCCGACGGCGTCGTAAAGGGTTGCGCTGTGATTGAGATCCTTTGTGATGAAATCGCAGATCGGCTGCGGATTGTTGGAGATAATCGTAAAAAATTTATTCAGCTTCATCCGCTCAATCGTTTTGTCAATCAGCAGTGTTTTCGCCATCAGACCGAGAACCGAACAAAGTCCGGTTAAGGTATCGAAAATCAGGAAAGCAAGGATGACAACGATGAGGTCGGTCACCAGCAGGGCAGTGGAAATATTCATTGTAGAATATTTTTTAATAATCATGGCGATGATGTCTGTGCCGCCGCCGGAGGCATTCTCAAAAAACAGCAGTGCTGCCGCCAGTGCCGGAAGAATAATGGCAAAGCAGAGCTCCAGCATGATCTCATCGGTAAGCGGATGTGCCATCGGAAACAGCTTTTCAAAAATGTTCAGAAGAACCGAGGAAAGCACGGTCACGTAGGCTGTCTTGACGCCGAAGTTCCGCCCCAGCACAGCAAAACCAACCAGCAGAAGCAGCAGGTTGATAAAAAGGTTGATCTGTGAGGCAGTGAACGGAAGAAACCGGCAGATGACAACGGCCATACCGGATACACCGCCGAAAGAAAAATTATTAGGGAATTTAAAAACATAAATTCCAATGTCCATGATCAGAACAGCTGCGGTAATGACAGCATATTCTTTTAACGTTTGTAATGCAGGCTGCGATGCCTGTTCTTTTGTGTCCATTTTTTTGCTCCTTTATTTGAATTTGAGGCGACCTTTATTTTATTATAGAAGAAACTTTTTTGAATAACAGCTAATAATGTATCCCCCTCTTCAAACATAGCATGGCATAGGGTAGTTTGTCCAGTTACATTTTCCTTATTTCCATTTTTCCGTTTTCCGATGGTTGTATCCAATTTATTTCTGTGGTATGATGAAGGGCAGGATCTTTTTTCGGAAAGAAAAAAATCTGCAGTTTCTGTTTCAAAATGTTTCGAAAAAGAAGAAAAAACAGAAACAAAAATGGAGGAAGAAACATGAAAAATACAAAGGTTTATGTTGATTTTATAACAGAGAAACTGAAAAAACTGCTCTCCATCGACAGCCCGACCGGCTACACGAAAGATGCCATTGCATGGCTGAAAGCAGAGTACGAAGCGATGGGCTATGCGCCGGTGATCACCACAAAGGGCGGCCTTCTGGTGCAGCTTGCCAAAGGCTGTGAAGGAAACGGCGGTGTCCTTGTGGAGACACATACCGATACGCTCGGCGGCATGGTAGCGGAAGTGAAAGGAAACGGCCGTCTTCGTCTCACCGCGCTCGGCGGTATGAATCCGAACAATGCGGAGACGGAAAACTGCGTTGTCATCACAAGAGACGGAAAACGGTACGAGGGCTGCTTCCAGATGAACAACCCGTCGATCCATGTCAACGGTTCCTACGACCAGCAGGACCGCACCTACGACAATATGGAGGTCGTTCTGGATGAGATGGTCTTCTCCAAAGAGGAGACAAAAGCGCTCGGCATCGAGACCGGTGATATCGTCTGCTTTGAGACGAGAACCCGCATCACCGAGAAGGGATACATCAAGAGCCGTTTTCTCGATGATAAACTGAGCGTTGCAATCCTGCTCGGCTATGCGAAGTATTTAAAAGAAGAAAATATCACACCGTCCCGTCCGGTTTATCAGCACATCACCGTGTACGAAGAAGTCGGCCACGGCGGATCTGCTTCCGTGCCGGAGGGTGTGACGGATATCCTTTCTGTTGATATGGGCTGTGTCGGCGACGGACTGGAGTGTAAAGAGCATCAGGTATCCATCTGCGTCAAAGACAGCGGCGGCCCTTACAGCTACGATTTTACCGGTGAGCTGATTGCGGCGGCAAAAGCAAACGGAATCGACTATGCGGCGGATGTTTACCCGCACTACGGCTCTGACGTGGAGGCAACGCTCCGCGGCGGCGCAGACGCACGCCATGCCCTGATCGGCGCCGGTGTGTACGCATCCCATGGATATGAGAGAAGCCATGTGGACGGCGTGAAGAATACGCTGGAACTGCTTGCGGCGTATCTGGACAAATAAAAATAAGAACAAGTGAGAGAATTGCATGAGAAAATTAGCATTGCCAGAAGAAGTGCTGCTCCAGATTGAGCAGCCTGCGCGATACATTGGAAATGAATTCAACAGTGTCGTAAAAGACAAAGAGAAAGTAGCCCTGCGCGGCGCATTCCTGTTCCCGGATGTGTATGAGATCGGTATGTCCCACCTTGGCATCCAGATCCTGTACGATATGTTTAACAAACGTGAGGACATGTGGTGTGAGCGTGTCTATTCCCCATGGCCGGATCTGGACCGCGTGATGCGGGAACAGAGCATTCCGCTGTTCGGCCTGGAATCCCAGGAGCCGGTGAAAAACGAGGATTTCCTGTTTATCACCCTGCAGTATGAGATGTGTTATACGAACGTTCTGCAGGCGCTCGACCTTGCCGGAATCCCGCTGCATGCGGTGGAGCGTACCGACGAGGACCCGATCGTTATCGGCGGCGGCCCGTGTACGTACAATCCGGAGCCGATCGCTCCGTTCTTCGATCTGTTTTACATCGGAGAGGGCGAGGTTGTGTACGACAAGCTTTTTGACACGTATCTGGAAAATAAAAAGAACGGCGGAACCCGTCAGGATTTCCTGAAAAAGGCATGCCGGATCCCTGGTATTTACGTACCGCAGTTTTATGAAGTAACGTACCACGAGGACGGAACGATCGCGGCCTTTACGCCGTCCATTCCGGAAGCACCGGAAAAGATCAAAAAACAGCTCGTCATGGATATGACCGAGGCAACGTATCCGGAGAAACCGGTCGTGCCGTTTATCAAGGCAACACAGGACCGTGTCGTTCTGGAGATCCAGCGCGGCTGTATCCGCGGCTGCCGTTTTTGCCAGGCGGGTATGGTGTACCGTCCGACAAGAGAGCGCGATGTGGAGAAGTTAAAAGAACTTGCGACCCATATGCTGCGCAATACCGGCCACGATGAGATTTCGTTGAGTTCTTTGAGCTCGAGTGATTACAGCCATCTTCCGGAGCTTGTCAACTATCTGATCGACAGCTGCCCGGAAAAAGGTGTCAATATTTCCCTTCCGTCTCTTCGAATCGACGCATTTTCCCTCGATGTCATGAGCAAGGTACAGGATATCAAAAAGAGCAGCCTGACCTTCGCACCGGAGGCGGGAAGCCAGCGGATGCGGAATGTTATTAATAAAGGTCTGACCGAGGAAGTCATTCTCGACGGAGCCGGAAAAGCGTTTGAGGGCGGCTGGAATAAAGTAAAACTGTATTTCATGCTGGGCCTTCCGACCGAGACCGAGGATGATATCAAAGGAATTGCGCATCTGGCGGAAAAGATCGCAGAGCGTTACTATGAGATTCCGAAAGACCAGAGAAACGGAAAATGCCAGATTACGGCAAGCTCCTCGTTCTTTATCCCGAAGCCGTTCACCCCGTTCCAGTGGGCACCGATGAACACGGAGAGGGAGTTTCTTGACAAAGCGGCGATTGTAAAGGCAGAGGTCCGCGCACAGCTGAATCAGAAGAGCATCCGTTACATTTATCATGAGGCAGATATTTCCCTTCTGGAGGGATTCCTTGCACGCGGTGACCGGAAATGTGCCGAAGTTATTGAAAAAGCGTACAGAAAAGGTGCTATTTTCGATGCCTGGTCCGAGTATTTCCGGAAAGATGCCTGGGAAGAAGCGTTTGCAGAGACCGGCATTGACGTTTCGTTCTATGCCTGCCGTGAGCGCAGCACCGATGAGATCCTTCCGTGGGATTTCCTTGATATCGGCGTGACGAAAAAATTCCTGATCCGCGAATGGGAGCGGGCACAGAAAGAAACCGTTACCCCGAACTGTAAGATGCAGTGTTCCGGCTGCGGAGCAAAATCATTCGGAGGAGGTGTCTGCTATGAAAATCAGAATTAAGTTTGCCAAAACAGGTGTGATGAAATTTGTGGGTCATCTGGATGTGATGCGTTACTTCCAGAAAGCAATCCGCCGTGCAGAACTTCCGATCGCTTATTCCGAGGGCTTCAGCCCGCACATGCTGCTGTCGTTTGCTTCTCCGCTCGGTGTCGGCATCAGCAGCACCGGTGAATATTTCGATATGGTGCTCGCGGAAGATATGAAAACCGACGAGATTGTAAAACGTCTGAATGCGACGATGGTTGAGGGAATGGAAGTGCTTTCCGCCCGCCATGTGCCGGATGGAAAAGCAAGCAAGGCAATGTCTCTCGTAGCAGGAGCCGATTATCTCGTGCAGTTCCGCGAGGGAAAAATGCCGGAGATTGATCTGGAAACGAAAGTACCGGTGTTTTTTGCACTTCCGCAGATTGAGATCATGCGAAAGACAAAACGAAGCGAAAAGCTGACCGATATCCGCCCATGGATTTACGATATGAAAGCAAAGAAAAGCGGTGTCTGGATGCAGCTCTCCACCGGAAGTGTTTCGAACCTGAAACCGGAGCTCGTGATGGAAGCGTTCTGCAAATGGTGCGGGGTTGAACTGCCGCCGTTTGCATACACGATTCTGCGCGAGGAAGTTTACGCAGACATCGGAACGGAAGAAGAGCGAAAGCTGGTTCCGCTGGAAGCATTAGGAGAAGAAGTTGAGTAAACGAGTTGTCATTGCCCATCTGCCGTGGGAGGGAAAAGATTACCTGGTACACACGCTGGTGGAAGGAGAAAAACCGGTCGAACTGACGGCCCTCTGCAGGGAGAAGGAAACGCTGCTTGGCAATATCTATGTCGGCCGGGTGGAAAAACTGGCGCCCGGGATCCGCGGGGCATTTGTCTCGTTTGCGGAGCAGCAGAGCTGTTTTCTTGATCTGTCCCGTGTAAAAGAAGGGTATCTTCTGAAAAAAGCACCGGGAACGGAACTGCATGTCGGAGATGAAATTGTCGTGCAGATCCAGCGGGAAGCGCAGAAAACGAAGCTTCCGTCGGCGACAGCAGAACTTTCTCTTTCGGGAAGTGCCCTGGCGCTCTATTATGGAAAGCCGGAAATCTCATGCTCGGGACGCCTTCTGCCGGAGCAGAAAAAACGGTTAAAAGAACTGGGAAGCCGGATGTTTCCAGAGCTTTCCGGCGGAAGCCTTCCGTTTGGCGTGATCTTCCGCACCGCATCCGCTGATGCTTCGGAAGAAGAGATCCGGCAGGAATATCTCGAGCTGTCCGAAAAACTCGCGCGGATTGTCCAGTATGGAACGATGCGGAGCCTGTACTCCTGCCTGTATCGGGCGTCAGATGCCGTGCCGGAGCTCGTCAAACGGTATGCACCGTCAGTTTCAGAACTTGTGACAGATGACAGAGAAACGTATGAGATCTGCAGAGAATATCTGGAGCGCCATGATTTTCACGACTGCCGCCTGACCTGGTATGAGGATCAGCTTACCACACTGACAAAGAAAGAAAATCTCGAAAATCACGTAAAACAGGCACTCGACAAACGTGTGGATCTGCCTTCCGGCGGATTCCTCGTGATCGAACCGACCGAAGCGCTGACCGCGATCGATGTGAACAGCGGAAAGCAGCTCGGCGGACGGAAAAATACGTTTCTGTACAGCGTAAACCAGGAGGCAGCCCGCGAAATCGCCCGCCAGATCCGCCTGCGCGGGATTTCCGGTCTGATCCTGGTTGACTTTATCAACATGCCGGAAAAAGAGCAGGAGGAGCGCCTTCTCGGCTTCCTGCAGGGTCTTGTGCGGGAAGATCCCGTTCCGACCAAAGTTGTGGATATGACGGCGCTTCATCTCGTGGAACTGACGAGAAAGAAAATCCGCCGGCCGCTGGCAGAACAGATGAAATGACAGTGACCTTACAAAGGAGGAATGAATATGGAACCACAAAAGAAACCGATTCACCTCAATGAAAATGATACCCCATATCTTTACGAACCCTTTCGAAACCAGATGCCGGCAAAACGGCCGCATCCGGCGGAAAAAGAAAAGATACTGAAACCATGGCAGGGCCTGCTGGTGTTTGCCTTTCTGATGGTTCTTTTTAATCTCGCTGGAATCCCGCTGGTTCTTGCAGGAGGGATGTATGGAAATGCGCTGGACGAGATCATTGTATTCCTGATCGGATCCATTCTCGTCGTACGGGCACTTCATATTCCGTTAAAAGAAGTGTTCCCATTAAAAAAGCCGGATGGAGCCGGAATCCTCGGAACCATTCTGATGTGGTATGTGACGTACCGCGGTGTGCTTGCCCTTTTCCTTCTGATGGAATGGATTTTCCCGCAGGAATACGCAAGCCTCTCGGAATCCATGGACAGCAGTATGGCGGGCCTTTCCTGTTTCGGCGAGCTGCTTGTCGTTGCGCTGACACCGGCCATCTGTGAAGAAGCACTGCACCGCGGTCTTCTGCAGTACAGCCTGCGCGGAATCAAAAAGAAATGGGTGATGCTGCTTCTGATGGGCGTTTATTTTGGCGCTTTCCACATGAGCATCGTCCGTTTTCTTCCGATGATGATGATGGGAATCGTTCTCTCGTATGTGCGGATGAAGACCGACAACATGTTTTACAGCTCGCTGTTTCATTTCGTCCATAACGCATCGACGATTGTGGCGAGCATTGCGGCAAGCTTCCTCTATATGTTCTCGCAGGGGAACGCAGCAGCAGGCAGCGGATACGCAACGGAAACGTACATCGGCATGTATCTGATCGAAGCGGCGCTGATGCCGATCGGTCTTTATATGGGAAGCCGTCTTCTGATGTACCAGCAGACAAAAAGCGAAGGATTTTTCCCGAAGGAGAGAAGAAAAAAGACCATTGCAAAAATCGTAATTCCGACCATTCTGCTGATCCTTGGCGGACTGTTTTTCCTTGGTATTGGTATGATGTAAAAAGAATCAAAAGCAGTTTGGGCAATTTTGCAGAAATGTCCAAGCCGGGTAGAAAACAGGTACGATTTATGATAGAATAACAGCAAATCAAGCGTTACACGATATTACAGAAAGGAAAAGCTGTTTCTCTAAAAAGAGACAGCAGGAATAAGAACTATGGCAAGAACAGCTATTGCTACCGACAGCAACAGCGGTATTACACAGAGTCAGGCGAAAGAGCTGGGCGTTTTTGTCCTTCCGATGCCTTTCTTCATGCGCGGAAAAATCCAGTTTGAGGATATCGACCTGACACAGGAACAGTTTTACGAGATTCTGGCAGAGGATGCGGCTGTTTCCACATCTCAGCCGTCTCCGGGAGATCTGATGGATTTCTGGAACAAAATTCTCGAAGAGTACGATGACATTGTTTACATTCCGATGTCAAGCGGCCTTTCCACCTCCTGTGATACAGCGACCGTGCTGTCCGAGGACTACGAAGGAAAAGTGCAGGTTGTCAACAACCAGAGAATCTCCGTTACGCAGCAGCAGTCTGTTCTGGATGCAAAGAAAATGGCAAACCGCGGCGTGGCAGCAAAAGACATCAAAGCAATTCTGGAAGAGGATGCGCTGGATGCAAGTATCTATATTATGGTAGATACGTTAAAATACCTGAAAAAAGGCGGCCGCGTTACGCCGGCAGCAGCCATGATCGGAACCGTTTTAAATATCAAACCGGTGCTGACGATCCAGGGAGAGAAGCTTGACGCGTTTGAAAAAGCGCGCGGTGTGAAACAGGCAAAGAAAGCCATGATCAAGGCTATGAAAAAGATATGGACAAACGCTTCGCAAAAGAACGTGCAGCCGGCATCATGGGACTTCACATTGCCTATACCGCAAACGACAAAGAAGTAATCGATGGATGGATTGTCGAAGTAAAAGAAGCCTTCCCGGATTTGAAGTCGATGCGCATCCACTGTCCTTAAGCGTTGCCTGCCACATCGGACCTGGCGCACTGGCAATTGCATGTGAAAAAAAATCTGCAATTTCCTGAAAAATACTATTGACAAACAGCAGACGTGATGATATATTGTAGAAGTATGCCGCACAGAGAGGTAAAAGAGTCGAAAGACCACCGAATCTGGCGAGTAATTGATAGGGAGGTGCCATATGTACGCAATTATTGCAACAGGTGGTAAACAGTACAAGGTAGCTGAAGGCGATGTTATCCGAGTAGAGAAACTTGGCGTTGAAGCTGGAGAAACCGTAACTTTTGATCAGGTACTTGCAGTAAGCAATGACGGACTGAAAGTTGGCGAGGACGTTAAAAATGCATCCGTAACCGCATCTGTAGTTGGAAACGGTAAAGGCAAAAAAGTTATCGTTTACAAGTATAAGAGAAAAACTGGTTATCATAAGAAAAACGGTCACAGACAGCAGTACACTGAAGTGAAGATTGAAAAAATCAACGCTTAAGTCTTATGATTTGTATAACCGTAACAGAGTCTGACGGCGAGTACATCTCCGTGGAGTCAAACGGTCATGCAGGCTATGCAGAGGAAGGGCAGGATATCATCTGTGCCGCTGTCTCCGCATTGATTGTAAACACCGTAAATTCCGTGGAAACATTGACAGAGGATCTGATTATAAGTGAAGCTGGAGATGGATACGTGTATTTTTCATTCCCGAATGGGTATTCTGAAAGTACCGCACTTCTTGTAAAATCACTTTTGCTGGGCCTCGAAAGTATCCGCCGCGATTATGGAGCACAATACTTAGAGATCGCATTCAAGGAGGTGTAATACCATGTTAAATATGAACCTTCAGATTTTCGCTCATAAAAAAGGAGTTGGTTCTACCAAGAACGGTAGAGATTCCGAGTCCAAGAGATTAGGAGCAAAAAGAGCTGACGGACAGGTTGTAAAGGCTGGAAACATTCTTTACAGACAGCGTGGAACCAAGATTCATCCAGGCGTGAACGTAGGAATCGGAAAAGACGATACCTTATTCGCTATGGTTGACGGACGCGTAGCTTTCGAAAGAAAAGGACGTGACAAAAAACAGGTTTCCGTATATCCGGTAGCAACAGAAGAGTAAGACAAAGGTGCGGCTTCAAATCTTAAGAGGTTTGAAGCCGTTTTTGTTAATAATAATTAAAGGTCCAACAGACCGATTTGGATTTAGATAAAACAAGACAGGAGAATACCATGTTTGCAGACAGAGCAAAAATTCTGATCCGCTCCGGTAAGGGCGGAGACGGACATGTCAGTTTCCGCAGAGAGCTTTTTGTACCGAACGGCGGGCCGGACGGCGGCGATGGCGGCAAAGGCGGAGACGTTATTTTTGAAGTTGACGAAGGACTGAATACACTGGTTGATTACCGCCACAGAAGAAAGTTTTCTGCTACCGACGGCGAGCCGGGCGGAAAACGCAGATGCCATGGCGGAAACGGCGCAGATATTGTCCTGAAAGTACCGGAAGGAACCGTCATTATGGACGCTGCGAGCGGAAAAGTCATCGCAGATATGTCCGGTGAAAACCGCCGTCAGGTTGTATTAAAAGGCGGAAAAGGCGGAAACGGAAATATGCATTACGCAACCGCTACCATGCAGGTTCCGAAATACGCCCAGCCAGGCCAGCCGGCACAGGAGCTGGAAGTAAGAATGGAACTGAAAGTCATCGCGGACGTCGGACTCGTCGGCTTCCCGAACGTTGGAAAATCGACCCTTCTTTCCCGTGTGACAAATGCAGAACCGAAAATCGCAAATTATCACTTTACCACACTTTCCCCGAACCTCGGTGTCGTAGACCTTGAGGGCTGCAGCGGATTTGTTATCGCAGATATCCCGGGACTGATCGAGGGTGCATCGGAAGGAGTCGGCCTCGGCCATGAATTCCTGCGCCACATCGAGAGAACCCGCGTGATGATCCATGTAGTAGACGTTGCATCGACCGAGGGAAGAGATCCGGTGGATGATATCAACAAGATCAACAAAGAGCTCGAAGCCTATAACCCGGAGATCGCAAAACGCCCGCAGATCATCGCGGCCAATAAGACCGATGCGATCTATGTAGAAGAGGGCGAAGAGGATCCGGTGGAACGTCTGAAAAAAGAGTTCGAGCCGAAAGGCATCCCGGTTTATCCGATTTCTGCCGTCAGCGGAAAAGGCTTAAAAGAGCTTTTATATGCCGTACAGAAAAAACTCGATGAGCTTCCGAAAGAGCGTATGGTCTTCGAGCAGGAATTCTTCCCGGAGGATATGCTTCTTGCCGAGAACCTGCCGTACACCGTCGAGCAGGACCCGGAGGACGAGCACCGCTTCATCATCGAGGGACCGAAGATCGAGAAAATGCTCGGCTACACCAATCTGGATTCCGAGAAAGGTTTTGCTTTCTTCCAGCGGTTCTTAAAAGATACCGGTATCTTAGACGAACTCGAGCAGGCCGGCATCCAGGAAGGCGATACCGTCAAGATGTATGGATTTGAATTTGATTATTATAAATAGAACGAATAAATAACGAAGGAGGAGACGTATGACCAGCAAGCAGAGAGCATACCTGAAAGGCCTTGCCATGACCATGGAACCGATCCTGCAGGTAGGAAAAAGCAGCATCACGCCGGAGCATACCGCTGCTGTAGCAGAGGCACTTGAGGCGAGAGAACTAATTAAAATCAATGTACTGCAGAACTGCCTCGATGATCCAAGAGAGATCGCAGAAGTTCTGGCAGAACGCACCAATTCCCAGGTCGTACAGGTGATCGGCAAAAAGATCGTGCTGTACAAAGAGGGCAAAAAAGAGAAAAAGAAAATTCAGCTTCCGAAATAATCCGCAGGAAAGAACCGCCGGGACCGGAGCATACCGCTGCAGTTCCGGCGCTTTTTGAGGAAAACGTATGGAAAAGAAAAACAGAAAAATTGGCATTATGGGAGGCACATTCGATCCCATTCATATCGGTCATCTGATCCTTGGCGAGGCGGCGTACGAGCAGTTCGGGCTTGATGAAGTCTGGTTTCTTCCGGCCGGAAATCCGCCACATAAGCGGAACCGGGCGGGACAGGCAAAGGATGCACAGCGTGTCGAGATGGTGCGCCGTGCCATCGCATCCAATCCGCATTTTGTGCTCTGCACCAAAGAGATGAAAGATGAGGGCTATACCTACAGTTATCGGACGCTTGAGGCGATGCGGAAGGAACATCCGGGCACGGAGTTTTACTTTATCATTGGAGCGGATTCCCTGTTCTATTTTGATGAGTGGAAAAATCCAGAGCGGATCTGCGCCGCGGCAAAGATCCTTGTGGCGACCAGGGATCGGGCAAAAGAGGAAGAGCTTCTGGCCTGTATGGAACGAAATGCAGAAAAACTTCACGGTACCTTTCTGAAACTCGACACACCGAATCTGGATGTTTCTTCCCACGAACTGCGGGAATGGATCCGGGAAGGAAAATCCGTGAAATACTATCTGCCGGATTCTGTGATTTCCTACATTCAGGAGCAGAAAATCTATCAGGATTAGAGGAAGAGCAGGATGGAACAGTACGATTTATGGAAACTGGACAAAAAACTCCAGAAGGAAGTCGATGAAGACCGCTATCATCACACGCTCGGTGTGATGTTTACCGCATCATCCATGGCGATGGTATGGGGCGAGGATCTCGAAAAAGCCCGTGTCGCGGGACTGCTTCACGACTGTGCAAAATGCATTCCGAATAAGAAAAAAATCACCATGTGTGAGAAAAATAAGATTGAAATCACTGAGTTTGAGCGGAACAATCCGTTTTTGATCCATGCCAAGCTCGGTGCATTTCTGGCGAAGGACAAGTATAAGGTGGAAGATCCGGAGATCTTAAGCGCCATCACCTGGCATACGACAGGAAAAGAAGATATGACATTGCTGGAGAAGATCATCTATATCGCAGATATATCGAGCCGGCACGAAACAAGGCGCCTCATCTTACCCGCCTTCGGAAGCTGGCATTCACCGATATCGACGAATGCATGTATGAAATTTTAAAAGACAGTATGGCGTATCTGTCGGAAAACCCGAAGACGATGGACCCGATGACGGAGCAGGCATATCAGTTCTATGAGGCACTGCACCGGGAACGGACGGCAAAGGAGGAAGTATAAATGAGCGAAGCAAAACAGACTGCAAAACTTGCACTGGAAGCACTGGAAGATAAAAAAGCAATGGATGTCCGCATTCTGGACATTACCCATGTTTCTACCCTGGCAGATTATTTCATGATCGCCAGCGGAAGCAACCGTAACCAGGTGCAGGCAATGGCAGACAACGTGGAGGAGGTACTCGGAAAGGCCGGCGTACATCCAAAACAGATCGAAGGCTATCAGACTGCAAACTGGATTCTGATGGATTACGGCGATGTTGTCATCCACATCTTCGATGAGGAGAACCGCCTGTTCTACGATTTGGAGAGAATCTGGAGAGACGGTAAGGTTGTAGAAAAAGAGAAAATTATGTAAACACGCCCTAAGGCGCAGAAAATCCGAAACCGTGCAAAGATAAGCGGGCAGATTCTCTGCGCTTTTTTGACGTTTGGAACGCTATGAAAGAGAAAAAGGGGATATCATGCGATGAAAAAGATAGAGAGCGGATCGCTTGCTGTGATCCTGGATGAAAAGACGCTGGGGCTTCAAATAGAAAAAGACGGCGTTGTCTGGAATACGGATCCGAAAAAGGCACCGGAACTGATCTTTGAGGAAGGAATGTATCATTTCCTGGATGCAGAAGAGATTTCTCACGAGATTTTTTCATCCGGTGTTGGATACGGGATTCGAAGCCGTTATGCGGGATTTGCGGGAACACCGTACGCGTTTGAGACGATCATCTGGATCGAAAACGTGGATGAGACGCTCTGGATGGAATGGATTCCACTCTGTGAGGAAGGACTCCATCCGAAAAAAGTGCTCTGGCCAACGGCGATGGAGTTTGTGAGCGATCGCGCAGACTGGTATACGCTCCTTACCGAGGGGCAGGGACTTCTGATACCGAATACCTGGGAGACGGAGCTTGGGAAGCTTTCTTTTGACGGAAGATTTGAGACTTCCGGCGGCTATATGCCATGGTACGGTCAGATTAAGGAAAAGAGGGGCTATGTGGCAGTCTGCACAACGCCCTGGAATGCAGGTTACCAGGCAGAGCACCCATCAGGCGGCCCGTATACCAGTGTTGGCGCATGGCTGGAGCCGAGCTGGGGAAAATGGAGTACCGCCGCATATTCCGGTATACTTTCCGAAACGACTGCGATTATAACGATCTTTGTAAAATATACCGCCGGTATGTGCGGGAGCAGGGGCATCTTCGTACGTTAAAAGAAAAGGCGGTACAGAACCCATCCATTCGCGACCTTGCGGGAACGTGTTTTGTACATACAGGAATCAAGACGTTTGTGCAGCCGGAGTCCGGCTTTTTCGATCCGCAGAATCCGGAAAAAAACAACCGTGTCGTGCCGTTTTCTGTGCGCGAGCAGGAAATGAAAGCGATTCATGATCTTGGTATGAAAAAGGTGTATCTTCATCTGGACGGCTGGGCTGAGTCGGGTTATGACAATCAGCATCCGGACTATACCCCGGCATGTAAAGAGGCCGGCGGCTGGAAAGGCATGAAATCTCTTGTGGATACGATGCATGATTTTGGCTATCAGTTTGGCATTCACGATCAGTACCGCGACTATTACCATGCAGCGCCAAGCTACGATGAAAATTATGCGTGCCGTCTTGTGGATGGAACCGTGCCGGGGCACAGTCACTGGGCAGGCGGCCCGCAGAGCTATCTTTGTGCAACGCAGGCGCCGTTTTATGTGAAACGAAATTTCGCGGAGCTGAAGAAAAATGGAATCCGGCTTGACGGTGCATACCTCGATGTCTTTACCTGCAATGAAGGCGATGAATGTGCAAATCCAGAACATGTCATGACGCGAAAAGACTGCTATACGTACCGCGGAAACTGCTTCTCCTGGCTGCTCTCGCAGGGGATTCTCTCAAGTTCCGAGGAGGTCAGCGACTGGGCAGTTCCATATCTGGTATTTTGCCATTATACGCCGTATGATTTTATGCTGCGGCCGGCAGAATCGCCGAAAAAAGGAATCCCTGTGCCCCTCTTTAATCTGGTATACCACGACTGTGTCATCGAGCCGTGGATGATGGACCGTGTGTCAAAAGACGAAGACTATATGCTGTACGCTCTTCTCGCTGGCGGCGCGCCGTATCTGGTAAGGGACGGGGCATATCCGAATACAGACGGAGCTTTCGACGGAGAAAAAATCAGCCTTCCAGAGATGGCGAAACGATGCCGTGTCGTGACAGAACTCCATGAAAAAACAGCGTTCTGTGAACTCATACGCCATACGTGCCTGCATGCAGATGGAAGTCTTCAGAAAAGTGAATTTTCCGATGGAACGTATGTTATTTGTGACTTTACAAAACAGACATACGAGATCGGATACGGAGTATAAAAGAAAAGCGCCACATGTAGCGTCTGTTCTTGTCAAAATACAAGATTTTGTGCTTTTTCCTTGTATTTTTTCAAGTGCATATCTTGCGCGGAAAGCAGAGATTTGTTATATTATCCATGCGGAGGTGTTCATGCCCGGTGCAAAGAAGATGCCGGTGCGTGACGAAACAAAATAACACCAGAAAGGAACAAATCAAATGAGAGAATTTGAACAGTGGGATGGCTTTACCGGAAGACTCTGGAAAGAAGGCATCGACGTACGTGACTTTATTCAGAACAACTATACTCCATATGACGGAGATGAGAAATTCCTGGAAGGACCGACAGAGGCTACAGACCGTCTGTGGGGCAAACTGCAGGAACTCCAGAAAGAAGAGCGTGCAAAAGGCGGCGTTCTGGATATGGAGACAGAAGTTGTAAGCGGAATCACAGCTTACGGCGCAGCATATATCGATGACAGCATGAAAGATCTGGAGCAGGTTGTTGGTCTGCAGACAGATAAACCGCTGAAACGTGCATTTATGCCGTATGGTGGAATTAAAATGGCTGAGCAGTCCTGCGAGACTTACGGCTACAAACCAAGCGAGAAGCTTCATGAAATTTTCACTAAATATCACAAAACACATAACCAGGGTGTATTCGACATCTACACACCAGAGATGATGAAAGCCCGTCATAATAAAATCCTGACCGGTCTGCCGGATACCTATGGCCGTGGCCGTATCGTAGGCGACTATCGTCGTGTCGCTCTGTACGGTATTGATTACCTGATCGAGCGCAAAAAAGCAGACTTCGCTGCAACAAATCGTCAGGGAATGCGTCGTGGTGACTTCCAGTTAAGAGAAGAGATCGCTGACCAGGTCAGAGCACTGCAGGATATGAAAGTTATGGCACAGTCCTATGGCTATGACATTTCCGAGCCGGCTAAGAACGCAAGAGAAGCTGTTCAGTGGCTGTACTTCGGATACCTTGCAGCTATCAAAACTCAGAACGGTGCTGCAATGAGCGTTGGCCGTGTATCTACTTTCCTTGACATCTACATCGAAAGAGATATTGAAAAAGGAATCCTGACTGAGAAAGAAGCTCAGGAGCTGATCGACCATCTGGTAATGAAATTCCGTATGGTTAAATTCGCAAGAATTCCGTCTTACAATCAGCTGTTCTCCGGTGACCCGGTATGGGCTACTCTGGAAGTTGCCGGTATGGGAATCGACGGACGTTCTACCGTTACAAAGAACGATTTCCGTTTCCTGCATACACTGGAAAACATGGGACCGTCCCCAGAGCCGAACCTTACTGTTCTGTACTCTGAGAATCTTCCGGAAGCTTTCAAGAAATATGCAGCTCATATTTCTGTACAGACAAGCTCCATCCAGTATGAGAACGATGATGTAATGCGTCCGGTATGGGGCGATGATTACTCCATCTGCTGCTGTGTATCTGCTACCGAGACCGGTAAGGAGATCCAGTTCTTCGGCGCTCGTGCAAACCTTGCAAAATGCCTTCTGTACGCTATCAACGGCGGTAAAGACGAGAAGACAAAACAGCAGGTTGCTCCGGAATATCAGCCGATCACCGGCGAATACCTGGACTATGATGAGGTTATGAAGAAATACGACGTTATGATGGACTGGCTGGCTCATCTGTACGTTGGAACTCTGAACATGATCCATTACATGCATGACAAATACTACTATGAGGCAGCAGAGATGGCTCTGATTGACACCGATGTAAGACGTACCTTCGCAACCGGTATCGCAGGATTCTCTCACGTAGTAGACTCCTTAAGCGCAATCAAATACGCTAAAGTTAAAGTTATCCGTGACGAAGAAGGAATGGCTGTTGACTTCGAGACAACCGGCGACTTCCCAAGATACGGCAACGACGATGACAGAGCAGACGAGATCGCTGTATGGCTGCTTCGTACCTTCATGGACAAACTGAAATACTGCCATACCTATCGTGATTCCGAGCCGACAACCTCTATCCTTACCATTACTTCCAACGTTGTATATGGTAAAGCAACAGGTTCTCTGCCGGATGGAAGAAAAGCTGGTGAGCCTCTGTCTCCAGGAGCTAACCCGTCTTACGGCGCAGAGAAGAGCGGACTTCTTGCTTCCCTGAACTCTGTAGCAAAACTGCCGTATGAGGACGCTCTGGACGGAATCTCCAACACCCAGACCATCAACCCAGGCGCACTTGGCCACAACGACGAAGAGCGTACCGAGAACCTGGTACACGTTCTGGACGGATACTTCGAGCAGGGTGCACATCACCTGAACGTAAACGTATTCGGAACCGAAAAACTGATCGACGCAATGGAGCACCCGGAGAAACCGGAGTATGCAAACTTCACAATCCGTGTATCCGGCTATGCAGTTAAATTCATCGACCTGACAAAAGAGCAGCAGATGGACGTAATTGCACGTACCTGCCACGATCATATGTAATTTCTGAAAATGTTATTTCTAAAGCCCCCGCGGCCGCAGCAATGCGGCTGTGGGGGCTTTTTGTATATCGGTGCTTGAATTCCAGTAAAATCCACTTGATTTAGAGTACATAAAATGAGAAAATTTATCAGATACAGAACGCTAATTGAAAAACTTTTATCAAGTAATTCATAGCGTAAGTTACAAGTTAATGTTATAATACCAAAGTTAGAATTTCCTAACATAAGAAAAAATGGAGTTTTATTTATGAAAAAGAAAATTGTTGCAGCATTTTGTCTTGCCATGGTGATGACGGTCGGCGGATGTTCCGGTGCGGGGACAGCAGCGCAGCCGGAGAGCAGTGAAAGTCAGACACAGCCGGCGTCTGTTTCGGAGTCTTCGAGCAGTTCTGACGCTTCGGAAGAGAATTCCACGCAGAAATCCGCATCATCCACAGCTTCTTCCGATGCCGCAGATGCATCGAGCAGCCGGGATATTTTTGCGATGGATACGTACATGACGGTCACTGCCTATGGTCCGAATGCAGAAACGGCGGTGGATCAGGCGCAGCAGGAGATTGAGCGGCTGGATGCACTTCTGTCGACCGGAGAGGAGACGAGTGAAGTAGCGCAGATCAATGCAAACGGCAGCGGAACCTTATCGGAGGATACCACCTATCTGCTGGAACGCTCGCTGGATCTGTATGACAGCACAAACGGCGTTTTCGACATCGCAATTTATCCGATCATGGACGCCTGGGGTTTTACAACCGGAAATTATACGATTCCTTCGGATGAGACGATCGAAAGCCTCCTTCCGCTGACCGATGCCAATGATATCCTTTACGACAAGGACAGCGCATCCATCAGCTTTGCCAAGGACGGCATGAAAATCGACTTCGGCGGAATCGCAAAGGGTTATACATCCGGCAGAATTGCGGATATTTACCGGGAATGCGGTGTGACGAGCGGGCTCATCAACCTCGGTGGAAACGTTCAGGTTGTCGGCACGAAAACGGATGGCAGCAAATGGCGTGTTGCCGTGCAGAGTCCGGAAGCGGAGGATGATTATCTCGGCATTCTCTCGACGGCCGACCGGGCGGTTATTACTTCTGGCGGCTATGAGCGGTATTTCGAACAGGACGGCATGAAATATCATCACATCATCGACCCATCGACCGGTCATCCGGCAAATAACGGTCTGGTGTCGGTGACGATCGTAAGTGCTGACGGAACACTGGCAGATGGTCTTTCAACTTCTCTTTTCATCATGGGAAAGGACAAGGCGGCCGAATACTGGCGTGCACACAGCGATGAATTTGACACCATTCTGGAGGATGAGGACGGCGTTCTGCATGTAACCGAAGGAATTGCTGACGATTTCACATCCGATCACGAGACAAACATTATCAGGAAAGACGGTGATACATAACCATGGGAAAATGGAAAAAACTGACAGCATTTGCACCGGCTCTCGCGGCAGTTATCGTAGCAGCCTGCGCCGGTATTTCGCTGAACGGCTACACTGCACCGGTTTACGCCGTAGAGCAGCCGGAGGCACTGGTGACACCGGAGCCGGAACAGGATACCGATGCAGCGGAAAAGAAAGATGATACAAAAAAGAAGGACGATACCAAAAAGACAACCGATACCGAAGCAGAACTTGTCGCAGCCGTCGGTTCCGGCAGCTTTGAGCTGGCGGACGGAACGTACGAAGGAAGCGGAACAGGTTTTGGCGGTACGATTACAGTCTCTGTCGTATTGAAAGACAAAACGATTCAGTCGATCTCGATTGTAAGCGCTCCCGGCGAGGACGCAGCTTTCCTGAACCGTGCGAAGGGAGTTATCGACCGTATCATCGCATCCCAGAGTGTGGATGTGGACACGGTTTCCGGTGCAACTTTCAGTTCAAAAGGTATCCTTGCAGCCGTGAAAAATGCACTGACCGGTCAGGAGGACACTTCAGAACCGGCATCCGCATCAGGAGCGGCAGGCGGCGGAGCCTCTGCTGGCGGAACAGTTACGGTATCTAAAATTGAAGAGCCGGCTGCCTACCGGGATGGAACGTATTACGGAACCGGAACGGGATTTGGCGGCACAATGAAAGTCTGTGTTGTTGTCAGCGGCGGAAAAATTGCTTCGATTGATATTGTGGAAAACAGCGATACGCCAAGCTACCTTTCCAGTGCTTCCTTTCTGATTTCGACGATTATCTCAACACAAAGTATGAATGTGGATACGGTCTCCGGCGCGACATACAGCTCCCGCGGTATTATTGAAGCTGTGCGGAGTGCCTTAAGTCAGGCGGCAGTGAACGGGTCTTCCAGTACAAACGGAGGAAGCCAGGGCAATACAAACAACGGAAACAACAGTCAGAATAACGGCCAGAACAATAACAACTCGTCTGCATCCAAGGGAAGTTTTCCTTATCAGGACGGAATTTATTACGGAACGGCCGCCGGTTTCCAGGGAGACATCAAAGTGGCGGTAGCCCTGCAGGATCAGACGATCAAAGCGGTACTGATTCTGGAAAACGAAGATGACGAGACATTCTTCAACCGTGCCAAAGTCGTAGCGGACCGCATCGTAGACGGACAGAAAACCGATGTGGATCTCGTATCCGGCGCAACGTACAGCTCCCGCGGCATCCAGAACGCAGTAAAACAGGCGCTGGAAAATGCGAAGAAGGCAACAAACGGCGAGACCGTTCCGGATAACGGAACGAGCAGCGGCGGAACCACAACGATTCCGGAAGGAAAATTCCCATACGAGGAAGGCATTTACTACGGAACCGGCGAGGGCTATCTGGGAGACATTACAACGGCAGTTGTCATTCAGGATGAGACGATCAAGGCAATTCTCGTGACCGAGAGTGAAGATGACGAAGCATTCTTAAAACGCGCAAAACAGACAGCAAAGGACGTTGTGAAAAACCAGACACTGGAAGTCGACACCGTTTCCGGCGCAACCTACAGCTCCAGGGGAATTCTTGCGGCAATCAAGGAAGCTTTAAAAGAGGCAGAACGCGTAACTGAGGAAAAGAAAAATCCAACCCCGACACCGACGGTAACTCCGACACCGACCGAAACACCAACTCCGACCGAAACTCCGGAGCCAACTGAGACGCCAACACCAACCCCGACGGAAACTCCGGAACAAAAGATCTATCAGGACGGCGAATACACAGCGATTGCCGTCTGCGAGCCGGATGAAGATGAAGATTTTACCGCTTATCAGCTTTCCGTGACGGTAACAATTGAAAACGATAAAATCGTAGCGTTAAGCAACATCACCGGTGACGGAGACAGTCAGAATGCCTCCTACATCCGCCGCGCATCCGAAGGAACCTCCAAAATCAAAGGCGTTTCCGCTCAGATTCTGGAAACCGGAACGCTTGAAAACATCGACACCGTTTCCCGTGCAACCTGCTCCTCAAAAGCCATTCTTGAGGCATGCCGGAATGCGCTGGATGCTGCGAAAGTAACACAATAAAGGGGAAAACAGATGAGACAATTGATTGTTCGTTTTTTGAATGTCGCTGTCATTGCTGCTGTTCTGATCGGCTACAATACCGTACTCGATAAAAGAGACAAAGAGGATCAGATCGCGCGGCTCTCGGCAGAGCTTGAGACGACCCAGCTTCAGAAGGAAAATCTGCAGGCCGCAGCAGCTGCATCCAACACGGCGGGTACGGCCGCAAGTGAAGCAGCAGAAGCAGAGGGCAGTACGTGGACGGTACGTATGACGGTGAAGCTGACGGCTTCGGCGGCACCATTGCAGTTGAGGTAACCGTAGAGGGCGGCCAGATTACCGATCTTGCCATCACATCCGCCGACGGCGAGGACAGTGCGTATCTGTCAAACGCGGAGGCGATCATTCCAAAGATTATTGAGGCACAGTCCGCCGATGTTGATACGATCAGCGGAGCAACATTCAGCTCCACCGGTATCAGAAATGCGGCGCAGGAAGCAATAGAAAAGGCGGAGAAATAACATGAAAAATTTAGATCTATCCACATTACCGGCAAAGAAGAGAAAACAGATCGTTTCCTGCCTGCGTGCCGGAATCCAGCTTTTATATTTCCTGTTTCTTCCGTCAGTATTTACCGCTGCATTTAACGGAGTGAAATACATTTTTACGCAGCTTGGACAGGGTGAAAAAATTGAGATGACCGCGTTTGTGTCGGCTCTGCTCCTTGTCTGTGCATTTACGATTGTTTTCGGCAGATTTTTCTGCGGTTTTGCATGCGCTTTTGGAAGTCTGGGGGATGCAATGCACGCAATTTATGGTATAATCTGTAAGAAACGTAAAAAGAAGCCCAGATGCATCAAACCGGAGCTGGCAAAAAACTGGTACTGATCAAATACGGCATTCTGCTTCTGATTGCTCTTTGCTGCTTTGCAGGAGTTTATCAGAAAGCAAGAGGAACAAGCCCGTGGGATGTCTTTTCCATGCTGCATGCGGGAAATTTCCGACTTTCCTCTTATATTCCAGGCATTGTTCTTCTGGTGCTGATCCTGGTCGGCATGTTCTTTGAGGAGCGCTTTTTCTGCCGTTTCCTGTGCCCAATGGGAGCTGTCTTTTCTCTGCTTCCGATCCTGCCGTTCTTTACTCTGCACCGGAAACGCGAAAACTGCATCCGCGGCTGCAGCGCCTGCACGAGACAGTGCCCGTCAGCAGTGGAACTGCCATCCGATGGATCCGTGGAAATCTCCGGCGACTGTTTCCAGTGCCAGAAATGTATTGATACGTGTCCGAAAGGCAATATCCGCTGCGGGGTAAAGGAATTTCACGGAAATGAAATCCTCTTTACGCTGTTCCGTGCTGTATTCCTGCTGACACTGCTGTTATGGGCTGGCATCTGATTCAGAATAAGGAAAACTATATGAAGAAAAAAGATCTGATTCTGGCAGGCGCCGTTCTGCTCCTGGCTGGAATCCTTGCCCTGGCGCTTCGGCTGCCGAAAACGGAAAATGGAAATACCATGAAAGTCACGGTGGACGGCGAGGTCTACGGAACGTATTCACTCGCAGAAAATCAGACCGTGAAAATTCAGACGGGTCACGGAACGAATGTCCTGGTGATTGAAAACGGAAGTGTCCATATGGAAGAAGCTGACTGCCCGGACGGCTACTGCAAAAGACAGGGTACGATTTCCCGGGTAAATGAGACGATCGTGTGCCTGCCGCATAAGCTGGTTGCGGAGGTAGAAAGTGACGGATCCACAACGGACGACGCCGACGATGCGCCGGATGTGATTGTAAAATAATACCAGCTTAGAAGAAAGGAATTGGAATTTATGAGAGACAGCCGCACTGCAAGCAGAAAAATTGCCTTATGCGCCATGCTGATGGCACTTGCCATGATCTTCAGTTATGTGGAGGTACTGATCCCGATCAACCTCGGTGTTCCTGGAATCAAACTCGGCATTGCCAATCTGGTTGTAGTCGTCGGCCTCTTTTTCCTTCCGGCAGGGGAAGTCCTGATGATTTCCGTCGCCCGCATTCTTCTGATGGGGTATCTGTTCGGAAATGGAATGTCCATCCTTTACAGCCTTGCCGGCGGGCTTTTGAGCTTTCTTGTGATGCTTCTGCTGAAACACATCAAGGGCTTTAGTATCACCGGCGTAAGTATTGCAGGAGGCGTGACGCACAATGTCGCGCAGATCTGCGTGGCGGCTCTCGTGGTGCAGAACCGCAAACTGTTCTATTATCTGCCGGCGCTTCTCGTGGCCGGAGTCATCACCGGAATGCTGATCGGAATCCTTTCGGACCGCATTCTTTCTGCGGTAAAACGCGAGGGACGAAAGAGTTCTTCGCGGTGAAAACTCCATAAGTTCTTCGCGGTGAAAACTCCATATCTACGGAATTTTTTCTGTGTGGGAACGAAAATCATCCCACAAACTTCACAGTATCGGATCATTAAATAGTAAAAATACTCAATAAGCAGAATCTGTGCCTCTTTTGAGAAAAAATAATCAGTTAAGAGTTAGACAAAACGATCAAAAATTAGTAGAATAATCTACGGTTAGTTAAAACAATTATTGATTAGCGAAAACTAATATAATAATGAAGGACAGTTTTGCCCCTGTTTTTCCTGCAAAACTGTGGAAAAGGAAAAAGGAGGAAGTTATGATCAAAAGAAAAGAACTTCAGAAAAAATCATTAGCAGCCGTAATGGCAGCTTCCATGACCATGAGCCTGCTCCCGGGAACCGCACTGGCGGATGCTACAAGTGGCGTGCTGGCAGATGGCACTTATGAGTCTACGGCTCATGTTACCAGAACTGCAGAAGACGATGAGGATGAGAATGCATGGGATGAATATGACGTTAATGTCAAAATCACAGTTGCAGACGGTAAGTTTTCTGATATTGCAGTAACGCCTGGCTCTGGATACAATACAGAGAATGCCCACATATTTCAAAAAAGCAGCTACAAACAGCAAAGGCTTTAAAACCAAATTGCTTGGACAGGCAGCAACTATCGAAAATATTGAAGGATGGGATATCGTATCGGGTGCAACCAGAACGTCTAATGCAGTAAAAACTGCGGCTCTTGCAGCAACCCAAAAAGCAACCCCAACTCCAGCAGCAGTAGACACTGCAGCTCTTGAAAAAGCAATCGCATCTGCCGAAGCATTAAAAGAAGCTGATTACACTGCAGATTCCTGGAAAGCTGTTCAGACAGCACTTACCGCAGCAAAAGCTGCTCTTTCTGCAAAAGAGTCTCAGGCGGCTGTTGATACTGCAGCAAACACACTGAATACTGCAGTAAAAGCTCTTGTAAAAGCTCCGACTCCGACTGTAACTCCGACAGCTACACCTACCGCAACACCAACAGCTACTCCGACAGAAACACCTTCCGAGCAGGTATCCTATGTCCTGATGAACATTCCGTATGATAAATTTTACGCTGCAGATGTAAATAACTCTGTTCCGGTAGATGTATTTTCCTCTGCAACACTGAACAAAACAAGAACATCAAGCCTTGCCGGCGGCTCTTATCATTCCAATGCAGATGGAAGTGCGATTAACGGTATCACCTTCCCGGTAAAAGTAACAGGAGTGGATCTTTCTAAATTTAAGAAAGTTACAGATTCTGATTCTGTAAGTATTACAGTAACAAACCGTGGTCAGACATCTACACAGACATACACCGGAAAAGACGCCTTATTTGAAAACTCAGACTATGCATATTATGTATTAAGCGAAGTACCTTCTTACTACAAAGAAGCAACGGTAAATGCAGATGGCTCTCTTTCTTTTGGAAAAACAGTTGGAACTGCAATTGAACTGACCAATGTATCTCCGGAATTTATGACTGAATCAAAATATGGAGATTATCAGCTGGATCTCGACGGACTGGAGAACACGATTGATGTTGGAACCGATCAGATCTATGGTGTTATTGTCAGCACGAAAGAAGGCAATGACTATGGTATGCGTCATGTGGAAAATATCTGGCGCGGAACAGAGCTGGCATGGTCAACTGGATTTACAACACAGGTACATGGATGCCTGACTTCTTCTGCACATTACAAGAGCATGATGGGACAGCATATCAATAAGGTTACTTATTATACCAGCAAAGGAATCTACACGATTCCAGTGAATGATATTTTTGTTCCAACAAAATTTGAGGCAAGTGTATCCGTAGAAGACGCTTCTCTTTCCGCTGGAAAGACAACGATGACCGTAACCGGACTTCCGGCTGATTATGATGCAGAATATTCCGTAGATGGTCTGGATGGATTTGCAGTAGACGGAAATACCATTTCTTATTCCGCAAATGCGAAAAAAGGAATGTATACTCTGACGATTCATGATAAAAAAGGTGTTTATGCAGATCTGACACAGAGCTTTACTCTGTATACAGATGCAATGCCGGCTGCTTACAACGAAAAAGGAAGTGCTCCGGCGCTTGTAAAAGCAGAGAATGCATCAGAAGATGACTTTGCTGATTATATCAAGAACATCACTTCGGTAAAAGTAAATGGAAAAGAATATGCAGCAACTGGAAAACGGAAAATAATTCTGATCAAAGAAGACGGTACGCTTGATCTGACAGCTGCCGCTTTTGCAGAAGGAAATAAATTTGAAATCGAAGTAACTGCAACAGGTTACAAGACGCTTTCCTTTACTTATGAGAAGAAAGAAACAACATATAAATATGTATATGCAGGTCTTACCTGGGCTGAGTATTGGGCAGCAGAAGGAGTTCAGGCGGCAGGAAGCGACGCTGGTTCGGATGAAACTGACAGTCGCAAAGAAAGTGATAAAGGCGCTTTTGATGTTGTAACCCGTGCGACCACAAACCATGGACTGCACAGAGGAAGCTTCCAGTGCGCAGCGACTATCTACATGAAAGATGGCACAACCTATGATGTGGCATATTATACCGCAGCAACCACGGCAGTTCTGACCAACGGCGAGACCGTAACTTACGACAAAAGCCAGATTGATCATTATGAAGTAAAAGGCCTGAAATATGTGCCTGTAAAAGTTTCGGAAGATGATTACGAAAATTTCTGCAAAAAGTATGTTGTGGTAGAAAACGGCGGAACACTTTCCGGTGGATTTTCTGAAAATAAACTGCAGAGCTATACAGGCCTGGTTGCAGATGTAACAGAAAACACAAACGGTCTGAAGATAGCAGTGAAAAATGTAGATGGAAGCTTCTCCTTCTCGGCAGGAACAACAGGAAGTGAATCCGGAATCAAAGATCAGGCGCTGAAGACAGCTCCGGATGCTGAGACCGTAGGACTGACCGTGAAAGAAGCCAATGGTTCTTATGGAGAATTCCTTCGCGTAGATTTAACGGGAGATTACGGCGATCTGGCTGCTAATCTGCAGACCGTAACCTGGACTTATTACGGTGATGATTCCACTTATACGAATGCAAAAGCAACGTATGGAACAAAATTCGCAGCAGATAACTGGATGCATAAAGTAATGGGAATCCAGCTTGGCCTTACCGATTCCCTGCGCTGCACTTTACCGGAGGGAACGGATGGAACCGGTTATTGGAAGATTACGATTCATGCACTTGGCTATGCAGATGCTTCCTACACTTTTGAAGCAACCAAAGCGAACATTGTAGGAGCTGATCCGGTAGAGAGCACAGCAGCACTGGAAGAGGCAATTGCAAAGGCAGATGCACTGAATAAAGATCTTTACACGGAAACTTCCTGGAATAATATGCAGACAGAACTGGCAGAAGCAAAAGAAGCATTGGAGAAAAAACAGAGCCAGGGAACCGTAGATGAAGCAACCGAGCATCTGAATGCAGCCATCGAAGCTCTGCAGTCCCAGTATGTATTAATGAATATTCCGTATGCAGCGTTCTATCAGGCAGAGGTTCATAATGATGTTCCGGTAGATGCGTTTACTTCCGCAACCAAGAACAAAACAAGAACAGCCTCACTTTCCGGCGGATCTTACCATGTGAATGCAGACGGAAGCGATATTACAGGTATCACCTTCCCGGTAAAAGTAACAGAGGATATGGATCTGAGCAAATACACGAAAGTGACAGATGAGGATTCTGTAGAAATCACCGTTACCAACCGTGGACAAACATCCACCACAACGTATACCGGAAAAGATGCACTGTATGAGAATGCAAGCTATGCATATTACACTTTACATGAGGTTCCGTCTTATTACAAAGAAGCATCTGTAGATGCAGACGGCAATGTAACCTTTGGTGCTGTTCAGGGAACCGAGGCAGCAAAGCTGGAAAATGTAACGGCAGAGCTCTCCACTAACAGCAAATACGGTGATTATCAGCTGGATCTGGATGGTCTTACTGATACCATCAAAGCAGGCGAAGATACCGTATATGGTGTTGTTGTCAGCACAAAAGAGGGCAACGATTACGGAATGCGTCATCTGGAGAATATCTGGAGAGTGTCTGAGCTGGCATGGAGCACTGGATTTACGACAAGCGTTCATAACTGCCCGACCTCCTCGGAACATTACAAGAGCATGATGGGACAGACCATCAACAAAATTACCTATTACACCAGCAAGGGAATTTACGAAGTCGACGCAGATGTATATGTACCGGTTAAGTTTGCATATGAATTTTCTGTAGAAAATGCGTCTGTCACATCTGGAAATGCTTCTGTTAAACTGGAAGGCCTGCCGGATGATTACGATGCTGTCTATACAGTAGAAGGTCTGACGGGAACCGTGTCCGGTGATACTCTGTACTTCAAGAATGCAGAGAAAGGTTCTTATACATTGACTGTCAGCGATAAGAATGGTAAATATGCAGATCTTTCCGCAGACTTTATCCTTTACACGGAAGAGATGCCGGCAGCATTTAACGAAGATACGACAACACCGGGTCTGTTTAAGAACGGGGATGCAACAGATGAAGAGTTTGCAGATTATCTGAAGAACATTACCTCTGTTACTGTAAATGGAAAAGCATATGCAGCAAGCGGAAGAGGAGCTGTTGTACTGTTCAATGAGGATGGTTCCTTAAAGACAGATGCAGCACCGTTCGCAGAGGGCGATTCCTTTGAAATTACAGTTTCTTCACTGGGATATCAGGATCTTAGCTTCACCTGGAAGAAATCAGCAGAAGAGCCGCTCCTACTCCTACAGAGACCCCAACCGTAACCCCGACCGAGACTCCGACTGTTACCCCGACGGAAACCCCGACCGTAACCCCAACTGAGACTCCGACGGTTACACCTACAACAGCACCAACCACAACCCCGACGACTGCTCCTACCACAATACCTACGACGCAGCCGACGAAGACCCCGACAAGCACCCCGAAAGCAACATCTACTCCGCTTGCAAGTAATAAAGTATCCAATACTTCTACTTCCAAGAAGAGCGATAATGCAAAGACCGGTGATGCTACCAACATCTGGGGATGGGTAAGCATGGCAGTTGCATCTCTTGGTGCCGGCGGACTTGGATTCAAACTCCGCGGCAGAAAGAAAAACGAAGACGAAGAGTAATTCAGAACGAAATAACTGAGAAATTCTTCTGACATAAGAAATCACAGAAACCTCTGTTCCAGCTTTTCTGGCGGAGGTTTCTGCCGTTTCGAGGAGTAAAAAAGTGATTCTTTTCTTTTTGTAAAAAACAAAAAATTAAGTGTTCACACAATGCCCAATTCGTGCGATAATAATACTGTGTTTTTTGCACATGCAGCACAATGGAGGTGACTTAGAAAACATGACAGCAAAACTGTTGGAAAAACATATTACCGATACAATTCGGGAATGGCAGGTGAAGATCGGCTATGAGGGCGGTACGATGAAGCTCTACTACCCGGCGGAGTCCCTGCGCCGTTCCCTCTCTTTAGACGAAACAGAAGACCTGGCTAAAGCGCTTTCCGCGTTCTGTAAGAACGTACAGCCGCGCCTTGGAATGCTCGCTATTTCGGCAGTCAAAGACCGCTACTGTGTGGAAATCCCGGAGGAGGGATGCTCTTATATTGAGCGGGAAATCCCTGTTCCGGAGCTCCTGCAGAACCTTCTGCAGGTGATCACAACGCCTGGAAACACAATGGAACAGGTTCGAAACTGCTTTTCTTCCTATGCAGAGAAAATGCATACTACCGTGGAAGAAAACGCATCCGAGGAGCATGAGATGGGCCATGTATTTTCTTTTTCAGACCCGTCTGTAGATGAATACTGTTACTGTGTCGAAGAAAATGAATTCGGCCTGACGTATCACCGTTTTTCACGGGAAGATTACGAGGCTTTATAAATAAAAGGGGGATATACACCATGG
>ENA-OQDM01000174-OQDM01000174.1-human-gut-metagenome-genome-assembly--contig:-NODE-174-length-43525-cov-1.788493_pt1 | contig 43525 bp, 42 predicted proteins | sample MGYA00242772_ERZ504605 | MGnify/ENA primary metagenome ERZ504605 (study PRJEB26092, sample SAMD00036348) | human gut metagenome | host: Homo sapiens | study: EMG produced TPA metagenomics assembly of... | reverse complement strand
AAAGGTCTGAACTCCTGGGAATCACAGAGCATGCACCGAAAATGCCCGGAACCTGTCATAAGTTTTATTTCCAGAATATAAAGGTAGTACCCCGTGAAATGTACGGGATCCAGCTGCTTCTGGGTTCGGAGGTAAATATCCTGGATGCGGCGGGAACGGTAGATCTTGAGCAGAAAACCCTGGAGAAGCTGGACGTGGTCATTGCAAGTCTTCATGTTCCATGCATCAGACCAGGCAGCAGACAGGAGAATACGGAGGCCTATCTTAATGCGATGAAGAATCCGTGTGTCAATATCATCGGACATCCGGATGACGGAAGATACAATATCGATTATGAGGCGCTTGTACAGGGAGCCAGAGAATACGGTAAAGTCCTGGAGCTGAACAACCACTCCATGGACCCTGACTGTAACCGTGAGAATGCAGTAGAGAATGATACCATCATGCTGGAATACTGCAAAAAATATCGGGTACCTGTGGTTATGGACAGTGATGCCCATTTTGATCTTCTGATCGGGGAATTTGATCTTGCCAGAGACCTTCTGACTAAACTGGATTTTCCGGAAGAGCTGGTACTGAACCGTTCTGTGGATGCCGTGAAAAAGTATGTAAACCGGAAATTCTGAAAGATAGACGACTGTTCTGTATTAATTGACGGTAATACGAAAAACTTTCTGAAAAAAAGTTGTCAAAATTGAATAAAATACTTGAAATTTGCATGGAAATTTAGTAAAATGTGAACATATTAAGTAAGACAAACAGGGAGGTATTACATATGGACGTTTTTAGAACTGACCGAATCAGAAATGTAGTCCTATTAGGTCATGGTGGCGCAGGCAAAACAACACTGGCTGAGGCAATGGCTTATCTGGCAGGTATGACAAGCAGACTCGGACGTGTTGAGGATGGCAATACTGTCAGCGATTATGACAAGGAAGAAATAAAGAGACATTTTTCCATCACAACTTCTCTGATCCCGGTACCATGGGACAAGATGAAGGTAAATGTACTGGATACTCCCGGATACTTCGATTTTGTGGGAGAAGTTGAGGAGGCAGTCAGCGCCGCAGATGCAGCGATCATCGTTGTTTCCGGTAAGGCCGGTGTCCAGGTAGGAACACAGAAAGCATGGAATCTCTGTGAGAAATATAAGCTTCCGCGAATGATCTTTGTTACAGATATGGACGTGGATGATGTCAGCTATCGTGAGGTCGTGGAAGAGCTGACAGAGCTGTACGGCAAGAGGATCGCTCCTCTTCATTTCCCGATCCGTGAGGATGGTAAGTTTGTAGGTTATGTCAATGTTGTGAAGCAGGCAGGAAGAAGATATATTGACAAGGCCGGCAAGGAAGAATGCCCGGTTCCGGATTATCTGACAGAATATCTTGAGAAATATCATGAAACTCTGATGGAGTCTGTTGCAGAGACAAGCGAAGAGTTTATGGATCGTTATTTCGAGGGAGATACCTTCTCCGTAGCAGAGGTTTCCGCAGCTATTGCAACCAATGTACAGGATGGAAGTATTGTTCCGGTATGCATGGGATCACCAGTGAACCTTCGCGGTGTATCTAACCTTCTGGATGATATCTGCGGTTACTTCCCAAGCCCAAGCGGACGTTCCTGCAATGGTATCGCACAGAAGACTAACGAGATCTTTGAGGCCAATTATGACTTTGCCAAGGCAAAATCTGCCTATGTATTTAAGACCATCGCAGATCCGTTCCTTGGTAAATATTCTCTGATCAAGGTATGCTCCGGTGTGCTGAAATCCGATGATACACTTCTTAATGTAGAGAAGGGAACAGAGGAGCGTGTAAACAAGCTTTATGTCATGGAAGGTTCCAAACCGATCGAAGTTCCGGAGCTTTTTGCAGGGGATATCGGTGCCATCGCCAAGCTTGGCAGTGTACAGACCGGTGACAGCCTTGCAACCAAGGCGAATCCGATCCTTTATCCAAAGGCTATACTTTCCACGCCATATACATACAAGAGATTTAAGGCAGTGAAGAAGGGTGACGAGGATAAGATCGCACAATCCCTTGCCAAGATGATGACAGAGGACAGAACATTGAAGGTTGTCAATGACAGTGCAAACCGTCAGAGTCTGATCTACGGTATGGGTGATCAGCATCTGGATATCGTTGTCAGCAAGCTGAAGGAGCGCTATAAAGTGGATGTGGAGCTTTCCAAACCGAAGGTTCCGTTCCGTGAAACACTTCGTAAGAATTCAGATGTGGAAGGCAAACATAAGAAACAGTCCGGCGGACACGGACAGTATGGCCACGTTAAGATGCGCTTTGAGCCATCTGGTGATCTGGAGACACCTTATGTATTTGAGCAGGTAGTTGTAGGTGGTGCAGTTCCGAAGAACTACTTCCCGGCTGTTGAGAAGGGACTTCAGGAATGTGTTCTGAAGGGACCTCTGGCTGCATATCCAGTCGTTGGTGTGAAGGCAACCCTTTACGATGGATCTTATCATCCGGTAGATTCTTCTGAGATGGCATTTAAGATGGCAACTATCCTTGCCTTCAAGAAGGGCTTTATGGAAGCTTCTCCTGTACTTCTTGAGCCGATCATCTCCATGAAGGTTACAGTTCCGGATAAATATACCGGTGATGTTATGGGAGATCTGAACAAGAGACGTGGTCGTGTTCTCGGAATGAATCCGGATCACGAAGGAAATACCATCATTGAGGCAGATGTTCCGCTTCTTGAGATTTATGGTTATTCCACAGTCCTTCGTTCCATGACCGGTGGAAGCGGAGATTTCTCCTATGAATTTGCACGCTATGAGCAGGCTCCTAATGATATCCAGGAGAAAGAGATCGCGGCACGCGCAAGCAAGATTGACAGTGCTGACGAATAAACAGAGAGATCCTTTAAGGCAGAATAAAGAGTTGACAGGCTGCAGCATTTGCTGTAGCCTGTTTTTAGGTGCATTTGAAAATAAGCAGTCAGAGAAACGAATTGTGCTCATACAGGTTATTGAAGCATGAGCAAAAAGAAAAGAGAGAGGACAAAAAATGTTAGTATGTGATTATATCGTGGAACAGATTGACGGAGATTATGCACATCTGAAGCGTGTGGATCAGCCGGAGGAGGAACTGAAAGTGGTTGCCAGAGCATTACTTCCGGCAGAAATCTATGAGGGCTGTGAGCTTCATTATGAGCTGATGCAGTATTCAATGAAATGATAAGGCTGCAGGATATCGCGGATATGGCAGGTGTCAGTCGTACAACCGTATCTAATGTGATCAATGGAAATACAAAACGGGTTTCACAGAGCACCATTGACCGGATCACGGCGATCCTGAAGGAGCAGAATTATGTTCCCCACATGGGATCTGTGATGCTATCCGGACACGGCTCAAGGATCATTGGAGTGGTTCTTGGTTTTTCCTTCATTCATGGTATGCAGTCTCTGCAGGATTCTTTTGTGGGAGAGATCACCGGAACGCTGCAGGTCGAAGCAGAAAACAGAGGCTATTATATTATGCTCATTGGCGGTGAACGGATCGATAATGTGGTAGATATGGCATCCCGTTGGAATGTGGAAGGTCTTATCATTATAGGGTATAACGAAGAACAGTATCATCAGCTTTCCAGAAAGCTGAATAAAAAATGGTATTGATCGATGCCTATCCGAAGGGCGGATATAGCTTTCAGAATGTAGGAGTGGATGATTATTCCGGCGGATATCAGATCGGGGAATATCTGTATTCCTGTGGATACCACCGGGCACTTTTTGTTGCGGAAACAGAGCAGGACAGTGATTATGCCAGATGGCTTGGATTCAAACAGGCTATGGAAAAAAATGGCGGCTTCTGCAGCCGCTCCCGCTATGTGGTGGTTCCCCAGGAACCCCGGCGCAGACTGAAAAAATATGAAGAGCTGCTGCCTCATTTTCTGGAGACAAAGGCGCTGGCATTTTCTTCGGATTACACAGCAGTGGAGGCCATCAATTTTTTTACAGACAAGGGAATCCGGATTCCGGATCAGATTTCCATTACCGGCTTTGATGATAATTTTTATGCGCAGATTGTCAGGCCAAAGCTGACCACTATTCATCAGGATATTCATCAGAAAGCAGTTCTGGCCCTGCGGAAGCTGCTTCTTATGGCAGAGGGAAAGGAACCTGCTGAAAAAAAATGTAAAAAGCCCTGTCTGGCTTGTAAAGAGAGATTCTGTAAAAGAGTAGCAGGATCTCTTTTTTTATGTTGTGATGACTTTTCCTGGCGCCTTTCCGGAATGTGGTGGGAATTCTTTCGCCGGACAGCAGTGCTTTATTGTTAAAACTGCATAAAAAAAACAGAAAAGTTTGGCAGTAATTTAAGTTTCACGAGAAACCTGTTGATTTTAAAGGGTGGATAGGATATGCTGATTTCAGAATCAACAGAAAAAGGAGGCCATTTATCATGAAAAAAAGTTGGTGGAAAGAAAGTGTGGTATATCAGATCTACCCGAGAAGTTTTAAGGACAGCAACGGAGACGGAATTGGTGATATTCCCGGGATTATAGAAAAACTGGACTATCTGAAAGAACTGGGAGTAAATGTTCTCTGGATCTCACCCATGCTGGAATCTCCGCAGGATGACAATGGCTATGATATTTCCGATTATCGTAGGATCTATAAAGAATATGGAACCATGGAGGATTATGAAAAACTTCTTGAAGAAGCGCATAAACGGGGCATTAAGATCCTCATGGATCTGGTCGTAAACCATACTTCCGACGAACACAACTGGTTTATTGAAAGCAGGAAATCCAAAGATAATCCTTACAGGGATTACTATATCTGGAGAGAGCCGGTGAATGGAAAAGAACCGAATAACTGGGGAAGTGTATTCGGAGGACCTGCATGGGAGTATGATCCTCAGACAGAGATGTATTATCTTCACCTGTTTTCCAGAAAACAGCCGGATCTGAACTGGGAAAATGAAAAGGTCCGTCAGGAAGTTTATGATATGATGAATTTCTGGTGTGAAAAAGGAATCGACGGTTTCCGAATGGACGTGATCAGCATGATCTCCAAGGATCAGTCATATCCGGATGGAGAAATGAACGGAGGATTATACGGTGATTTCGGTCCTTACTGCGTCCATGGCCCGAGGATCCATGAGTTTCTTCAGGAAATGAACAGAGAGGTTTTATCCCGATATGATGTGATGACAGTTGGAGAACCTCCGGTGTGACTATCGAAGAGGCACAGAAATATGCAGGTGAGGACAGGAATGAGCTGAACATGGTGTTTCAGTTTGAGCATGTAGAGGGACAGGGATCAGAACATGGCAAATGGACTACTGAGAAATACGATTTCCAGGAATTTAAAAAGGTTATGATCAAATGGCAGGAAGAGCTTGCGGGAAAAGCATGGAACAGTCTGTTTCTTGGAAATCATGACCAGCCAAGAAGTGTTTCCAGATTTGGAAATGATAATCCGGCATACAGGGAAACTTCAGCCAAGATGCTGGCAACCTGTCTTCATATGATGCAGGGAACTCCTTATGTTTATCAGGGAGAAGAGCTTGGAATGACCAATGCTTATTTTACAGAGCTTAAGGATTATCGTGATATCGAGAGTATTCAGTATTTCCATGAATATACAGAAGCAGGTATTTATACACCGGAATATATGATGAAGTGCCTGATGCTGAGAGGACGTGACAATGCCAGAACACCAATGCAGTGGGAGGATTCTCATCAGGCCGGCTTTACGGAGGGAACGCCATGGATCAGGGTAAACTCTAATTATAAGGAAATCAATGCGAAGCAGCAGCTTTCAGATCCGAATTCTATTTTCCATTATTATCAGAAGCTGATCCGTTTAAGAAAAGAAAAACCGGTGATCGTTTACGGTGTTTTTGAGGCACTTTACAGAGATCATGATCAGATTTTTGCATATACCAGAACCCTTGAGGGAGAGAAGCTTCTCACAGTTTGCAATTTCAGTGAGCATGTGGCAGAAATGGAAATTCCGGAAGAATTTCAGAAAAATGCAGAATGTCTGATCACAAATCTTGGAAGAAAGGATTTTGGAAAGAAAGTGGTCCTGAAACCTTATGAGGCATTTGTTCTTTACAGAAATCTGTAACAGGAGAGGGAAAAATGATAAAAAAATATGTATATGGAGAGCCTTTGAGACTGAGGCACTGACAGAAAACATTGAGACAGCAGAAGGAAAGCCAGGATATGGAGAAATCTGTGCAGAAGATGGATTTTCTTTTACTTATATCATGGATGAAGAGGATATCGTCTACGGATTGGGAGAATCCAACCGCGGTATCAACAAGAGAGGATTCATTTACACCAGTAACTGTACCGATGATCCGGAGCATACAGAGGATAAACATTCCCTGTACGGTGCACATAATCTTATCATTGTGTCCGGAAAAGAAACCTTTGGAATGTTTTTTGACTATCCGGCAGCGATTACCTTTGACATTGGCTATACCAGAATGGATACCATGAAGGTAACCTGCGAAAATGCAGACCTGAAGCTTTATGTGATCGAAGGGGAGAGTCCCTATGATATTGTAAAGCAGTTCCGGCATGTGATCGGAAGAAGCTATATTCCGCCGAAATTTGCCTTTGGATTTGGCCAGAGCAGATGGGGCTATACTACAAAAGAGGATTTCCGGAAGGTTGCAGCTGGATATCGTGAAAATCATATTCCTATTGATATGATCTATATGGATATTGATTATATGCAGTCTTATAAGGACTTTACATTAAGTGAAGAGAATTTTCAGGATTTTCCGGAATTCGTAAAGGAACTGAAGGATCAGGATATCCGTCTGATCCCGATCATCGATGCTGGCGTCAAGGTAGAGCCGGGATACGATGTTTATGAGGAGGGTGTCAAAAACCGCTACTTCTGCCAGAGAGAGGACGGCAGTGATTTTGTAGCTGCTGTATGGCCGGGGGATACTCATTTTCCGGATGTATTGAACAAAGATGCCAGAAAATGGTTCGGTGACAAATACCGTTTCCTGATCGAAAAGGGAATCGACGGTTTCTGGAACGATATGAATGAGCCGGCGATCTTCTATTCCACAGAGGGAATGAAAGAGGTCAAAGAGCTTGCAGGAGAATTTGCAAAAGATACGGAAGGAAAGATCCATATCTGGAAGATGCAGAGTGCACTTCGCAATGTTGCAAACAATCCGGAAGATTATCGGAGATTTTACCATAATGTGGATGGCAGAAAGATCCGCCATGACAAAGTCCATAACCTGTTTGGCTACAATATGACCAGAGCAGCAGGGGAGGCTTTTGAACGGATCGATCCGGAAAAACGTTTTCTGATGTTCTCCAGATCATCCTATATTGGTATGCATCGTTATGGTGGGATCTGGACCGGCGATAATAAATCCTGGTGGGCTCATATCCTTTTGAACCTGAAGATGATGCCCTCTCTGAATATGTGTGGTTTCCTGTATGCAGGAGCAGATCTGGGTGGATTTGGCGCTGATACAACAAGAGAACTGCTGCTTCGTTTCCTGGCACTTGGAGTATTCACACCGCTGATGCGTGATCATACAGCGATCGGTACCAGAGAGCAGGAATGCTACCAGTTTGAAAATGTGGAAGATTTCCGTCATGTGATCGGTGTAAGATATCGTCTTATTCCATATCTTTACAGTGAATATATGAAGGCGGCTCTGAACGATGATATGTATTTCCGGCCGTTGGGCTTTGTTTATCCGGAGGATAAGATTGCTGTACATGTGGAAGACCAGCTGCTTCTTGGAAATGAGATCATGATCGCTCCGGTTTATGAACAGAACGCAAGAGGCCGTTATGTATATCTTCCGGAGGAGATGAAGTTTGTGAAATTCCTTCCGGATGGAACCATTGCAGAGGAGATCCTTGAAAAGGGTGTTCATTATGTAGAGGTGGCACTGAATGAGATTCCGTTGTTTATCCGGAAGGGAAAATGTATTCCGGTTGCAGAAGCAGCGGAATGTGTGGCAGCTCTGGATACAAAAAATATGCAGCTTCTCGGATATGAAGGTGCGGAGTATACCTTATATGAGGACGATGGGGTCCATAAGGATTACGACAGAGAAGAAAATTACCGTGTTCTGAAAAAATAAAGTCAGCAAAATGAAATATAAATTTCTGTGTTACATCATTTACGTTAAACAGTATAAAGAATACAGGATGTGAACAGTTGATAAACAGAAAAGCCGTAAGTATATGTGAAAGTTTCTTAAACATATATCTTACGGCTTTTGCTATTACTGCTTTACATAAAATATTTTATGTAAAGTAATTCGCATTCTGTTTAAATAACACTTTAGAAAGATTTGTTTATGCTTCTTCCTCAATCTGGATAACATTTTTCAGTACAGAGCAGCATGCCATGTCACCGATAACATTGACACAGGTGGCGCCCATATCACAGAGGGTATTGATGCTGATATAAACACCAAGAACTCCGGCAGGAAGTCCGGCCATAGTTGCCAGTGCTGCGAAAGATGCGATAGCACCACCGGGAACACCTGGAGTACCAACGGAAAGCAGTACATTTGCAAGAAGGATAATGATCATAAGAGGAATACTTACATGGATCCCGCAGGCGTTTGCAAAGAACATGATCATAAAGGACATCAGGATAGATACAGCATCCATATTAACGGTAGCACCAAGAGGAATGGCGATGCTGGTGATCTGGTTGGATACGCCCATTTCTTCTTCCATACACTGCTTGCTTAATGGAATGGTTGCGGAGCTTGAGCAGGTTCCGAAGGCGTTCAGTGCTGCTGGCAGGATCGCTTTCAGAAATTTCAGCGGACTCTGTTTGCCGATCAGCTTTACAGAGAGACCGTACACTACAATAGCGAAGCCAAAGAATGCTACATACAGAATGACAAGCTGTGTTGCAAGGGAAATGATCGTTTCAGTTCCGTTGGCTTCCACAACCGGTACGATGGTACAGAAAACACCGATGGGTGTAAAGTACATGATGGTTGTGATGATCTTCAGGCATACTTCATTGACGGAATCAATCAGATTCAGGAATGGAGTTCCTTTTTCACCGACTGCGATCAGTGTGAAACCGATGATCAGGGCAAACACCAGAACCTGGAGCATGTTTCCGTCAGCAAATGCGGCGATTGGGTTGGAAGGGATCAGGTTTTTCAGGGTGTCAAGGATACTGCTCATTTCTGTAGCTTGGATATCGGCTGTTGCCATCTCAAATTTGACTCCCTTTCCGAGATGGATCAGTCTCGGGATGATCAGTCCGCACAGGCTGGCAAGTGCCGTTGTGCAGAGAAAATAGATCATGGATGCTGCAGTGATCTTGCCGGTAGTACGTGCGTTTCCGATGGAACAGATTCCAATGACAATGGAACAGAAGACCATGGGAAAGATCATCATGTTCAGGGCGTTCATGTAGATACTTCCGATCAGACTGGTCACAGTGAGGACTGGTTCAAACCGTCCGGCCAGGAAAAGTCCTGTGAGGATACCCAGGATCAGTCCTGTAAAGATCGCACCGGTAATATGCTTCCGGTACCAGGAATAAAAAGATTTCATTTATGCGTTCCCTCCTAAGATAAATATGTATGGTATGTATAATATAGGAAAATACATGCAGGAAATTATATCATGTGAAAAAAGAAGCGTCAACTAAACCAGGCCAGGATTGCAGGTTCATGTATATTTTGATGGAAAAGGGCTGTTTTTGGATTTTTGTTTGACAAATACATCATAAGTAGTTAAAATTAATAGCAGTGTGTGAAAGCATTAAAGTATTAATACTGAGTAATTTGTCAGGAGGAATAAAAAAAATGGCTGCACCTTATAACCATAGAGCCATCGAAGCGAAATGGCGCACAAACTGGGAGAAAAAGCCGGTAAATGTCAATGATGGCAAGAAACCGAAATACTACTGTCTGGATATGTTCCCGTATCCGTCCGGAAACGGTCTTCATGTAGGACACTGGAGAGGCTATGTGATCTCTGATGTATGGAGCCGCTATAAAATGCTTCAGGGTTATTACCTGATCCATCCGATGGGATGGGATGCTTTTGGTCTCCCGGCTGAGAACTATGCCATCAAGATGGGTGTTCATCCGGCAGTATCTACAGCAGCAAACATCAAAAATATCAAACGTCAGATCAACGATATCGCAGCGATCTATGACTGGGATATGGAGGTTAACACAACAGATCCGGAATTCTATAAATGGACACAGTGGATCTTTGTAAAAATGTTCAAAGAGGGGCTTGCATATGAGAAGGAGTTCCCGATCAACTGGTGCCCTTCCTGTAAGACAGGTCTTGCAAATGAAGAGGTTGTAAACGGATGCTGCGAGCGTTGTGGCACTCCGGTTACCAAAAAGAACCTCCGTCAGTGGATGCTCCGCATCACAAAATATGCAGACAGACTTTTAAGTGATCTGGATAAACTGGATTGGCCGGAGAAGGTTAAAAAGATGCAGACAGACTGGATCGGCAAATCCTACGGCGCAGAGGTCGATTTCCCGGTTGAGGGAAGAGAAGAGAAGATCACGGTCTATACAACAAGACCGGATACTCTTCATGGAGCAACATTCATGGTACTTGCACCGGAGCATGCTCTTGCAAAATCTCTTGCAACAGACGAGACAAGAGAGGCTGTAGAGAAATATATCTTTGATGCTTCCATGAAATCCAATGTAGACCGTCTTCAGGATAAAGAGAAGACCGGTGTGTTCACAGGTACTTATGCGATCAATCCGCTGAACGGCGAGAAGCTTCCAATCTGGCTTTCTGACTATGTACTTGCTGATTATGGTACAGGTGCTATCATGTGTGTACCTGCTCATGATGACCGTGACTTTGAGTTCGCAAAGAAATTCGATATTCCGATCATCCAGGTTATCGCAAAAGATGGTAAAGAAATTCAGAATATGACAGAAGCTTACACAGAGGCTTCCGGAACCATGATCAACTCCGGTGAGTGGAACGGAATGGAATCTTCCGTACTGAAGAAGGAAGCACCGCATATCATCGAGAAGCTGGGTATCGGACGTAAGACTGTCAACTACAAACTGAGAGACTGGGTATTTTCCCGTCAGCGTTACTGGGGTGAGCCGATCCCGATCGTACACTGCCCGAAATGCGGTGCGGTACCGGTACCGGAGGATCAGCTTCCGTTAAGACTTCCGGAGGTAGAAAGCTACCAGCCGACAGGAACCGGAGAGTCACCGCTTGCAGCTATTGACGAGTGGGTAAATACCACATGCCCATGCTGTGGTGCTCCTGCAAAACGTGAGACAAACACCATGCCTCAGTGGGCAGGATCTTCCTGGTATTTCCTCCGTTATGTAGATAATAAGAATAATAAAGAACTGGTTTCCAAAGAGAAAGCTGATAAATATCTGCCGGTAGATATGTATATCGGTGGTGTAGAGCATGCTGTTCTTCATCTTCTGTACTCCAGATTCTACACCAAGTTCCTGTATGATATCGGAGTTATTGATTTCGATGAGCCGTTTGTCAAGCTGTTCAACCAGGGTATGATCACAGGTAAAAACGGAATCAAGATGAGTAAATCCAAAGGAAATGTTATTTCACCGGATGATCTTGTAAATGATTACGGATGTGATTCCTTACGTATGTATGAGCTGTTCGTAGGACCACCGGAACTGGATGCAGAATGGGATGACAGAGGAATCGATGGTGTATCCAGATTCCTGAAACGTTTCTGGAATCTGGCTCTTGACAGCATTGAGAAAGATATCCCGGCTACCAAAGAGATGGAGAAGACCCGTCATAAGATGGTATACGATATCACCAGCAGACTTGAGGCCTTCAGCCTGAATACCGTAGTGTCCGGATTTATGGAATACACAAACAAGCTGATCGCTATCGCAAAGCAGAACGACGGCGCTGTTGACAAAGAAACCATCGAGACAGTTACCATTCTTCTTGCGCCATTTGTTCCTCATATTGCAGAGGAGATCTGGGAGAAGCTTGGTCATGAGGATTCCATCTTCCATGCACAGTGGCCGGCTCACGATGAGGAGCTTATGAAGGATGATGAGATCGAGGTTCCGGTTCAGATCAACGGCAAGACCAAGGCTGTTATCAGTATTCCGGCAGAAATCTCCAAAGAAGATGCGATTGCCGAAGGAAAGAAGGCAGTTGCAGATAAGATTTCCGGAAATATCATCAAAGAGATTTACGTACCGAAGAAGATCATCAATATCGTAGTAAAGTAATAAGATAAATCAAAAACACCCGAAGCAGGGCGGAAGATATTTCTGCCTTTGCCAGGGTGTTTTTTATATGGATAAACATCGTGAAGTAAGTATGCACAAAAATAACTAATGTTATTTAGAATAAATGCCAATAATATTTAGGCATTTTAACACATTTGCCTAGTTTTTGGTCATACCAATTATATTGTCTATTGTTATTCAAATGGAAAAAACGTACAGTAACACCATGAGTCAGGCAAAGATAGTAAGAAAGCTTTGGTACTCGAAATGCAGTGTGACGGAATGAAGATGTCCGTTTAGCTAGATTGCATATTTACATTGAGAGAAATAAGGAGAGATAGTATGAGCGCAATGAACACACTTAAGAAATTCGGACTTGAACAGGCATTCAATTATGTTTATAAAGATCCGGATAAGAATTTTATCAAGATCATGGACTGGGCAGATAAATTTTCCGGTGGTGGATTTCCTACACAGAGAGCAATGATCCGCGAAGTCATTTCCAATCCGGAACATCCGTATTATTCGTTTATTCATAGATTGGTAACTGATATTGATCCGCATGTTATGAAAACTCTGGTTGCAAACTTCTTTATCAATGCAAATCTTGCAGGCTGGAAGAAACAGGATGAATGCCGTGAGAAATATGGCTGTAATATCCCGTGGGCAATCCTTCTTGACCCAACAAGTGCATGTAACCTGCACTGTACAGGATGCTGGGCAGCAGAGTATGGAAACAAGCTGAACCTCACCTACGATGAGATCGATGACATCATCCGCCAGGGTAAGGAGCTTGGCGTTTATATGTATATTTACACAGGCGGAGAGCCACTTGTAAGAAAAAAGGATTTGATCCGTCTTTGCGAGAAACATAATGACTGTATCTTCCTTTCCTTCACAAATGCAACACTGGTCGATGAGGATTTTGCAAATGATATGCTTCGGGTAGGAAACTTTGTTCCTGCGATTTCACTGGAAGGATTTGAGACTGCAACAGATGGCAGAAGAGGAAATGGTGTATACCAGAAGGTTATCAAGGCCATCAATCTTCTCAGAGAGAAGAAGCTTGTATTTGGTATCTCTGCATGTTATACGAGTGCAAATTTCGAGTCTATCACATCAGAGGCATTTTACGACAGCCTGATCGATCTTGGAGCGTACTTTATCTGGTATTTCCATTATATGCCGGTTGGAAATGATGCAGCACCGGAGCTGCTTCCTACTCCTGCACAGAGAAGAGAAACCTATGAGCGTATCCGTAAATACCGTGCAACAAAGCCGTTGTTTGCCATGGATTTCCAGAATGATGCAGAGTTTGTGGGAGGATGTATTGCAGGCGGCCGTCGCTATCTGCATATCAATGCAAACGGCGATATCGATCCATGTGTGTTTATCCATTATTCTGATTCCAATATCCGCGAGAAAACACTTCTGGAAGCACTGCAGTCTCCGATGATGATGGCATATCATGACGGACAGCCGTTTAATGACAATATGTACCGTCCATGCCCGATGCTGAAAATCCGCAGAAGCTGAGAGAAATGGTAGAAAAATCCGGAGCACATTCCACAGATCTTCAGTCACCGGAGAGTGCAGAGCATCTCTGTGCGAAATGTGACCGGTATGCTGAAAACTGGAAGCCGGTAGCAGAGGAAATGTGGAAGGAAGACCAGGAGAGAAAGGCAGCGAAGAAAGGCTGCTGATCCTGAAACTTAAAAAAACAGAACTTATAAAAGAGCACGGTACCGGAAACAGGTGCCGGTGCTCTTTTTTTGAAAACGGAGGGATCAGACCATGAAAAAAATGATTGACAACATCAGAAAATATCTGCCAGCGGTGCTCCTTCTTGTGCTTCTCCTTTTCTGTATCCGTTATAGAGAGGATCTGTCTGTGGAAAAGATTCTGCGCTATACGCCGAAGAAACCTGTTAAGGCTGCATTGCTTATGCTTGTGTTTTATGCCGTGAAAAGTGTTTCCTTTGTATTCCCCATTGCAGTTCTGCAGCTGGCTGTAGGACATCTGTTTTCTACAGGAACTGCACTTCTGGTGAACTTTCTGGGAAGAGCAGTTACATTGGCGCTTCCTTACTGGATGGGACGTTTTTCCGGCTCTTCCATGGTGGAGAATCTTACTTCCAAATATCCGAAGCTGAAAACAGTGGTGGACTATCAGAACGGAAATCCGCTGTATATTTCTTTTTTTATGAGAACGCTGAATTTTTTGCCCGGGGATGCAGTGAGCCTGTTTCTGGGCGCGGTGAAGATCCCGTTTGAAGTATATATGCTGGGCGGGATGCTGGGAACATTTCCGGGAGTTATCCTAGCCACGATATTTGGAGCAAATATCAAGAATCCCGGATCACCGGCATTCTGGCTTTCCGCAGTGCTTCTTGTGATGATCAGTGTATTCTCGATCCTGATACACAGGCATATTTCCCAGAAGAAAAAATAACAGGGCTTTCTCTTCCTGCTTTTACTGAGAGGAAAAATGTAGTATAATGCAGACAGTAAAGAAAAGAAGGGAAGGAACATGGGGATCGATCATAACAAAAGATTAAAGGAACATTTATATTATTACAGTGCAAGAATCAGCTGGGATATCTCAAATCTGATCAAGTGGCTGGTTCTTGCTGTCATTACAGGATGTATCGTAGGAGCTGCCAGCACACTGTTTTCTTTTACGTTGAAGGCAGTGACCAATTACCGGAAGGCGCATGAATGGATTTTCTTTTTGCTGCCATTATCCGGACTTGTCATTGTATTTTTGTATGAGAAGCTTGGAAAAGAGGATGGAGGGACCAATCAGGTTCTTTCTACCGTGCGTTCCAGAGATGATGTGCCGATCCTTTCTGCGCCTCTGATCTTTATCACAACGGCGCTGACTCATTTTACCGGTGGTTCTGCGGGACGTGAGGGAGCAGCGATCCAGCTTGGAGGAAGTATTGCCAACCAGCTTGGAAGATGGATCCATCTGGACGAGGAGGACCGTCATGTAATTGTCATGTGCGGCATGAGCGCGGCGTTTTCCGCATTGTTTGGAACACCGATGGCAGCGGCAGTTTTTGCGCTGGAAGTGGTCAGTGTGGGCGTGATGTATTATGCAGCACTGATGCCGTGTATGATCGCGTCATTGATCGCTTCCGGATTTGCAGCCGGAATGGGAGTCACGCCGGAAAGTTTTCATGTGACGGATATTCCGGCACTGACTGTGGAAACTGGCCTGAAAATGGGAGTGATCGCTCTGGGCTGTGCATTTGTCAGCATTATGTTCTGTATTGCGCTGAATGGTGCAGCAGGACTTTATGGCAGATGGTTTAAGAATAAATATGTCAGGGTTGCAGTGGGCGCCTGCCTGGTCATTGTTGTCACCTTTATTTTGAGAACAGATGAATATATGGGCGCTGGTGCGGAGCTTATTGAAAAAGCGGTGGAAAACGGACAGGCGGATACTTTCGCCTTTTTCTGGAAAATGGTGCTTACAGCACTGACTATGCGCGCAGGATTCCGCGGGGGAGAGATCGTACCTTCTTTCTGCATTGGAGCTACCTTTGGCTGTGTGATGGGTAATCTTATGGGAATTTCTCCGTCGATCTGTGCAGCCTGCGGAATGGCAGCAGTTTTCTGCGGTGTGACCAACTGTCCGATCACTTCGATCCTGATCGCTTTTGAAATGTTTGGATTTAAGGGAGTATCCTTCTATCTGATCGCAGTATCTATCAGCTATGCAGCATCGGGATATTATGGCCTTTACAAGGATCAGACCATTGTGTACTCCAAATATAAAGCAAAATATGTGAACCGACATACCAGATTCTGATATAGAACGAAATGTGAAGGGGTGTGTATACTGGCATAATATCTTATGGAATACCGCATGGACATGGCTGGAAAATATCTGGACATCTGCGGAAATCTGATGTAATATATTAAACGTTAGTATTTACAGAAAGGCAGATTTTAAGGTATGGAAGAGAAGATTCTTGATTTTATCATGGAGTATGCACAGGAGAATGAGGGAGTTCCGTTTCAGGTGATCGAGGAGAATTTTAATATCGTTATGGATGATAAGCTGAAAGATATCATCAGTGATGCGATCTGGGACAGGGATAATGTTTCCGATGTGATCATGGAAAGTGAGCGTTATGTGATCACCTGTTTTGAAGATTAATACAGGGCTATCTGTGACCGTTACGGTAATGGAATTAAGAAATCTGATATGAGGAGAATGCATATAGGGCATTCTCCTTTTTTCGTCAATCTGTCAAAAGAATCCAAAGGAATTGAAGTCCCCAAAAAAGAATGGTATCCTAAAGAAAAAAGTAGATGGGGTGGTTGAAATGAACAGCAAATATGAGATCAGCACAAAAGAAAACCGGGAATTCCTGAAAGCATCCTGTGAGGAGCTTTTGAATTTCGGACATCGGTTTCCTTCACCGAATGGAGGTTCCTATTATCTGGGGGACGACGGAACACCATGGAAGGACAGAAACCGGGAAACCTGGATCACCTGTCGTATGGCTCATGTATACAGTCTGGGTCTGATGCTTGGCCATGAGGGAAGCGGAGAGCTTGCGGATGCGGCATTGAAAGGTCTGAAGGGAGAGCTTCACGATGAAAAAAACGGTGGCTGGTATGCAGGTGTAACACCGGAAGGAGATATTGTGCCCAATAAACAGTGTTATGCCCATGCATTTGTGATCCTGGCTGCATCTTCCGCACTGACAGCCGGAAGGCCCGGGGCGAAAGAGCTCCTTGAAGAGGCATTGGCTGTTTATGACCGGCATTTTTGGAATGAAGAGGAGGGGCTGGCCTGCGATACCTGGAATACGGAATTTACCGTGCTGGATGATTACCGGGGATTAAATGCCAATATGCATACGGTAGAGGCTTTTCTGGCAGCAGGAGATGTCACCGGAGATAAGAAATATCATATCCGTGCAGGCAGGATCATTGATCATGTGATCCAGTGGGCAGAAGATAACTCCTGGAGGATCCCGGAACATTTTACGAAGGAATGGGTAGCAGATCTTGACTGCAACCGTGACCGTCCGGATGATCCGTTCAAGCCATATGGAGCGACACCAGGCCATGGAATCGAATGGGCAAGGCTGATCACACAGTGGGCACTTGCAAACTGCGGAGAAGAGAAAGAAAAACTGGAAAAACATCTTCAGGCAGCAGAAAACCTTTACACAACGGCAATAAAAGATGGCTGGAACGCAGATGGTGCACCGGGAATTGTATACACGACAGATTGGAATGGCAAACCGGTGGTACATGACCGTATGCACTGGACTCTTGCGGAAGCGATCAATACCTCTGCAGTTCTTTATCAGGTGACCGGTAAGGAGAAATATGCGAAAGATTATGCTGCGTTTATGAAGTACCTGGATGAAGTGGTCATGGATCACGAAAACGGCTCCTGGTTTCATCAGCTGGATGAGCAGAATCATCTGAAAGGAACCGTATGGCCCGGAAAATCTGATCTGTACCATGCACTGCAGTCTACACTGATCCCATATCATAAAGCAGATACGTCTATTGCACCGGCAGTGAAGAAAAAACTGGAGATCTGAACAAAATCGTTTTGCGATTTTTGTTCGTGAGCATGTAACGAAGCGGAGTGCGAATGTTCAATAAAAAAAACTTCCTGTGTTTACAGAAAAATTTCTCAGGACAGATACTTGCAGAGATACAGGTATCCGGTATTGAAGAAATAAGAGAACACAGGAAGGTTTTTTGTTGAATAGTTATTACTCCGTAACCTCTTTCAGATCCGAAATATCCGGAGAAGCCATGAGAGAATAATTGGTGTAATAAACAACGAAACCGGGTTTCGCACCGGCAGGTTTTTTTACATGCTTTTTCTGGATATAATCGATCTCTACCTTGGGAGCAGAGTGTCCTTTGGAGTACCAGGCTGCCAGGCGGCCTGCTTCTTCGAAGGTACGGTCCGGAAGTTCACCGTCTTTGGTGCGGACGATCACATGGGAACCAGCCATCTTCTTTGCATGGAACCACCAGTCATTTCCGGTTGCAAACTTGAAAGTCAGCTCATCATTCTGGAAATTGTTTTTTCCCACATAGATATCAAAACCGTCACTGGATATGTAGTGGAGCGGTTTGGATTTCGGCTGGGCTTTCTGGCCTTTTTTGTTTGTGTAGTGACGTTTGATATAGCCGTACTCAGTGAGCTCTTCCTTGATCTGGGAAAGGTCACTTTCAGATCTGGCGATATCCAGAGCATTGGAGATAGATTCCAGATGAGAGATCTCACTTTCCGTATCTGTGATCTGTTCTGTGACGGCTTCCTCTGTACGCTTCAGCTTTCCGTATTTATCAAAATATTTCTTGGAATTCTGTGCCGGAGTCAGTGTCGGGTCAAGAGGGATAGTGATCTCCTCGTTGGTGTAATAGTTCAGTGCCTTAAAGGATCTGCAGCCTTCCTCAAGCCCGTATCCGTAGGTGTTGATCAGTTCACCGTAGACCTTGAATTTATCTTTTTTTGCAGTATCATTCAGCTGCTTTTTCTGGATGTTGTATTTTTTTCGGTTACGTTCCAGAGCGGTCTGTACTACACGGCGAAGATCGGAGGATTTCTGGTGGATGCGTGTCAGCAGACTTTTGGTAGCATAATAGGTCTCCAGCATAACAGAGACACTGGCAAAGATTTCGCTGCGGTATTCACTGCCAAACTGCTGATAAGGAAAGACACCGTATTCCACAGGTTCCTCTCCGCGGTAGACAATATTTGGGGCGAACTCTCTGTTCCGGATCTGTTCCATAAGGCGGAGAAAGGTATGATAAAGATGGGTGCAGGCTGCCTCATCCAGGGACTGCGATGCATCGCTTCCGTCAATGGATGCACGGTAGCAGATCTCCTCAGCCATTACCGGGCTCATACCTGTGAGTGAAGTGTAAAGCGCCTTGGAAATATTCACAGGCTTTTTACAGATGTGCTGTGTGAACTCCTCCTCGGAAACAGTCAGCGGATTTTCTTTATCCCTGGTATTGGGAATGAAATATTCTCTTCCGGGAAGAACCTCACGGACAGAGCTCATATGGGAAGAGACATGCTTGATGCTGTCCAGGATCATGCCTTTTTCGTCACAGAAGATGATGTTGCTGTGCTTGCCCATCAGCTCCATGATCAGACGCTTTCTGCAGGGATCCCCCAGCTCATTAAGATGCTCCAGCTCAAATTCCACCACACGCTCCATTCCAGGCTGCTTCACATCAAGGATACGGGCGCTTCCGATGTGCTTTCTGAGAAGCATGCAGAAGTTCGGTGCAGTTAAAGGACTGATACGGTTCTTATCTGTAAAATAGATCAGAGGAAGGGATGCGCTTGCACTTAAGAGAAGACGTTTCTGTCCATTTGCGCCCTTTCCTGTGATCAAAAGTTCATCGTTTTCCGGCTGGGCGATCTTGTTGATACGTCCGCCTTTTAAATTATCATCGATCTCTGCCACGAGAGCAGAAACTGTAATTCCGTCAAATGCCATGATTTTACCTCCATTTCAACATCAATCATTATAACAGTAAAAAAAGAGTTTGACTAGGGTTTTGGAATGAACTATAATAAATCCGTATGCAATCATTGGCTGCATTTATCAGCAGCTGATAAACTTAAGAGGCAGTATTGGAGGATAACATGATAAAAAGTATGACCGGCTTTGGCAGGGCAGAAGCAGTTTCCAGAGAGCGTAAGGTTTCTGTTGAACTGAAATCCGTCAATCACAGATATCTGGATCTGAATATCAAAATGCCGAAAAGACTCAGCTATTTTGAGGGAGAGATCCGAAATGTGATGAAGACTTATATCCGTCGTGGCAAGGTCGATGTGTTCATCACCTATGAAGACTATACAATGGGCGGAATGGCTCTGAAATACAATGCAGAGTTGGCAAAGGAATATCTGGGCTATCTGAACCAAATGAGTGAAGAGCTGGGGATCGAGAATGATATCCGAGTTTCCACACTTTCCAGATATCCGGATGTGTTTACAATGGAAGAGCAGGCTCCGGATGAGGAAGAGCTCTGGAATTTTCTGGAGGGTCCGCTTCATGAGGCCTGCCGGAAATTTGTGGAGACCCGCCAGCGTGAGGGTGCTAATCTGAAACAGGATCTTCTTGGGAAGCTGGACGGACTGGAAGCAAAGGTCGATGTGGTGGAAAAACGTTCTCCGGAAGTAGTGAAGGCTTATCGGGAGAAGCTGGAAGCCAAGATGCACGAGCTTCTTGAAGATAACCAGATCGATGATTCCAGGATCGCCGCAGAGGTGATACTTTTTTCAGATAAGATCTGTAATGATGAGGAGACGGTACGTCTTCGAAGCCACATCCACGGAATGAGAAAGATCCTGGATGAGAACGAGGGCGTGGGACGTAAGATGGATTTCATGGCACAGGAGATGAACCGTGAGGCGAACACTATCCTGTCTAAATCCAATGATCTTATTGTATCCAACGCGGCCATCGATCTGAAGACAGAGATCGAGAAGATCCGTGAGCAGATCCAGAATATCGAGTAACCGGGCAGGAAACAGGCTGTACACAGACAGAAAGGGAGAGCGTAAATGGCGAAACTTATTAATGTAGGCTTTGGAAATGTTGTCAATTCACGCAAGATCGTGGCTGTGGTAAGTCCGGATGCCGCTCCTGTAAAGCGCATGATACAGAGTGTCAAGGGGACCCGAACTCTGATCGATGCCACACAGGGAAGAAAAACAAAAGCAGTGATCGTTACTTCCGATGATTATCTTGTCCTTTCCGCTCTGCAGCCGGAAACTATTGCCAGGAGATTTTCGGAAGCGTATGGAGAGGAAATGAGGGAGGAAGGAAATGAGTAAGGGAATTTTAGTTGTTGTTTCGGGCTTTTCCGGTTCCGGAAAAGGTACTGTCATGAAACGGCTGATGGAAAAATATGACAATTATGCATTATCTGTTTCTGTTACTACCAGAAATCCAAGACCGGGTGAGAAGGACGGAGAGGCTTATTTCTTCCGCACAAAAGAAGAATTTGAACAGCTGATCCGGGAAGACGGACTGATCGAGTATGCACAGTATGTGGAGAATTATTATGGCACACCCCGCAAATATGTAGAGGAGCAGCTTTCCGCAGGGAAAGATGTGATCCTTGAGATTGAGATCCAGGGTGCCATGAAGATCCGTGAGAAGTTTCCGGATACACTGCTGGTATTTGTATGTCCGCCGTCTATGGAGGAGCTTAAGAACCGTCTGGTAGGTCGCGGAACAGAGACTCTGGATGTGATCAACGGGCGTCTCAGAAGAGCGGTTGAAGAATCCAGAGGAATGGATAAATATGATTATCTCCTGATCAATGATGATCTGGAGGAATGTGTTGATACACTTCATGAGACCATCCGGTGTGAGCGCATGCGTACATCCAGAAATCATGATTTTGTATCCAGGATCCAGAAAGAAGCGGAAGCTTTTTTATAAATACCAATTAACAAGTTAAATACGGCCCTGCCGTTACAGAAGGGAGAAAAGATATGATACATCCATCTTATTCAGAATTAATTGAGGCTATCAACACAAACAACGAGGACGACGATGAGGCTCTCGTGCTGAACAGCCGTTATTCTCTTGTACTTGCAGCAAGCAAACGTGCCCGCCAGCTGATCGCAGGAGCAGAGCCGCTTGTACCGGGTGCAGCAGGAAAGAAACCGCTTTCCGTTGCCATTGATGAGCTTTACAAGGGCAAAGTAAAGATCCTTCCCGGACAGGAGGAAGAGGAAGAGCTGGAGGCTCTTGAAGCTGAGAAGGAGGCTCTTGAGGCAGCAGAGGGCGAGACCGCAGAAGGCACTGAGACTGTAGAAGCAGCTCAGAAAAGAAGCGGAGTAATTTTATGAAAATATTATTCATCTCTCTTGGCTGTGACAAGAACCTGGCGGATTCTGAGGAAATGCTGGGACTTCTTACAGCCGGAGGTCATGAGATCACAGACGATGAAACACAGGCAGATGCAATCGTGATCAATACCTGCTGTTTTATCAAGGATGCCAAGGAAGAGAGTGTGGAAACCATTCTTGAAATGGCAGAGTACAAAAAAACAGGAAGCTGCCATGCACTGATCGTTACCGGCTGTATGGCACAGCGATACCAGAAAGAGATCATTGAGGAGGTTCCGGAGGTCGATGCTGTTCTTGGAACTACATCCTACGGCGACATCGTAAAGGCTCTGGAGGAAGCAGTAGCCGGAAATCATTTCGAAGAATTCCGTGATATTGATTATCTGCCGGATACAGGAAGCAAACGTGTCCTTACAACAGGTGGACATTTCGGCTACCTGAAGATCGCGGAAGGCTGCGACAAGCACTGTACCTACTGCATCATCCCGAAGCTCAGAGGTAAATTTCGAAGCGTCCCAATGGAGCGCCTCATTGCCCAGGCAGAGGATATGGCTGAACAGGGAGTGAAAGAGCTGATCCTGGTAGCACAGGAGACCACCGTTTACGGAAAGGATCTTTACGGCAAAAAATCTCTTCACATTCTTTTAAAGAAGCTCTGTGAGATCAGAGGTATCCGTTGGATCCGCATCCTTTACTGTTATCCGGAGGAGATTTACGATGAACTGATCGAAACCATTCGTGATGAGAAGAAGATCTGTCATTATCTGGATATTCCGATCCAGCACGCATCGGACCGAATTCTTAAGAGAATGGGCCGCCGTACTTCCAAACAGGAACTGATCGATATTGTCGGAAAGCTCCGTAAGGAGATTCCGGATATCGTACTGCGTACAACTCTGATCACCGGATTTCCAGGTGAGACGGAGGAAGACCATGAAGAACTGAAGGAGTTCGTAGATGAGATGGAATTTGACCGTCTCGGTGTCTTCACTTACTCTCCGGAGGAGAATACCCCGGCAGCAGAGATGGCAGACCAGGTTCCGGAAGAAGTGAAGGAAGAACGCAGAGACGAGCTGATGGAGCTTCAGCAGGAGATTTCTTATGACAGAGGCCAGGACCGTATCGGACAGGAACTTCTTGTTATGATCGAAGGAAAAGTTGCAGATGAAAGTGCCTATATCGGACGTACCTACGGGGATGCACCGAGGTTGACGGATACATTTTCGTTCAGACAGGCGAACTGCTTATGACAGGTGATTTTGCAAAGGTACGTGTGACAGGTGCGCTTGAGTATGATTTGATAGGAGTGCTAAGCGATGAATACACCGAATAAACTTACAGTTGCAAGAATGATACTTGTACCATTTCTTGTAGTTTTCTTACTGACAGGCTGGGGAGGAGAAGCAAACCGCTGGATCTGTCTTGCGATTTTTGTCGCAGCAAGTGTGACAGACTGGTTTGACGGTCATCTTGCCAGAAAATATAACCTGATAACCAATTTTGGAAAATTTATGGATCCGCTGGCAGACAAGCTTCTGGTATGCTCTGCCATGATCTGCATGATCGAGGTTGACAAGCTTCCGGCATGGGTTGTGATCATTATCATCGGACGGGAATTTATCATCAGTGGTTTCCGTCTGATCGCAGCGGAGAACGGAATTGTCATTGCTGCAAACTACTGGGGAAAATTCAAAACCGTTTCCCAGATGATCATGATCATACTTCTGATGCTGGATTTCGGAGGTGTTTTTGCAGTGCTGACACAGATATTTATCTGGCTGTCCGTTGCACTGACCATTATCTCCCTGCTGACTTATATCATGCAGAACAGAAAGGTCCTTTCCATGCAGGAGTAGGGATCAGAGTATACGAAAGGAGTTTCTTTTCATGATCACAGAACTGATATCCGTAGGAACCGAGATCCTTCTAGGAAATATCGTAAATACCAACAGCGCCTATCTTTCTGAAAAATGCGCCCTGCTTGGGTTAAGTGTTTACTATCAGGATGTAGTAGGTGATAATGAAGGCCGTATGCGTGACGTGATCCGTACTGCACTGGATCGTTCCGATGTTGTGATCCTCACCGGAGGTCTTGGACCAACAGAGGATGATATCACCAAGGAAGTAACTGCGGATCTGATGGGAATGCCTCTTAAGGAAGATTCCCACTCAAGGAAACTGATCGATAAATATCTGAAGGAATATGAGAAAAACAATCCTCAGAGACGTATCACGAAGAACAACTATAAACAGGCCATGGTTCCTGAGGGAGCCATTGTTCTTGATAATCATAACGGAACTGCTCCGGGACTGATCCTTGAGAAAAAAGGAAAAACCGCGATCCTTCTTCCTGGACCGCCCAATGAGCTGAAGCCCATGTTCGAGGAGTACGTTGTCCCATATCTGCAGAAAAACCAGCCGGAGATCATTGTGTCCCAGATGGTAAAGATCAGCGGGATCGGTGAGAGTCAGGTAGCAGAGGAAATCCAGGATCTGATCGAAAGCCAGACCAATCCTACCATTGCACCTTATGCAAAAACCGGTGAAGTGCATCTTCGTGTGACAGCAAGCGCAGAGAATGAAAAGGCCTGCAGAAAGCTGATCAAACCGGTTGTCAAGGAGCTAAAGAAGCGTTTTGGAGAGAATGTTTTCGCCACAGATGAGAGCAAGACACTGGAGGAAGCGGTGATCGATCTTCTGAAAGAGAAAGATCTGAAGCTTTCCCTGGCGGAATCGCTTACCGGCGGTATGATCGCCCAGCGCATTGTCAATGTATCCGGTGCGTCTGAGGTGTTTGGCTATGGCTTTGTGACTTATAGTAACAAGGCCAAGCATAAATGTCTGGGAGTGAAGAAGCGTACTCTGAAAGAGCAGGGGGCAGTTTCCGCCAAATGTGCCAGAGAAATGGCAAAGGGCGCCTGCAAAGCATCCGGAGCAGACATCAGTATTTCCGTGACGGGTCTGGCAGGACCGGGAGGCGGAACAAAGGAAACTCCGGTTGGTACTGTATTTATGGGCTGCTGCTATAAGGGCAAGGCTATTGCCAAAGAGTTCCACTTTACAGGAAACCGCATGCGGATCCGCGAGCAGACTACAGCGCATGCACTGGCGATGTTACGTGACTGTATCATTATGAGCAGATAGCGAATGCCTTGATCTGCCTGCTATTACGGATCAACCATGATATTTTTTATATAACAGGACTGATTTTTAAAACAGATGAAACTTTTGATTTCAAGTATCTGTATCAAAAATCAGTCCTGTTTTATTTTTGTTTCCTGACAATAAGCCCCGTTATGGGCGATGAAAGAATATAAACGATCATATTTACAAGGATACTATCATAAGTGCTAGTGTTTTTATAAGGGATTTCCTCTAAAATATGATTAAAGCAATATATGACGTAAATATACGTTTTACCGGAAAGGGGGAAATCAGAATGAAAAAGAAAAAAAATCTGTTGTGTTTTGTGCTGCTGATCAGCCTTATTTTTACGATGGCATTTGGAAGTGTGACGGTCAGCGCCGCACCAAAACTGAACAGAACAAAAGTAACTCTTTTAAAAGGTGAGAAGACAACACTCAAGGTTACCGGGACCAAGCAGAAGGTTGCCTGGAGATCTTCCAAAAAGAGCGTTGCGACCGTAAACAGCAAAGGCCAGGTGGTTGCAAAAAATAAAGGTTCCGCAACGATCTATGCAAAGGTAAGCAAAAAAACATATAAATGTGTTGTAAAGGTAGAAACACCGAAGCTCAGCAGGACATCGCTGACATTAACAGAAAAGAAATCCAGTGCCATTAAATTGACAGGAACAACTGTGAAGGTGAAATATTCTTCTTCCAATCCGAAGATCGCACGTGTGGATTCCAAAGGAAAGATCACCGCAGTGAAAAAAGGAACAGCAGTGATCACAGCGAAGGCAAATACAAAGAAATTCAACTGTAAGGTTACAGTAAAAGCAGCGCAGAAACCGAAGCCGAAACCTACACCGGTGCCGAAACCATCTTTAAGTGCCACCACCTTAAATATGAATAAAGGTGATGTGAGACAGCTTCAGGTAAAGAATTATAAAGAGATTCTTGTATGGACCAGTGATGATACATCTGTTGCAACTGTAGACAGTAAAGGCAAAGTAACGGCAGTGAATGTGGGAACAACAAAGATCCAGGTCCGGGATAAGAGTACCTGGCGAGGCAGCTGTACTGTCCACGTGACACAGACAGTAAAGAAACAGGTGGAGCCGGTTCTTACAAAAGGAACTAAATCTGCAAAAAAAGAGATCACCAATGATAAAGGACAGAAGGAAGTTATTAATGTAACGATAAATACTTATACTTACACCTTTACCACGATCCCGACCAATGCGGAGGAACTGAAACAGTATGATATCACAACGGCAGACGGACGCTATAAGACCATGGCTCTGCTGATCCTTGCATATCGTACCTGGACACCGACCAATCCGACGGACTGCGAGGAGATGATTTCTTATCTCAATAATAAAGAGATGACTCAGTATTACAAAAACTTTTTGAGGGATCGTATGAAAGCGGATAACGGATATAAATATCTTGGCAATTCTTACCTGAACGGAGCAACTCCGGCCAACAATTATACTCCGTCTAAACCGATTTCCATTACGTTAAGACAGGACACACTTCCGGGTAAGGGAAATTCCATCAGTGAAGATATCCCGTATTTTGAACCGACTCAGACCACTCCTGCGATCTACAGATCATTTACTGATTTTGCAGGCAGCGACAGTTCCAGATGGATCTGTACATATAAGCACTCCAAAACCGGAAAATGGTATATCTGGGACCAGTCCTGGCATGATCTTCTTACCAGGATCAAACAGCCGGCAGGAAACTATGAATATTGATCGAATGTGAATGTACCGCTATTCAATCCCATTCTAAAAAAGGAACCGACAGCGTAAAAACTGTCGGTTCCTTTTTGGCATACATAATAGAATATCTCATCGGTGCAGCGCAAACTTTTCAATGGCGCGTGCTACACCGTCTTCGTCATTGGAAGCAGTAATATAATCGGCTGCTTCTTTTACCAGGGGCTGTGCATTGGCCATGCTACGCCAAAACCGACTTCCCGGAGAAGATGGACATCGTTGTCACCGTCTCCGCATGCCATAATGGATTCTCTTGGGATTCCCAGCATTTCGCCAAGAGCAACAAGAGCGGTTCCTTTGTTGACACCGGCGGCGTTGATCTCAATATTGTAGCTTAAGGAGCCTACAAGCTCCAGCTCCTTAAGTTCACTTAATTCCTTCCAGGCGGCGGCACGTTCCTCCATGTCTGCAAAAAGCGCCTGGACTTTATCCATGCTTCTGTTTTCTTTTGTAATGACATCCTGGATGTCCGGAACCGCGATACGGGTAGTACGGACATAATTCCACATATTAGGGTCGTGATGGTATTTTCCTACATTATCAAGCTTGGCAGCGTCTGCATATCCCTGACCGTCAAAATAGATCTCACTTAAAGTATCATATTTTTCAAAGATACGGAGAGCTTTTTTTGCACTTTCCATGGGAAGAAGCTGCTCGATAAGAAGTTTATTATGGTCTGTATCAAGGACTCTGGCTCCGTTGGAGGTGAGAGCATAGTGAATTCCCGGAAAATTTCTCAGTTCCGCGGGAATGCCGGTATATGGCCGGCCGGTAGCCATCAGAACAAGGATACCTGCATCAATAGCTTCCCTGAGAACGCGCCTGGTATTTTCTGTGAGTTCTTTTTTTGTATTCAGAAGAGTTCCGTCCAGATCAAGACCGATCATTTTTTATCTGCTGCATATTTAAGATTTCCTTTCCCGGTTAAGGTCACATATACAGAAAAACCGTCCCGAAAAAACATTTTCCGGGACGGTACCTATCTGTTTATCAGATATCAAGAAGATCACTGTAAACTTTCAGTGCTCCGTCTGTATCATGAGCGAGAACACGTTTTGCAAGAACCTTACCAAGCTGTACACCCTCCTGGTCAAAGCTGTTCAGGTTCCATACAAAGCCCTGGAACATGATCTTGTTCTCAAAGTGTGCAAGAAGCGCACCCAGAGACTTCGGTGTAAGTTCCTCACCAATAATGATACTGGAAGGACGTCCGCCCTTGAAGTTTTTGTTCAGGTTCTCATCTTCTTTTCCACATGCAAAAGCAACGATCTGTGCTGCAACGTTTGCACAGAGCTTCTGCTGGCTTGTGCTGTTCTCGATATCAACATCAACACCAAGCTGGCTCTTCTTAAAGCCGATGAACTGAAGCGGAACAATATTAGTTCCCTGATGCAGAAGCTGGTAGAAGGAGTGCTGTCCGTTGGTTCCTGGCTCACCAAAGATCACCGGTCCGGTCACATAATCCACCGGCTCACCAAAGCGGTTTACAGATTTACCGTTAGACTCCATATCACACTGCTGAAGATGAGCAGGGAAGCGGCTTAATGCCTGTGAGTATGGTAAAACTGCAGTAGAAGGATATCCCTGTACATTTCTCTCATAAACGCCGATCAGGGCATCCAGCATATCCGGGTTCTCAAGAATGTTCTTATTTGTTGCAAGCTTATCCTCCTCGGCAGCTCCGTCAAGCAGCTCTGCGAATACTTCCGGTCCGAATGCTAGGGAAAGGATTGCTCCGCCTACACCGGAAACAGAAGAATAACGTCCGCCGATATAATCATCCATAAAGATTGCGGTAAGGTAGTCATCGCTCTTTGCCAGAGGAGAAGTCTCACTGGTTACTGCAAGCATATGCTTGGACGGGTTTAAGCCGGCTTTTGTGAGAGCGTCTTTTACGAATGCCTCGTTAGTCAGAGTCTCGAGGGTTGTACCGGATTTGGATACAACGATGAAAAGAGAGTGAGCAAGATCTACAGATGCAAGAACAGCAGCTGCATCATCCGGGTCAACGTTGCTGATGAATTTTGCTTCCATCTTGAAGGTGTTGTTTGCCTTTGCCCAGTTTTCAAGTGCGATATATAATGCACGCGGTCCTAGGTCACTTCCGCCGATACCGATCTGTACAACCGTAGTGAATTTCTCACCGGCTTCATTTGTGATCTCGCCTGCATGTACTTTGTTTGCAAAATCTGCAGCTTTCTTCTGCTGAGCTACATAGAATTCTCGCTTGTCCACACCGTCAACAACAACAGGCTCGCCAAGCTGTGTACGTGCAAGATGATGAAGGACCATACGTTTCTCGCCTGTGTTGATCACTGCGCCGTTATATAATTCCTGGAATTTTTCGATCAGTTCTGCCTCATCAGCCAGTTTGGAAAGTGCGTCAAGAACGGTCTCGTCCACTTCCTTAGCTGCGTAATTGTAAGCCAGACCTGCTGCCATCGGTACGCTGTACTTCTTTACACGTTCTGCACCCTGCTCGCCGGACATTGCTTCTGCAATGTTCACGTGATCTTTCAGACCGTTAAGTTTGCTGTAAGAAGCAAGAGTGTCCAGATTTTTCCATGTTGCCATAATCATATTCCTCCTTTAATGACTGTGATCAGAGATATCAACATAAATCCTTCGGATATCTTTTTCACAATTGTCTACAGCCAATTATACTGAAAAAAGCTCTGGATTTCAACGGAAGGAACGATTTAATTGGTGAAAATCTTGTTAAATAAGGTAAAAAATATCAGAGATAAACAGGATCGTGACGGAAATATGAAGAAGTTTCCGTCAGCAGCAGGACAGGAATGGGGAAATATGATATGATAGAAAACAGATCACCCGGAGAAAAAAGCCGGGAAAATAATAAGTGATGAAGGGAATTGTTTTATGGAGGAAATGAAGAAAAAAGGAAATGTGATCGCACTGCTGCCTATCGGTGTTTTTCTGGTCCTGTATCTGGGACTGGGGATTTTGTTTGAGTATGTGATGAAGATCCCTATGGGATTTTATAATGTACCGATCGTTGTGGCTTTTCTGTCTGCGATCCTGGTGGCATGTGTTCAGAACAGAACGATCAGCTTTGACAGAAAGCTGGAGCTTATGGCAAAAGGAGTAGGAGATAAAAATATCATCACCATGCTTCTGATCTTTCTGACCGCAGGCTCTTTTGTGGGTGTTGTGGGGCGCAGCAGTGCAGAAAGTGTGGCCTACTGTATGCTTTCTCTGATACCGGCACGTTTTTCTGTTGCGGTATTGTTTGTAGTTGCCTGCTTCGTATCTGTGGCTATGGGAACTTCCGTTGGGACGATCACGCTTCTTACCCCTATTGCGGTAGCGGTTTCCAAAGCTTCCGGTTTTGATATGGCATTTTGTGTGGCATCGGTGATGGGAGGAGCCATGTTTGGTGACAACCTTTCTTTTATTTCTGATACCACGATCGCAGCCTGCAACGGTCAGGGCTGTCAGATGAAGGATAAATTCCGGGAAAACTTCTGGATTGCATTTCCGGCAGCTGTTGTTACACTGCTCCTGATCCTTATCCTGTCTTTTCAGACAGAGATTCAGGGAAGAGTGGTACAGGATTATCATCTTGTGCAGATCCTTCCGTATGTTCTGGTGCTGATTGGCGGGATTATCGGCATCAATGTATTTGTGGTACTTCTGATCGGAATTGTCTCCGGAGCATTTATTATGCTTCTTGGAGGACATATCACGCCAGTGGAGCTTCTGACAAATATTGGCTCCGGTGTTTCCGGAATGTTCGAGACCTGTATGGTGGCTATCCTTGTAGCAGCCATGTGTGCGCTGATCCGGGAGCATGGAGGCTTTGAAGCGCTGCTTTCCGGAATACAGAGAGTTTTTAAAGGGAAAAAAGGCGGACTTCTTGGTATGGGACTTCTGGTTGGAACTATGGATATCGCAACAGCCAATAATACGGTGGCCATTGTTATGGCCAACCCCATTGCAAAGGAAATGGCGCTGGAATATAAGATCACTTCCAGAAAGACAGCTTCTATCCTGGATACATTTTCCTGTATTTTCCAGGGGGTGATCCCATATGGAGCCCAGATGCTGGTTGCCATTTCTGCGGCAAAGGAACTGGGATTTGAGCTTTCTGCTTTTCAGATCATGCCGAAACTGTTTTACCCCATGCTTCTGCTTGTGAGTTCTCTGATCGCGATCTTTGGTATAAAAGGCGGGGATGATAAATGAATCAGGAAGAGATGATCCGGGATGTCCGGAAAAGACTGTTTGAAATGCAGGATACAGGATATCGGGATTTTCATGCAAGGCTGGTTCCGACTGTGGAGAAAGAAAAGATCATCGGTATCCGGACACCGATACTCCGGAAATTTGCAAAAGAATTTGGAAAAACTGAAAGATCCGAAATGTTCCTGAAGGTTCTTCCTCATCAGTATTATGAGGAAAATAATCTCCATGGCCTGCTGATCGAGCAGATCAGAGATTATGATAAATGTCTGGGAGAACTGGAGTGTTTTCTTCCGCATATTGATAACTGGGCGACCTGTGATCTGCTGACGCTCCATATGATGAAAAAACACCGTGATATATTTATCCGGGAGGTTTATCGCTGGATGGAATCGGATCAGCCTATACTATCCGGTTCGGGATCAGTATGCTGATGCGCCATTATCTGGACGAAGGATTTAAACCGGAATATCCGGAGAAAGTGGCAGCGATCCGCTCGGAAGAATATTATGTAAATATGATGCGAGCCTGGTATTTTGCTACAGCACTGGCAAAACAGTATGAGAAGATCCTTCCATTCCTGGAAGAGCAGAGAATGGATATCTGGACTCATAACAAGACGATCCAGAAATCCATTGAAAGCTACCGGATCACACAGGAGCAGAAGGATCATCTCAGGACACTGCGGATAAAGAAATAAACAGCAGGTAAGGGTTAAAATATGAAGGCAATATCGATCTATGCACTTACAAGAAATCAGAATATGGAATGTGTCCAGAAGCTGGAACGCCAGCTTTCCAGCAGAGATTTTTTTCTCAGGATCAAAGAGTGGGAACTGGAAAGTATGAAAGCACTGGTGAAGCAACTGGAACTGCATATGGAGGAAGTGTATAAGCTGCGCTTTTTCTATTCGTTTCAGATCCCGAAGCTTGGAAAGGAGTTCGATCTTCTTCAGATCAAAGATGACCAGATCGTGAATATTGAACTGAAAAGCGGCATTGTGTCGGACGAGGCTATCCGGAGACAGCTGATCCAGAACCGGTATTATCTGTCTGTTTTTGGAAAACCGATCCTGTCGTATACCTATATCAGCAGTGAAGATCATCTGGTGAGACTGACCAATCATGATCACATTGTGGAGGGGGACTGGAAACAGCTATGTATTGCATTGGGGAAAGAAAGCCCGGACTATGAGGGAGATATCGAGGATCTGTTTCAGGCAGAGCTTTATCTGATCTCTCCGCTGACAGAACCGGAGCGTTTTCTCAAAAAAGAGTATTTCCTTACTTCCCAGCAGAGAGATATTGAACGGCAGATTCTGAAGAGAATACGTGGAGAAAGAGGAGGATATTTCTGGTTCAGCGGACTTCCAGGAACCGGAAAAACATTGTTGCTTTATGATATTGCGATGAAGTTGTCCGTGCGCCAGAGAGTCTGTATCATTCACTGTGGAGAGGCGGGAAAAGAATGGAAGATTCTTCATGAACGTCTGCGGCGGATAGATTTTCTGGCAGATACTCAGCTGGACGGAACGACGGATCTTGGCTGTTACAGCAGCATTCTGGTAGATGAAGCACATCTTCTGTCCCTGGAAAAATTATCGGTTCTGCTTACATGGAGTGAGCACAGGCCGGTGATCTTTTCCAGTGATTCCGAGGATGTGATCTCACCGGAAGAGATGGATCGTAGCATTGTGGAAAGCCTGGGAAATCTGCCGGAGATCCAGAAATTCCATCTGACAAACCGGATCCGTACCAATGCGGAACTTTCCTCTTTTATCCAGAACATGATGCACCTGCCGGAAAAAAGAAGCCCCAGATGGTATCCGCATATTGCAGTGGTGTATGCCAATAATGACCGCGAGGTGGAAAATTTTCTGAATGATTTTGCGGGACAGGGATATCAGCAGCGGATGCCAGAGGGTTCTGGACAGCTTGGTATCCAGGCAGTGAGAGATGCGGAGAAGATCGTTGTATTGCTGGATGAACAGTATTATTACGACGAAAAAGGATATTTAAGATCCAGGTGCTCCGCGGAAAAATATTCCAGCGTACGAAAACTTTTTCATCTTTTGAATCAGGCGAAAGAGAGCCTGGCTCTGGTGGTGAGAGAGAATATGGCGGTATATGAAGTGATGATGGAGATTTTGCAGATGCACAGAAACAGATAAAACAAAAGATTAAAGACAATGGAGAGGAAGACAGAGAGATGGAAGTTTTGGAGATTGTTTTGCCTGTACTGGCGATGATCATTCTTGGAATCCTGTGCAGAAAATGGAAACTTTTAGATCAGAGTGGTGTCAATAACATGAAAACACTGGTAACAAATATTATGCTTCCTGTGGCAATTTTTCATGCACTGGCAACAGCAGAGTACAGTGGAAAGATCGGAATTCTGGTTCTGATCATGTTTGTGATGCTCTTGATTTCATTTGGGGCAGGATTCTGGATGAAAAGATTTATGGACGAGCCATATAAGAAATATCTTCCGTTTCTGGTCTGTATCTATGAAGGTGGAATGATGGCTTACCCGTTGTATACAAGTCTTTGTGGCAGCGAAAATCTTTCACAGATTGCAGTGCTGGATATTGCGGGACTTCTTTTTGGATTCAGTGTGTATATGGGAATGCTGGGACAGACGGAAAACGGGGAAAAGATCAATGCAAAAAGCCTGTTTTACAGTGCATTGCGAACCCCTGCTTTTATAGGAACGGTTCTTGGAATTATTGCAGGACTGACACGAATGATCACCCGGCTTCTGGACAGTCCTTTTGGCAATTGTTATCTCAGTGTGGAGAATATTCTGACAACGGCCATTACGCCGATTATTCTTATTGTAGTTGGGTACAGTATGGAACTTGCGCCGGAACTTATCAGCCCCTGCCTCAAAACCATATTGCTGAGAGTCCTTTTGCAGGCAGTGATGATTGCGGGAGTTCTCATGGCAGTAAAATATTTGGTAGGAGGTTCCAGGCTTCTGAACCTGGCGGTTATTACATATATGTCCTCGCCTGCTACATTCAGTATGCAGACTTTTCTGAGAAAGAAAGAGAGCAGTGCCTATGCATCCACAACAAATTCTCTGTATTGTGTGGTCTCAATCCTGGTTTATATCACACTGGCAGTGGCAGGATGATGGAACTGAAAGAAGGGATCAAATGACGACAACGACATTATGTTATATAGAAAACGATGATAAATTCCTGATGCTTCACAGAGTAAAAAAACAGGATGATATGAATGAGGGCAAATGGATCGGCGTTGGCGGGCATGTGGAAAGTCAGGAAACTCCGGAAGAATGCCTTGTTCGTGAGGTGAAAGAGGAAACAGGGCTGACACTTACCTCCTATAAGTTCCGTGGCCTGGTGACATTTATAAACAGTGAATGCGAATCAGAACTTATGTGTGTGTTCACGGCCGATGAATATGCAGGAGAACTGATTGAATGTGATGAGGGAGAACTTTGCTGGGTTGATAAAGCCATGGTGCCGAATCTTCCGGCATGGGAGGGGGATCAGGTATTTCTTGATCTGCTCCTTTCAGGAGAAAAACGCTTTTTTTCTGTAAAATTGCAGTATGAAGGTGACAGACTTGTAGAGAAGAAAATTCATTTGTATTAATAGTAGATTGTTTCATAGCTGGAGGGGAAATCATGTTTAATAAAATGATTGCACAGCAAACCGCAAAAAAAGAAAAACTTCTTGATAATTTTCTGAAAAAACATGAAGCGGAATATCCGTTTCCGGAAGATGTGGAACTCATTTGTGACATTGACTATATGGGAGATGGAAAGCCCTGTCATTTCATGGATATTTACCGTCCCCGAAAAATTATGAAGGTTCTTCCCTCCTATATTTACGGGAAACACTGGAAAAAGAGTTCGTTTTATCCATATATAAATCCGGAAAACAAAGAAATTATCCGAAACCTGCCACCGTCATTTCTGGTCACAGCTTATGGAGATACTCTTCGAAATTACAGCAGACAGTATGCAAAAGCGATAAAAAAACCGGTGTGATCTGTCATCTTGAAGATTATGAGGTGGACAAAAAACTTCCGCATGCTTTTAGTACAACTTTTCCTGAAATGGAGGAAAGTAAACGTGCAAATACGCAGATGGTGGAATTTCTTTTTAAATACTGATGAAATGCCAGGAAACCTTACTGGAGTCCGGATCCGGATTATTCTCCCTGCACAAGGATGCAATCGCTATATACAGTTAAGAACACAATTTTCTTGAAATCCTAACCATAGATGATTATAATAGGGAGAAGGTATGTCAATTTTGTGCTATTAGTGATATTTGGCATTGCATTGTATTTTAATATACAAAATGCCATTTTTCTTTACGATAAGTTCGCGAAAATCCGCAGGATATTAACTGTTTGAGGGTAATGATAACCGTTGTTGGCAAGTTGAAAAAATGTCCATTTTTGACCAAACGGGGTTTTGGTCACCATTTTATAGCAACTTTTTACACAAGAATTGGCTTACAAATATAAACATTTTTGATGTTTCACTGAATTTTATATCTTTAAATTCTTTGTGAAATATTACTAATTTTAGAAAGGAATAGAATGAGAAAATTAGCATTAAGTGATGAAATTTTGCTCAAAGTTGATAAAGCTGCCCGCTATATTGGCGGCGAAGTCAACTCTGTAATGAAAGATAAAAATGAGGTAGAAATTCGTTTTGCAATGTGCTTCCCGGATGTCTACGAAATCGGCATGTCCAACCTCGGTATGATGATCCTCTACAACATGTTCAACCAGCGTGAGGATGTTTGGTGTGAGCGCCTTTTTTCTCCGTGGCCGGATCTGGATAAAGTGATGAGGGAACAGAATATCCCGTTATTTGCACTGGAGTCCCAGGAGCCGATCCGTGATTTTGATTTTCTTGGTATTACTCTTGGTTATGAAATGTGTTATACCAATATCCTTCAGGTACTGGATCTCAGTGGTATCCCGCTGAAAAGCGCAGACCGTGGTGAGGATTTCCCTATTGTGATCGGTGGCGGTGCCTGTGCGTATAATCCGGAGCCGCTGGCACCTTTTTTGACATGTTTTATATCGGAGAAGGGGAAACGGTTTATGATGCACTTTTTGATGCATACAAGGCCAATAAAAAGGCTGGCGGCAGCAGGAGAGATTTCCTTCTGGCAGCAGCTAAGATTCCTGGAATTTATGTTCCGTCTCTCTATGAAGTTACCTATAAAGAAGATGGTACGATCGCATCCTTTGCACCGGCGGCGGATGGTGTTCCTGAGAAGGTCCAGAAACAGCTGATCATTGATATGGAAAAGGAATATCGTGCTGTGGAGGCACCGGTCGTTCCTCACATTAAGGCAACACAGGATCGTGTAACTCTTGAGATCCAGAGAGGATGCATTCGAGGCTGTCGTTTCTGCCAGGCAGGTATGATCTATCGTCCGACCCGTGAACGTGATGTGGAGACTTTGAAGGAATCGGCGCGTATCATGCTGAAAAATACAGGACACGAAGAGATTTCCCTTAGTTCCTTAAGCTCCAGTGACTATTCCCAGCTGAAAGAACTGGTGAATTTCCTGATCGAAGAGTTCCATGGAAAAGCGATCAATATCTCTCTTCCGTCTCTCAGGATCGATGCTTTTGCGCTGGATGTTATGAGTAAAGTGCAGGATGTAAAGAAAAGCAGCCTGACTTTTGCTCCGGAGGCCGGTTCTCAGCGACTTCGTGACGTTATCAACAAAGGTCTGACAGAGGAAGTGATCCTTCATGGTGCAGGCGAAGCATTCAAGGGTGGCTGGAATCAGGTGAAGCTTTACTTTATGCTCGGTCTTCCTACAGAAACAGAAGACGATATGAAGGGAATTGCTCATCTGGCACAGAAGATCGCAGAGACCTATTATGAGGTAATTCCGAAAGAACAGCGTAAAGGTAAGGTACAGATCAACGTCAGCACATCTTTCTTTGTGCCGAAGCCGTTTACCCCATTTCAGTGGGCACCAATGTATACAGAGCAGGATTTTGTGGAAAAAGCCAAGGTGGTTAAAAATGAAGTCCGCGCCCAGCTGAATCAGAGAAGTATCCGTTATAACTGGCATGAACCGGATGTGACAGCTCTGGAAGGATTTCTCGCACGCGGGGACAGACGATGCGCGGATGTGATCCTGAAGGCTTATGAAAAAGGTGCCCTTTACGATGCCTGGACAGAAAATTTTGATTATGATATCTGGAAGGAAGCTATGGCTGAATGCGGAGTGGATATGACATTCTACACACTTCGTGAAAGAAGCCTGGATGAGATCCTTCCATGGGATTTCATTGATACCGGTGTCAGCCGCAGATTCCTGGAGCGTGAATGGCAGCGTGCAAAAGATGGTGTTGTGACAGAAAACTGCCGTCAGAAATGTTCCGCATGTGGAGCTATGAAATTTAAAGGAGGTGTCTGCCTTGAAGGTAAGAATTAAATTCAGCAAAGAGGGTCCTATGAAGTTTGTGGGACATCTTGATACCATGCGCTATTTCCAGAAAGCGCTTCGTCGTGCAGAGCTCCCGGTAGCGTTTTCCGGTGGATACAGTCCGCATATGATCATGTCCTTTGCGGTTCCCCTTGGAGTGGGGATGGAGAGTCTCGGGGATTATTTTGACCTGGAAATGGCAGAAGATATGCCTACTGCAGAGATCGCAGCCCGTCTGGAGGAACAGATGGCAGAGGGGATGCATATCGTTAGCGTCCGCAAGGTAGAGGATGGAAAAGCGGGTAAAGCGATGGCACTGGTGGCAGCAGCAGATTATCTTGTGGAATTCCGTCCGGGCAAAGAGCCTTCGATTGACTGGAAAAGCCGTGTGAAAGAATTTCTGGCACAGCCGGAGATCAAAGTGACCAAGCAGACCAAGCGCAGCGAAAAGGAGATCGATCTTCGTCCGAATATCTATAAAATGGAAGTAAGAGAGAATGGGTTCTTTTATATGCTGGCATCTGCAAGCTCTAATTATACGAAGCCGGAGATGGTAACAAACACATTTTTCCACTGGATTGGAGAAGAACTTCCGGAATTTGCCTTCACAGTGAAACGTCTGGAAATGTATGCCGATAAAGGAGAAAATGCAAGCCCACGTTTTGTGACTCTGGAATCATTAGGTGAGGAAATTGAGTAAACTGATCATAACAAGAATGGAGATCCATGGTGTGCCCTGTACAGTAGCGGCTCTTTCGGAGGAGGAACGGATCGTTGAGATCCGACTGGAATCCGATCAGGAAAAATCCATTCTTGGAAATATATACACCGGACAGGTCGAAAATATCGCATCCAATATTCAGGCGGCTTTTGTGCAGATCGAGCCTGGAAAGAGATGCTACTATTCTCTTGCAGAGGCACAGAGAGCTGTTTTTTCCGCAGGAAGAAAAGGAAACGGACCATTGCGGCCTGGAGATGAGCTCCTGGTACAGGTGAGCAGGGATGCCATGAAGGGAAAACTTCCGGCACTGACATCCAATCTGAATTTTACGGGAAGATATCTTGTTCTCACTACAGGAGATAAAAAGTTTGGTCTGTCTTCCAAGCTGGCACTGGAAGATCGCCATCGCCTCAGCGGATGGTTGAAAGAGGAAGCAGAGCGTCCGGATAAGGAATTCGGTATCATTGTCCGGACCAATGCCGCAGACGCTTCCAAAGAAGAGATCCTGAAGGAACTGGAGTGGCTGAAGGGCCGCTACCATAAAGCCGTAGTTCAGGGACGGAACCGTACCTGTTTCAGTCTTGTACTGGAGACAGAACCATTTTATGTGGCTGCTGTAAGGGATGCTTATGGTCGTGACCTGGATGAGATCATTACCGATGTGCCGGAAATCAGAGAAATGATCCTGGGATATCTGGAAGAGATCAGCCCGGAGCTTAAAGAAAAGTTTCGTTTTTATCAGGACAAACTTCTTCCGCTTTATAAGCTGTATCGCGTGGAAACCGCACTGGATGCGATCCAGAAAGAAAAAGTATGGCTGAACAGCGGCGGATTTCTGGTGATCCAGCAGACGGAGGCCTTTGTATCCATTGATGTAAACAGTGGAAAATATACCGGAAAGAAGAAAATGGAAGAAACCTTCCGTAAGATCAATCTGGAAGCGGCTGCGGAGATCGGCCGGCAGTTACGGCTGCGTAATCTTTCAGGTATTATCCTGATCGATTTTATCAACATGGAAAATCCGGATCACAGAGATGAACTCTTTCATGTTTTACAGAAGCTCCTCAGAAAAGATCCGATAAAGAGCAGGGCCATTGATATCACACCATTGCATATCCTGGAAATGACCAGAAAGAAAGTAAGACGTCCGGTGATCGAGGACATTCGGGAGCTTACAAAAAAATAATAAAAATATCAAAAAAACTATTGACATAACAGTATGTCACTGTATGATAATCGAGTATGCCGCACAAAGAGGTTAAAGAGCTTCAGTTTCAGAACAGGAGCCACCGAATTTGGCGAGTAAATAATTAGGAGGTGCCACAGATGTACGCAATTATTGCAACAGGTGGTAAACAGTACAAGGTTGCCGAGGGTGACGTAATTAAAGTTGAAAAGCTCGGTGTAGAAGCTGGTGAAACCGTAACATTTGACAACGTAATCGCAGTCAGCAATGACGGATTAAAGGTTGGCGAGGATGTAAAAGATGCCAGTGTTACCGCTTCTGTAGTTGAAAACGGTAAGAATCGCAAGGTCATCGTTTACAAATACAAACGCAAAACTGGATATCACAAGAAAAACGGACACAGACAGCAGTACACCAAGGTTAAGATCGAAAAGATTAACGGTTAATCTGGTGTCATCATGATTACAATTAAAGTCAGAAAGAAAAACGGATCTTACGAAGAATTTATTTCGAAGGGACATGCCGGTTATGCAGAAGCTGGACAGGATATTGTTTGTGCTGCGGTATCTGCACTGATCATTACCACGGTGAATTCTCTTGAAAAATTCACAGATGATAAATTTGATGTGCAGGAAAAGGATGGATTTGTTTCCATTTCATTTCAGAAATGATCTTTCTGAACGGGGGATGCTCCTTATGGATTCCTTACTTCTCGGTCTGACGGAAATTGCTGGTAGTTATAACAATCGATATTTGACAGTAAAAGTCAAGGAGGTGTAACAACAATGATGAAGATGAACCTTCAGTTATTCGCACATAAAAAAGGAGTTGGTTCTACAAAGAACGGTCGTGATTCCGAGTCTAAGAGATTAGGTGCGAAAAGAGCAGACGGACAGTTTGTAAAAGCCGGAAACATTCTTTACAGACAGCGCGGAACCAAGATTCACCCAGGTGAAAACGTAGGCTGCGGTAAAGACTATACTTTATTTGCACTTACAGACGGAGTCGTAAGATTCACAAGAAAAGGTCGCGATAAGAAACAGGTTTCTATCGTTCCTGTAGACGCAGAGTAATGAAATAGGTAAAAGGCTTCAAATCGATCCGGTTTGGAGCCTTTTTTTGGAATAGAGGTGTAATATGTTTGCAGATAGAGCAAGGATCATTATCCGCTCCGGTAAAGGCGGCGACGGACATGTAAGCTTCCGCCGTGAGCTGTATGTACCCAATGGCGGGCCGGACGGCGGCGATGGTGGCCGTGGCGGTGATGTGATTTTTGAGATCGACGAGGGCCAGAATACTCTCGGAGACTACAGACACAGAAGAAAATATAAAGCTGAGGATGGCCAGGAAGGCGGTAAAAAACGCTGCCATGGTGCAGACGGTAAGGATGTGGTCCTGAAGGTTCCGGAAGGTACGGTGATCATGGATGCGGAATCCGGCAAGGTCATCGCGGATATGTCCGGTGAGAATCGCAGACAGATCGTATTAAAAGGCGGTCGTGGTGGAAAAGGCAATCAGCACTATGCAACAGCTACCATGCAGGTACCGAAATATGCCCAGCCTGGACAGCCGGCTCAGGAACTTGAGGTTCTCCTTGAACTTAAAGTGATCGCGGATGTTGGTCTGGTAGGATTTCCGAATGTTGGTAAATCTACCTTTCTTTCCCGTGTGACAAATGCACAGCCGAAGATCGCCAACTATCATTTTACAACGTTGAGTCCTAATCTTGGAGTTGTAGATACTGATAACGGCGGCTTTGTTATCGCTGATATCCCGGGACTGATCGAGGGTGCATCGGAAGGTGTAGGGCTTGGACATGAATTCCTCCGTCATATTGAGCGTACACGGGTTATCATCCATATTGTAGATGCAGCTTCCGTAGAAGGTCGTGATCCGGTAGAGGATATCCACAAGATCAATAAAGAGCTGGAAGCTTACAATCCGGAAATTGCGGCAAGACCGCAGGTTATCGCAGCCAACAAGATCGACTGTATTTTTGACGATGGAGAAGAAAGCCCCATCGATCGGCTGAAAGCAGAGTTTGAACCGCAGGGTATTTCCGTTTATCCGATTTCAGCTGTTACTGGACAGGGTGTCAGAGAGCTTCTTTTCCATGTGAAAGAGCTTCTGGATAAGAGCCCGATGAAACCGGTAGTGTTTGAACAGGAATTCTTCCCGGAAGATGTTCTTGTAAATGAAAATCTTCCATTTACTGTGGAGCGCAGCGAAGAAGATCCGGAAGTATTCCTTGTGGAAGGTCCTAAGATTGAAAAAATGCTTGGCTATACAAATCTGGATTCCGAGAAGGGCTTTGCTTTCTTCCAGAAATTCCTGAAAGAGGGCGGTATCCTGGAGGAACTGGAGAAAGCCGGTATCCAGGAAGGTGATACGGTTCGTATGTATGGCTTTGATTTTGATTATTATAAATAAAGAGGTATGACAATGACAAGTAAGCAGAGAGCATATTTAAAAGGCCTTGCCATGACAATGGATCCGATCCTTCAGCTTGGCAAGGGTGGTCTTACTCCTGAAAATACCGCTGCTGTTGAGGAAGCTCTTGCAGCAAGAGAGCTGATCAAGATCAGCGTTCTTCAGAACTGTCTGGAGGATCCGCGTGAAATGGCACAGGTTCTTGCAGAGAGAACAAGATCTCAGGTAGTACAGGTGATCGGTAAAAAGATCGTTCTCTACAGAGAAGGTAAAAAGGACAAGAAAAAAATCATTCTTCCCTAATCTCGGGAGGTTATAAATGAGCAAAGCAACAAAGAAAATAGGAATCATGGGTGGTACTTTTGATCCCATTCATATGGGGCATTTGATCCTGGGAGAAAAAGCCTATGAACAGCTTGAACTTGATAAGGTTTTGTTTATGCCCTGCGGAAATCCACCTCATAAACGGAACCGTAAGGGCAGAGCGACTGATGAACAGCGTGCGGAAATGGTCCGTCTTGCCATAGAGGATAATCCTCACTTTGAGCTGTCTCTGATCGAGATGCATGAGGAAGGTTATACGTATACTTACCGGACTCTGGAACAGCTGAATAAAGCGAATCCGGACACAGAGTATTATTTTATCATCGGTGCAGATTCACTTTTTAATTTTGATACCTGGATGGAACCGGAACGCATTTGTCATGAAGCAGTACTGGTAGTGGCAACCAGAGATCATACTCCATTGAAGGAACTTGATCAGCAGATGCAACTTCTGTCACAGAAGTATAACGGGAATTTTATTCGACTGGATACCATGAATATTGATGTTTCCAGTGAACTGCTCCGTTCCTGGCATGAAAGCGGGCAGAGTCTCCGCTACTATGTTCCCCAGCCTGTGATTTCCTATATCGAGAAAAATGATATCTATAAAGGAAATGATTCAGATGGGAAAATATGATTTTATCAAAATAAAAAAGAAACTTTCCAAATATCTGGATGAGGCCAGATTTGAGCATACAATGGGGGTTATGTACACTTGTGCTGCGCTTGCCATGGTTTATGATTATGATCTGGAGGATGCACAGGCTGCAGGACTTCTTCATGACAGTGCAAAGTGTATTCCTAATAAAAAGAAACTGAAGCTGTGCAGCCAGCATGATATTCCGGTATCAGATTTTGAAAAGGATCATCCGTTTCTTCTTCATGCCAAACTGGGGGCTTATGTGGCCAGCAGTAAATATGATATTAAAGACGAAGAGATCCTGACAGCGATCACTTATCATACAACAGGAAGACCGGGAATGAGCCTTCTTGAGAAGATCGTATATATTTCAGACTATATTGAACCAATGCGTGACAAAGCTCCGAATCTTGCGAAGGTGCGAAAGATTGCTTTTGAAGATCTGGATGAGTGTATGTATGAGATTTTAAAGGATACACTGGAATATCTGGAGGAAAATCCCAAGGAAATCGACAGTACGACCAGGGGATGCTTTATGTTTATTATAAAGAACTCCATGACAGAAAAATGCAGGATGCAGCCAACA
>ENA-OQDM01000168-OQDM01000168.1-human-gut-metagenome-genome-assembly--contig:-NODE-168-length-44403-cov-7.321054_pt1 | contig 44403 bp, 50 predicted proteins | sample MGYA00242772_ERZ504605 | MGnify/ENA primary metagenome ERZ504605 (study PRJEB26092, sample SAMD00036348) | human gut metagenome | host: Homo sapiens | study: EMG produced TPA metagenomics assembly of... | reverse complement strand
GGTAGAACGCCGCCGGGTAGGGCACCTTTTTGCCGTCGAATGCGATATCGCGGTAGGCTCATCGCTGACAAGGAAGATGTTGTGGCCGAACACCTTGCTCTTCTCGGTCAGGATCTCTGCCATGCGGGTGAGCGTCCCGGCAGAGTAGACCACGCCGGTGGGGTTGTTGGGGGTGTTGATGAGCACACAGGTGGTCTTTTCGCCGATCATCTGCTCGAATGCGTCCAGATTGGGCTGGAAGGTCGGTGCCTGCGGCGGCACCACCTTGAGGACTGCCCCGGTGCCCGCCACATAGGGGCCGTACTCCGGGAAGTAGGGCGCAAAGGTGAGCACCTCGTCGCCGGGCTGCGTGACCGCACGGATGGCATGGGCAATGGCACCCGCCGCACCGGTGGTGGGGAAGATGTGCTTCTGCTCATAGGGCAGGCCAAAGGTCTTTGTCAGGTGCGCTGCCACATCGGTGCGGAAGCCCGGGTCGCCCTGACTGGGGCAGTAGCCGTGCAGGTTTACCGGCTCTTCGTTGGTCAGCAGATCCTGCATAGCGGCAGTGAACTCCTGCGGGCAGGGCACGCTGGGGTTGCCCAGCGAGTAATCGAACACGTTCTCATATCCGATCTCGGCAGCACGCTGCTTGCCGTACATAAAGGTCTCGCGGATGACGCTCTTATTGCCGAGCATCGCGCGATAAGTCTCGTTCAGCATAATACTTTCCCCCGAGAGTTTATTTGTGGGCAGCCGTATAGCTCTGCTCCACCTTGATGATGCAGCTGTAGGCTGTATCCTGTTCCTTGATGAACTGTTCCAGCTGAGTCAGCAGCTCCACCTTATCCCCTGCATAGCCTGCCGGCAGCACCAGATCGAACAGCACGTTGGTGTGGGTCCTGCCCGGCACGATGCGCAGATCGTGCAGCGAAAGGGCCGGGTCGAGCTGGCGCAGCTTTTCGGTCAGGCGGGCGCGCAGCACGCCCACGGCAGCATCCGAGGTAACGATGGGGTCGTAGTGGATGGTAACCAAAAGCCGGTCATTCTTTAGAAAATCCCGTTCAATGTTGTCGATCAGGTCGTGTGCCTCCAGCGGGTCCTGCTCGGCAGGCAGTTCCACATGCAGGGAGGCGAACTGGTGTCCCGGGCCGTAGTCGTGCACCATCAAATCGTGCATTCCCAGCACGCCGGGATAAGAGAGCACCTTCTGCTCGATGTGGTCCACCAGATCCTCGCTGGGGCTTTCGCCCAGCAGCGGGCTGAGCGTATCCATCACAAGACCCCAGCCGGAGATCAGGATGAACGCCGCCACGCCTACGCCCATCAGACCATCCAGCACATCCCAGCCGGTCACGCGGCACAGCACCGCTGCAATGAGCACCGCGCCGGTGCTCAGCACATCGTTGCGGCTGTCCGCAGCAGTGGCAATGAGGGTTTCGGAGCCGATGATGCGCCCGATGGTGCGGTTGAAGCCGCTCATCCACAGCTTGACGAGGATGGATGCGATCAGCACGGCCACCGTGAGCCAGCTGAACATCACCGGGGTGGGGTGCAGCACCTTGACCACAGATTCCTTCAGCAGCGAAAAGCCGATGCCGAGAATGGTCACGCTGACTACCAGCCCCGCCAGATATTCATACCGGGCATGGCCGAAGGGATGCTCTGCGTCCGGGGCCTTGCCGGCCAGCTTGAAGCCCACCAGACTGACCACGTTGGACGAGGCATCCGACAGGTTGTTCAGGGCATCTGCCATGATGGCAATGGAGCCGAACAGAGTGCCTACGGTCAGCTTGCCCAGACACAGCAGCAGGTTGCATGCCACGCCCACCCAGCAGGCAAGGTTGCCGTAGGCGGCGCGCACCTTAGGGTCCTGCGCATGGTCGGGCTGGCGGATGAAAAGACGAATCAAAAACTGAGTCATAACGGTCCTCCATGGGCAGCGCTGGACACCTGCATACCCTGTCATCGCTTATAGTATAGCATTTCGCTTTATCGTTTTAAAGTATTTTCCGAAAACTTTTGCCCGGTATAGAAAGACCCCGGCAGAGCGGGATGCCCTGCCGGGGAGCTTTATGGGAACGGTAAACCGGGATTCTCGGATGAATTACTTCTCAGAAGGCTTGCTCAGGTCCACGCTGCGGATGATCTTGCGCACCGGCAGGATGCTCTTGGCGTTCATGGACAGCTCGTCCACACCCATGCGCAGGAAGGTCTCGGTGAGGGCGGTGTCGGCACCCAGCTCACCGCAGATGCCCACCCAGATGCCGTGGCGGTGGCCCGCCTCAATGGTCATCTTGATGGCGCGCAGCACAGCGGGATGGTGCGGGTTGAAGAACGGCTCCAGCTTTGCATTCTGGCGGTCCAGCGCACAGGTGTACTGGGTCAGGTCGTTGGTGCCGATGGAGAAGAAGTCGCACTCGGCAGCCAGCTCGTCCGCGATCAGCACAGCGGCGGGGGTCTCGATCATGGTGCCTACCTCGATGTTCTGACCCATCTTGACACCCTCGGCGGTCAGCTCTGCACGGCACTCTTCCAGAACAGCCTTGGCGTCCTGCAGCTCCCGCAGGCTGGTGATCATGGGGAACATGATGCTCATGTTGCCGTAGGCAGAAGCACGCAGCAGAGCGCGCAGCTGAGTCTTGAAGAAGTCCCTGCGGGTCAGGCAGATGCGGATGGCGCGGTAGCCCAGAGCGGGGTTCTCCTCGTGATCCAGCTTCATGTAATCGACGGTCTTATCGGCACCGATGTCACAGGTACGGACGACCACCTTGCGGGGAGCCAGACTCTCCACCACCTGCTTGTAGGCCTCGAACTGGTAGTCCTCGGTGGGGAAGTCCTTGCAGTTCAGGTAGACGAACTCAGTGCGGAACAGGCCTACGCCGCCGGCATCGTTCTGCTGCACAGCACCCACATCGCTCATGCCGCCGATGTTGGCAAAGACATTGATGGTCTTGCCGTCCAGCGTGGTGTTGGGCTTGCCCTTCAGCTCCTGCAGCAGGGCCTGCTTCTTCTGATCTTCCTGCTGGCGCTTCTTCAGGCTCTTGAGCAGGTCGGGGGTGGGTTCAACGTAAACGCAGGCATTGTAGCCATCGATGACCGCCATCTTGCCGTCCCAGTCGTCCTGAATATCCTTGCACTGGATCAGGGCAGGGATGTTCATGCTGCGGGCCAGAATGGCGGTGTGGCTGTTGGAGCTGCCCTCACGGGTGATAAAGCCCAGCAGCAGGCTCTTATCCATGCGGACGGTCTCAGACGGGGCCAGATCCTCCGCGACCAGAATGCTGGGCTCGGTGCCCTGCAGGCTGGCGTTGTCCACCCCCTGCAGGATGTCCAGAATGGCCTGTGCGATATCGATGACATCTGCACTGCGGGCCTGCAGATACGGGTCATCCATGGCGGCGAACACCGCAGCCTGATTGTTGCCTGCCGTCTTGACGGCGTACTCGGCACACTTTTTCTGGCTGTTGATGATCTCCTTGATGGCATCCACAAAGTCGTCGTCTTCCAACATCATGGCGTGGATGTTGAACACCTCGGCGATGTCCTCGCCAGCCTCTGCCAGTGCCTTTTCATACAGCGCAGTCTGCTGCTCAATGGCCTTCTGCTGCGCTTCTTCAAAACGCGCCACTTCCGCTGCGGTATCCGCTACCTCTGCGGCAGAAATGGCAGTATCCTTTTTCTTGTAGATCTTGAGCTTGCCGATGGCGATGCCATTCAGGACGCTCTTACCGGTGCCTACCTGCATTGCACACTACTCCTTCTTCATCTGTGCCGGGGCCGCACTGCTCCGACAGTCCAAAAAAAGCCCCCGCAGCTCACCCGCGAGGGCCTTCCTCATCTTAACTGCGGAATCAGACGTTCTCGGTCAGGAACTTCTGGATGGCTGCTGCAGCAGCTTCCTCGTCGTCGCCCTCGACCTTGACGGTAACGGTCTCACCCTGCTTTACACCCATGCCCATCAGAGCCATCAGCTTGCGCATATCGCAGCTCTTGCCGTCCTTTTCCAGGGTAGCGCTGCTGGCAAAGCCCTTGACGGTCTTGACGAGCAGGCCGGCGGGACGAGCGTGGATGCCGCATGCATCCTTAACGGTATACTGGAATTCCTTCATAATCATTTTCTCCTTACTTGATCCCGTGCGGCGCTTCTGCACTTGCACCAGACGCGGCCGAGCCGCGGCACGGTTGATACATCTATTATAAACCCTTGCCGGTAATTTTTCACCATTTCATATTGCTAATTTTTTATTCAAAATTTTGGTACAATTGAACATACAAATGTGACAAAAATGCACGCATTTCACTTTTTCTTCTGCTTGTGCGCAAATTTTAGGCAAATTGCGACCTGGTTTTGCATCAAAACCCGAAGCTGTTCCCGGTCGTTTCCGGCTTTGGCAGGTCGTTCCGGTGCTTATTCCACCGGATATCCCTCGGCATCCAGCGGCAGTTCCGTATAAGGCACAGCCTGCGGCACGGCATCCGGCTCACCGGAGGTCTGCTGGGCGGTCAATTCCTCGTCATGGCGTTCGCCCCAATCGCCGCTGTAGTCCTCGCCGGAGGTCTGCTGTGCCGGTTCGCTGCCGGTCAGTTCTTCGTCGTGGCGCTCACCCCAGTCTCCCTCGTAGTCCTCGCCGGAAGTCTGCTTTGCCTCAGCTTCCGCCATGGCGGCCTGCATGTCTTTCAGGCCCACCACAACGCCGGAGGGCCGTTCCAGCAGGTAAGCTCCCACGGCCTTTTTGCGGTACACCAACAGCACGCCGTAGCGGCTGGTCTCGCCGCTGCTTGCCGCCGGGATCAGCGCCGTCCATTTTTCCACGGTCTTGCCCTTGTAGCGTGCAAGGTCCATGCCGCTCTGCTGCACCACCCCGTTGAAGGCCGAAAAGCTGTCATCCCACTTGCGGGGGATCTTGACCTTGTCTGCCGTGATGGATGCGCCGTCCACATCCAGACCGTAGCCGGTGAACCATGTCTGGATGTCCTGTGCACTCTCAATTTTGTTCACCGCCGCCGAGACCGCAACGGTGCGGTTGCTGATGAACCGGCCCAGCAGAGCACTGCCCACCACCAGTGCGCAGCACATGGCACCCAGACCCAGTTTTTTCAGGCTCGTTTTGCTTAACGTGACTACAAACATATCCCCATGCCTCCCCAGCCTGTTTATTGCTCTGAGAACAATTTATTCAGCACAGCTGGGGTGTATGACAAAAGGGCAGGTAAAACCTGCCCTTTTGTCAATATCGATCAATGTGCTTTTGTAAAATCTTCCGAGCTTACTTCGCCGTTCTGGCGGAGCACCTGTTTCAGCACCTGCATCACGCCGTATTCCCGGTGGGACGGTGCCAGAAACGGCACCTGCGCCCGCAGCGGTCCGCTGCCGTTCTCCATCAAAAAGCCGTACTTCGCGGTGGTGAGCATCTCGGCATCGTTGTAGGTGTCACCAAAGGCCATCATGCTGTCGGCCGGAATGCCCAGCAGTGCACCCACCTTTGCCAGTGCTGCACCCTTGTGCACACCTGGGTTCATCACGTCCACCCAGTTTCTGCCTGCCACTGCCACCGAGAATGCACCGCCATTTCCGGTGTGGAATGCGCCGTAGATCCGGTCGAAGGCTTTCTGCGAGTCGTCGTTGGGCAGATAGACGGTAAACTTATCCGCCGCCGCTTCCACCGCAGTCAGGTCATCCACGTATTCCACCCGAGTATAAAAAATCTTGAAAACTTTATCGTATTTCTCGTCCTGCTTTTCCGCGTAGGCCGCCTGCAGTCCGCACAAAAGGCCCACGTCTCCGGCCTGCTTTGTGCTGCGGGCCAGCTGCCGCCAGCCCTCGGCAGGCATTTCGGACACAAACAGGTCTTTCCCCTTCCAGCGGGCAGCGCCGCCGTTGTCGCCAATGAGAATGATCTCCTCCAGCAGATCCGGGAACATCGTTTCCAGTGTGTACAGAGGCCGCCCGCTGGCGGCGGCAAACAAGATGCCATGCCCGGCCAGTGCACGGATGGTCTCGGTAAACTTTGGCGGCAACTGGCTGTACTCGTCCAGAAGGGTCGCGTCCATGTCCGATGCGATCAGGCGAATGCGGTCCATTGCAGTTTCCTCACTTATCCGATGTAGCTGATGTTCACGTCCATATCGCCCTTATAGCCGGGCAGGCGTGCCGTGCAGGTGCCCTGCCACAGGGCGCAGTCGATGGGGCTGCTGGCAACACCATAATGCGCGTTCCAGATGGTATATTTTTTCAGGCTGTTCAGATTGACACGCTTGCGGTACCACAGGGTAGAGGCATACACACCGGGTTTATAGCCCTGTGCCTTGACCTCCTCACAGAAGGCGATGGCGCACTTGGTGCGGTCCTCCATACCCAGACCGTCGGCGCGGCCGGAACCATTGGAAGCACCGGATGCTTCGGTGTCAAAGAAGATGGGGTAATCCAGCTTGCGTCCGTTCAGTACGTAGGCGCAGGCAAAGGCTTCCTCCTTGGCTTCCTCCTCGGTGGTGGCCTGACTGAAGAAATACACGCCCACCTTCAGGCCCGCATTCTTCACATTGGTGAAATGCTCCTCGAACATGGGGTCCAGCACCAGCGTGCCGGAAGCACCATAGCCGCGGTAGCCGATGCGGACGATCGCAAAGCTCACGCCTGCCTTTTTGATCTGGTTCCAGTCGATGTTTTTCTGATACTTGGAAACATCCACACCGAAGGTCTTGCCATTTTCCAGCACACCGTCCGCATTGAAGTAATAGAGTTTATTGTCGATGCACTGGATGCCGGTCACCGGCTTGTTGGTGGTCTGGCTGTAGTAGTAGGTCTTGCCGCCGGAGGTGCGCCAGCCGGAATAGACCGGCTCCGTATCGCTCTTGCCCAGCCAGCCGAACAGGAAATTGAGCAGCCAGGTGAAAAAGCCGTTCTCATCGCTCAGGTCGATGCACTGGGCCTCGGCGGCATCCATGGCACCGGCATCCAGCGCGGCACGGATTTCTTCCGGTGTCAGCACCACGCTGTTTTCCGGCGTGTGCTGGTTCGTGCTGTTCTCCTCCGCTTCAGTGGCCTGTACAGGCGGTGCTTCCGGGTCCTGTGCAGCAAGCTCCGGGGTCTCCGTCTGCAGGGTGGGCATTGCCGTTTCCTGCTGTGCAGAAACAGTCTCGGTCACTGCCGCGGTACTTTCTTCCGGCTGTGCAGCCAGTGCCAGCGGTGCGCCCATTGAAAAGGTCATTGCCAATGCCAGAACTGCCGCTGCACACCGCGTTTTGCCGCGGGTGCTGCGGGCAGTCAGTTTATTCCAGAACGTTTTTTTCATGCTGTGCTCCATACCTCATGTATTTTTATCGGGATGCCGCCCTTCGCAAAAAGGGCAGCGTTTCATCTTCTCAATACTCTTTCAGTATACACCCGCGGGCAAGCCCCCGTCAATTGCCGCACACTGCAAAGCGCAGCTCCGAAAAGCTGCCGCCCCGGTATCAGAAAATGCTCCAAAATAGATACGTCTCAGCCCGCAAAAACATTGCACAAAGCCAAAAATTGCAGATATTTCCAGCAAAATCAGCATTTTGTCTTGTTGTCTTGACATGTGTATGGTATTATACTTGACATGCAGTTTTTGCATTGAATCCACCATCTTGAAACAGAAAGGCAGTTTCTCATGTCAAATGTGAAAGATTTCTTAAAACGCAAGGATATCGTCATCACCCCGCAGCGCTATCTCATTGAAGCGCTGGGTGCCATGGCGCAGGGCCTGTTTGCCAGCCTGCTGATCGGCACCATCATCAAGACGCTGGGCCAGCAGACCGGCCTTGACGTGCTGGTAGACCTTGGCGGCTACGCCACGGCCATGAGCGGCCCGGCCATGGCCTGCGCCATTGGCTGGGCGCTGCACTGCCCGCCGCTGGTGCTGTTCAGCCTGATCACCGTAGGCTACTCGGCCAATGCTCTGGGCGGCGCAGGCGGTCCGCTGGCCGTGCTCATCATTGCCATCGTGGCTTCCGAACTGGGCAAGGCCGTGAGCAAGGAGACCCGCGTGGACATCCTCGTGACCCCGCTGGTGACCATTTTTTCCGGCGTGGGCCTTTCCATGCTGATCGCCGCACCCATTGGCGCTGCCGCAAGTCAGGTGGGCACCCTGATCATGTGGGCCACCGAACAGGCTCCGCTGGTCATGGGCATTCTGGTATCCGTCATTGTGGGCGTGGCGCTGACCCTGCCCATTTCCTCTGCCGCCATCTGCGCCGCGCTGGGTCTGACCGGCCTTGCCGGCGGTGCCGCCGTGGCAGGCTGCTGCGCCCAGATGATCGGCTTTGCCGTGATGAGCTACAAGGAGAACGGCGTGGGCGGTCTGGTCAGTCAGGGCCTTGGCACCAGCATGCTGCAGATGGGCAACATCGTCAAGAACCCCCGTATCTGGATCGCGCCCACACTGGCCAGTGCCATCACCGGCCCGCTGGCCACCTGCGTGTTCCACTTTGAGATGAACGGTGCCGCTGTCTCTTCCGGCATGGGCACCTGCGGTCTGGTGGGCCAGATCGGCGTGTACACCGGCTGGGTCAGCGACATTGCCGCCGGTACCAAAGCCGCCATCACCCCGATGGACTGGGCTGCCATGGTGCTGCTGTGCTTTGTTCTGCCCGCCGTGCTGAGTGTGATCTTCTGCGAGATCGAGCGCAAGCTGGGCTGGATCAAAGAGGGCGACCTGAAGCTGAACTGATTTTTAAGCGGAAAATTCTTTTTGCTTTTTGATAGAGCAAATCCCGGCAGGCTGCGGTCTGCCGGGATTTGTCTTTTCACGGTTAAACACGTGACGGCGCTCTGCACAGGAAGCGCTCAAACGATCCGTTTCCCGTCCAGCACTGCCTGCGTGAGGGTGTCGCCTTCATACACCAGCTTGAGGGAGAAATAAGGCCGTTCCTCATTCAGCAGCCGGAAGAAGATTTTGTCGCCCTCCCAGATGGGCAGTTCAGCCGCCTTATCCTTCGGCACCCATTCCAGCACGCCTTCCCTGCAGGCATCGCCCTGCACCATCTCGCCCGTCCATTCATCAGCGGTGTACAGGTGGATGAACTCGGTCATGTTGCCCCAAATAAAGGTCAGCAGACCCCGGGCGCGGAAGCGCTTCAGCGTCAGGCCGGTCTCCTCCTTCACTTCCCGCAGCAGACAGTCCTCCGGGCTTTCAAACCGCTCAAACTTTCCGCCCACGCCGATCCATTTGTCGTGGTTGTAGTCGTCCTGCTTTTTGATGCGGTGCAGCATCAGGTAGGCATCCTCCCGTTCCAGATAGCACAGCGTGGTGCTGAAAATGGGAAATTCCGGGTTCATGAAGGCTCCTAGATTCATTGCGTTCTCCTTCTGATTTTGTTTTTGTGGAAAATGCCGTTTTTCGCTGCGGCCCCTCCCGTGAAAAAACACCCCGCAAAGCCCGCAGGCTTTGCCGGGGTGCAAACCAAAAATAACTTTTTCCTCTGAATATGCCAGAGCAACGCGGCGGCAATTTAAAATCATTGCCCCTTCCGGCTTGCTCTTCCCTTGCCCGCATTGTTCAGCTTGCGCACAAGGTCGTTCTGATGCTTGCGCTGGCTGGGCGTGGGCTGCGGGTCCTTGGCCTCCTCAGCGCGGCGGCCGCTCTGGGCGGTGTCCGGATCGATGCGTTCCAGCGTCCACTCCTGATTGCCGCCTGCTACAAAGTTCCAGATCTGGGCCTGTGCACCGTTGGCGGTGTTCATGCCCACAAGGTCAATGTATTTATCCGCCAGCACATTGCGGATGCGGGTGCGCCCGCTGCGGGTGGGCTCCAGCGCCCAGCACTGGCTCAGCCCGCTGGTGCGGCTCCACTGGTGCAGCCATGTGCCCTCCACCACACCGCCAAGGGCCAGATCCATCATCTTTCCGGTAAAGCGGTTGCAGATGCGCCAGCGGCCCTCGCCTGCGTCCACGAACTGCCACTGCTGCCACGGATGGCCCGCATAGCTCCACAGCTGGATGGCCGCGCCGTTCTCGGTGTTGAAGTTCTTTACTTCCAGCACCTTCCCATTGGGGGCTTTGATGATATAAAATTCATTTTCCAGAATGACTGCCTGCGATGCCTTTGCCATAGAGCACGACTCCTTTCCAGTTTGGTAGCCCTATTATAACATATTTACCCTTTGGCAGCAAGGATGCTTTTCCATAATCTTTTTACGTTTTATTGTGCATTCTGACGTGTTTTTCATCACTGAAACGTTTACGTGCAACAAAAGTGTTTCCTGCTGGTTTCTCTTTGCACTCCGGCCTTTGTTGTGATACAATAAAGGCACATGTTTTAAGGGAGGGAATTGCTATGACCAACGAAACCTTGGAAACCATCAAAAACCGCCGCAGCTGCCGTGCCTATAAGCCGGAGCAGATCACAAACGAAGAACTGGATGCCGTGCTGGAAGCCGGCACCTACGCCGCCAGCGCCATGGGCCGCCAGAGCGCAAAGATCGTGGTGGTGCAGGACGCTGCCGCCCGCGCCCAGCTCACCCGCATGAACGCCGCTGTCATGGGCAAGGACACCGACCCCATGTACGGCGCTCCCACCATTCTGGTGGTGCTGGCCGATGCTCACGCCGCAAATGCCGTACCCGACGGCAGCCTTGTCATGGGCAACCTGATGCTGGCTGCAGCTTCGCTGGGGCTGGGCAGCTGCTGGATCAACCGCGCAAAGGAAGAGTTTGAAACAGAAGAGGGCAAGGCCCTGCTCCGGCAGTGGGGCATCGAGGGCGATTGGGTCGGCATCGGCCACTGCATTCTGGGCTACCCTGCTGCAGACCCCAAGCCCGCAGCACCCCGCAAGCCGGATTATATCGTAAAAGTGTAAGGAGAACTATGAAGCCTGATTACAAGCTGGTCGCCAAGGCCAAATATATCCACGCCACCGCCGACCTTGCCAGTGAACTCTGGCATGAGGTGTACAAGCGCTATTACCCCGCAAAGCAGCTGGACACCCTTGTGGAAGAGCTGCAGAGCGCCGATGCCATTGAGGAGGACATCGACAACGATGTGAACTACTTCCTCGTGGTTCTGGGCGGCAAGACCATCGGCTACTTTGCGTGGAAGATGGAGAACACCGCCCTGCATCTGATGCACCTGTACCTCAGGCCCGAATACCGCGGCAAGGCACTGGGCCGGGACATCGTGCTCTCCTGCGAGCGGCTGGCCCGCGGCGAGGGCAAGGGCCGTGTGTGGTGCACCGTGCACGCCAAGGCCCTGCCGGTGCAGCAGTTCTTCAAGGCCCTGCGCTACCGCAATTTAAAGCCCGCCGAGCAGGAAAACGGCACCGTCCCCCGGGACGAAGTGGTATTTGAGCACACGCTGGGCTAAAAAGCCGCAAATGCTATTGAAATTTCTCCCCGTTTGTACTACACTGGTGTAGTGTAATAAAGTGTCTGCCTGTGGGCGGCATCCGCAAAAAAGGAGAACAACATGGCAAAAGATCATCCTACCGGCCAGTCCGGTTTGTATCAGGCATTTTTGCAGCTCAAGACTCCGGAACAGTGCTACCGTTTTTTACAGGATGTGTGCAGCTATTCCGAGCTGAGCGCAATGGAGCAGCGCTACAACATTGCCGAAATGCTGGTGGACAAGCGCATCTACACCGAGATCATGGATAAGACCGGTGCATCCAGCGCCATCATCAGCCGGGTAAGCCGGGTGCTGAGTGCCAACGACAGCGTATTGCGCGCCTTGCTGGAAGCGGAAAAAGCTGCCGACGATCAAAACTGAACTTCCACACAAACCATGCCGCGTGCCGCCCGTGCGGTATGCGGCTTTTATCATTCAACCGGGAAGGCAGAAGTCCCCACGCCAGCGGGGTACTTCTATCGTTTTTCCTCATGCGGCGCAGATGCGCCGTCTTCATCAGAAATCAGGGAGGTTTGATTTTTATGAGCAAAGCTGTTGTTTTTTTTGCCGAGGGCACCGAGGAATGTGAAGCCCTGCTGGTGGTCGATCTGCTGCGCCGCGCCAAGGTGGAGGTGACCGTGGCCAGCGCATCCGGCAGCCGCGAGATCGTGAGCAGCCACAAGGTGCATATCACCGCCGACGCACTGGCCGAAGAGGTGGATTATTCGGATGTGGACATGGTGGTGCTGCCCGGCGGCATCCCCGGCACCCCGAACCTTGCCGCTAACAAGACCGTTACCGACACCTGCATTTCCTTTGCAAAGAGCGGCAAAAAGGTAGCTGCCATCTGCGCAGCACCCAGCGTGCTGGCATCTCTCGGCCTGCTGGAGGGCAGAAAAGCCACGGCGCACGCCGGTTTCCAAGACAAATTGGCCGGTGCTGAGGTGCTGGATACCGAAGTGGTAGTGGACGGCAATATCACCACCAGCTACGGTCTGGGCGGTGCCATCCCCTTTGCGCTGGAGCTGGTGCGCCAGCTGGCCGGGCAGGCTGAGGCCGACCGCATCCAGAACGCCATCGCCTACCGCCACTGAGGGAGGAAACTGAAATGCGTTTTGTCACCTGCCGCCTGCCGGACGGCGTAGAAGATCCGGCCATTCTTTCGCCGGACGGCACACAGATCTGGCCGCTGAGCTGGCTGGGCCTTTCCTATGAAACCTTGTCCGATGCCATCCCCTTTCTGACCCCACAGGTGCGGGCAGGCCTGCAGCTTGCCATTGCGGGCATCCCGGCCCTGCCCGTGGATGCCGTGCAGCTGCAAAGCCCTATTCCCTGCCCGGCGCAGGATGTGGTGTGCCTTGGCATCAACTACATGGCCCACTCGGACGAAGCGGAGAAATACTCTGCCGATGCCTTTGCAACCAAACATCAGGATGCCATTTATTTTTCCAAGCGCGTTTCCCGCGCTGTGCCGGACGGCGGCTTTATTGAAGCTCACACTGACCTTGTGCAGAAGCTGGACTACGAATGCGAACTGGCTGTGGTTCTGGGCAAAGATGCCAGGGATGTGCCCGCCGGGCAAACAAAAGACTATGTGTTCGGCTACACCATCCTGAACGACGTTTCCGCCCGCGATGTGCAGACCGCCCACAAGCAGTGGTATTTCGGCAAAAGTCTGGACGGCTTCACGCCCATCGGCCCCTGCATCGTTACCGCAGACGAATTCGACACCTACCCGCCCAAGCTCGGCATCCGCAGCTTTGTCAACGGCGAAAAGCGGCAGGACTCCAACACCGGCCTGCAAATTTTTGACATCGACCATGTGATCCACGAGCTGACTCAGGGCATGACCCTGAAGGCCGGCACCATCATTGCCACCGGCACCCCGGCAGGCGTGGGCATGGGCATGGACCCGCCGCAGTTCCTGAAGCCCGGCGACACGGTGCGCTGTGAGATCGACGGCATTGGCAGCCTGACCAACACCGTGCGGTGAGCACTGGCATTTGTGCCAAATATCCGTTGCGTTTTCCGTCTGTTTGCATGAAAATCCGCAGCGGCACTGCTCTTTTCGGAGCGGGTGTGCTATACTGACTTGTATGAATGAAAAATGCGGTCCCGGGCCGCAGAAGGGGTAAATGAACTATGAAGGAATACGCATTCGGCATCGATCTGGGCGGTACCACCGCTAAGATCGGCCTGTTCAAGACCACCGGCGAGCTGCTGGAAAAGTGGGAAGTTCCCACCGACACCTCCAACGCCGGTGAACACATTCTGGAAAATCTGGCCGCTGCCGTGCAGGGCAAGATGCAGGAAAAAGGCCTTGCCGCCGCTCAGGTGGAAGGCGTGGGCGTGGGCGTGCCCGGCCCTGTGCTGGACAGCCGCATTGTGCCCATCATCTGCGCAAACCTCGGCGGCTGGGGCAAGCATAATGTAGCCGAAGAGCTGAGCACCATGCTGGGCGGCATCCGGGTCCTTGTGGGCAATGACGCCAACGTGGCTGCTCTGGGCGAGATCTGGATGGGTGCAGCCAAGGGCTGCCGCAGCGCAGTCATGGTCACGCTGGGCACCGGCGTGGGCGGCGGCGTCATCGTCAACGGCAAGGTCATCGATGGCACCCACGGTGCCGGCGGCGAGATCGGCCACATCACGGTGGACCGCCACGAGACCGCCGCCTGCGGCTGCGGCAAGCACGGATGTCTGGAGCAGTATTCCAGTGCTACGGGCGTTGTGCGCTGCATGAAGAAGCTGCTGGACGAGAACCCGGACACCCCCTGCACCCTGCGCGGCACCGAGTTTGCCGCCAAGGACGTGTTTGATGCCGCCCGCAATGGCGACGCCCTTGCCGCCCGCGAGGTGGACGAGATGACCGATACCCTTGGCATGGCGCTGGCGACCATTGCCGCCACCGTGGACCCGGAGATGTTCATGGTGGGCGGCGGCGTATCCCGCGCCGGTGATGTGCTGTTTGCCCCGCTGCGGGAGCATTTCAAGGTCTATGCCTTCAAGTCCTGCCGTGAGACCCCCATCGTGCCCGCCATCCTCGGCAACGATGCCGGTATCTATGGTTCTGTGCGCCTGATCGTGGGTGAATAATTCAGCGGTATTTTTTCAGAAACTTAAAAACCCGGAAACGACGGTCGTTTCCGGGTTTTTCTTTGTACGTTCAATAAAATTTACAGCGTATCTTCCCCCGGCAGCTGATTCCACAGGCGGTAGTAGACGCCCTGCTTTGCCAGCAGCTGGTCGTGGGTGCCGGATTCCACGATGCCCTCTTCGCCCAGCACAAGGATGCGGTCGTAGTCCTTGATGGTGGTCAGGCGGTGGGCGATGGTCAGGGTGGTGCGGCCATGGGCCAGCTTTTCAAGGCTCTGGCCCACCAGGATCTCGCTTTCGTTGTCCAGTGCGCTGGTGGCCTCGTCCAGAATGAGGATGGGCGGGTTCTTCAGGAACACCCGCGCAATGGCGATGCGCTGCTTCTGTCCGCCAGAGAGCTTGACACCGCGCTCGCCCACGTAGGTGTCAAAGCCGTCCTTCAGGGCCAGAATGAACTTCTCCGCCCCGGCCAGACGCGCCGCTTCCATGATCTCTTCGCGGGTGGCGCCGGGCTTGCCGTAGGCGATGTTTTGGGCCACCGTGCCGCTGAACAGATACACGTCCTGCTGCACGATGCCGATATCCTGCCGCAGGCTTTTCAGGGTGACATGGCGGATGTCCTGCCCATCGATCAGGATGCGGCCGCTGGTCACCTCGTAGAAGCGGGGGATGAGGTTGCACAGGGTGGTCTTGCCGCCGCCCGAAGGGCCGACCAACGCCAGCCGTTCGCCCGGCCGGATATCCAGACTGACGTTGTGCAGCACCTTGTTGTGGTCATCCGGGTACTCAAAGCTGACGTTTTCAAACCGGATGTCACCGGGGCCGGGCTGCAGCGGTACCGCATCCGGGACATCGCCGATGGTCACAGGGGTGTCCATGATCTCGGCAAAGCGCTCGATGCCGGTCATGCCGCGCTGGAACTGCTCGGCAAACTCCACGATGCGGCGGATGGTGGCAATAAGGGTGGTGACATACAGCATATAGGCCACCATGTCACCGGCGGTGATCCTGCCGTACACCAGCGAGAGGCCGCCTGCCAGAATGACCACCAGATACATCAGGCCGTCGAACAGGCGGGTGGAGGTGTTGAAGGCACCCATGGCGTAGTAGCGAGGGTCTTGATCTGCTCAAAATCCCTGTTTCCCTTTGCAAACTTCTCGCGTTCCTCATCCTCGGCGGCAAAGGCCTTCACGACACCCTGCCCCAGCAGGCTGTCCTCGATGGTGGAGTTCAGCTCGCCGATCTGCACGCGCTGCTGGCGGAACCGCGCCCGCAGCCGTCCGTTCAGGTATACTGACACCACGCCCATCAGCGGCACGCAGGCGAACACCGCCAGCGTCAGCGGCACACTGGCCCGGCACAGGATAATAAAGGACACCACGATCTTGATGGCCGCAATGAAAAATTCCTCCGGGCAGTGGTGGGCGAACTCGGTCACATCGAACAGGTCGTTGGTGATGCGGCCCATGATGGTGCCTACCTTGGTGTTGTTGTAGTAGGTGTGGTCCAGCTTGAGCAGGTGGTCAAAGGCATCGCGGCGCATATCCGTCTCGATGTGCACGCCCATGATATGACCGATGCTGGACATGTAATAGCTGGCTGCACCGTCGATGATGCGCAGCACAAAATAGAGTGCTGCCAGCCGCAGCACGATGCCCGCCGTCAGAGTGATGCCCACGCCCATGGCGGCGTTGGTGATGGTGCTCATGATCTTGGGCAGCACGATGTCACACAGGGTGGTCAGCGCTGCACAGAACAGGTCCAGAAACAGGGTCATTTTGTACTTTGCCAGATAGGGCAGAAAACGCCGGATCAGCGCACCGCTGCCTGCGTGGTGCGCCCCGGGGTCGTTGATTTTGGTTTTTGACATGGTTCCTCCTGTTGTAAAACCCTCTCAGGCTCACTTCGTTCGCCAGCTCCCCCGAGAGGGGGAGCCTTTGCATCTTTCGGGAAGCTGTACAAAGCCTCCCCCTTTCGGGGGAGGTGGCATTACGCAGCAATGACGGAGAGGGTTCGTTCTCTTACTTTTTACTGTAATCCCGCTCGCCGTAGATGGCGGTGCCGATGCGCACGAGGGTGGCACCCTCCCGGATGGCGTTTTCAAAGTCGCCGCTCATGCCCATGGAAAGGGTCTCCATGGACACGTTGGAATAGCCGCGCTCTCCGGCCTGCACAAACAGCTTGTATACCTCGGCCAGATAGCGGCGGTTGCGGGCATCGTCGTCGTTTACAGGCGGAATGGCCATCAGCCCCTTGACCCGGATGTGCTCCTGTGCGGCAGCAGCATCCAGCAGCGGCCAGAGCGCTTCCGGTGCCACGCCGGTCTTGCTCTCCTCGCCGCCGATGTTCACCTCCAGCAGCACGTTCTGCACGATGCCGGCCTTGGCTGCTTCCTTCTCGATAGCGTTCAGCAGATGCTCACTGTCCACGCTTTGGATGAGGCTGGCACGGCCCAGTACTTTTTTAATTTTGTTCGTCTGCAGATGGCCGATAAAGTGGCTGGGCTTGCCGCAGTAAGCACCTGCGTCAAAGTTTGCGCACAGCTCCTGCACATGGTTCTCACCGAACACATCAATGGGCAGGGCTGCGCTTGCAGCCACGGTCTGCGCCGTGCGGGTCTTGCAGGCGGCGCACAGCTGCACCGCTGCCGGGTCGCGGCCTGCTTCACGGGCTGCGGCTGCCATCTTTTCCCGGATCTCTGCCACGGCCTCCTGCATCTGTTCCAGATTCTTTTCTGCCATGATGCTCAGTCCTCCTCGGTATACTTGGCGCGTTCGCCGCCGATGAGCTTCGGGCGGGTGCGGGCGCACAGAATGTTCGCTTCACCAATTTTGGAAAGGCTCAGCCGCACCGGCACAGCCACCCGCTTCAGGTGCATCCCGATCAGGGTGCCGCCGATATCAATGCCTGCATGGGCACGGATCTCTTCCACAGCCACCGGCTCCCGGAACTTCTTCCAGCAGGTAGTGGCCCAGCTGCCGCCTGCGTGGGGGCGCGGCACCACGCACACCTCTTCCCAGCCGTATTTTTCGGCGGCTTCGCGCTCGATGATAATAGCGCGGTTCAGATGCTCACAGCACTGCGCGGCCAGCCAGATGCCGTTTTCGGCCAGCACTGGGGCAATGCCCGCGTACACGGCCTGCGCGGCTTCCAGACTGGAATCCTTGCCAATGTGCCCGCCCACGATCTCGCTGGACGAGCAGCCCACCACGAACACATCGCCCTTTTTCAGTTTTGCTTCGGCCAGCAGTTCGGTCACTGCCTGCCGGGCCTGCATCTCGATCTGTTTTTTGAATTCTTCTGTCATAAAAAACACCTCGGTTTTTATCAAAAATCAAAGATTTGCACTGCGCACCTTTTCGCTGCCTGCAAGGCCGAGATACAGCCTGCTCTCCACCGGGCACAGCGCTGTCACGCTGCCTGCACCCTTGCTGGAGACCGTCCGCTTCCAGCTGCCGTCTGCCGTATCCACAGCTTCCGCGCAGGGCGCATCGGCAGGCAGGCTGAATAGCTTTTCCTGCAGATTCCGGCCTGCACGCAGGGCAATGCCCCGCAGCAGGGTGCTGTCGGCGTTCTTTTCCAGCCAGCTGCTGCGCGCCCACCGGTAGCCGATGTACAGGGTGCCGTCTGCATCCATAGCAAGCGCACCGGGATACCCCGGCAGGCCGGAAACAAAGCTCTGGCAGTTTTTACCGCCCGCCGTCAGGTCGCGGGCATCGGCGGCAGCGCTCCACACACAGCGGTTCCCAAGGTCAGCCACGAACAGCGTGCTGCCGTCCCGGCTCAGGGCCAGCCCGGAAGCACCGGCCACACCGCCCAGCACCTTCTGCACCGTGCGTGCTGCCGGGTCGTATACATACACGCAGCCCGTGCCGGTGTGGGCCAGCAGTTCGGTGCGCAGAGTGCTCTCCAGCCCGTCCGCAGCACTGGCACTGGCAGCAACCGCAAAGTAGATCCTGCCGTCCGGCGCGGCTTCCACCGCTGAGACAGCCCCCAGCGGTGCACCGTCGATCTGGGTCACTACCTGCTCCACCGCCGTGCCCCAGCTGTCGTGGGCGGCGCGGCACAGGCTGCCGCCGCCGGGCGTGAGGATGCTCAGCCACAGGTCCCCGCTGCCGTCAAAGGCAAAACCGGTCAGCTCACCGTCCACGGAAAGGATGGCCGCATCGTGTCCGCCGTCGGTGCGCACAAGGTCGCTCGTGCGCTTTTTTAAGGCTGCGCCGTCGTATGCTGCGGCATACACAAGGCCGTCCTGTGTGCGGATGCAGTCCACACCCTGATATTCGCCCAGATCCAGCGTTCCCTTATGGTCGGCGGCAAGGGCCGTCTGTGCTGCACCGGTGTCCTGCCGGACATCCGGCGCGGTGTAGCCTTGGGGCGGCGTATCGATGGGCCGGAACACCAGTGCATACACCAGCGCCAGCAGGATGCACACGCCAAACACCGTGCTGGCCGTGCGGAACCGCTTGAGCAGCGCGTCCCGCTCCACCGCCATCTGGGCCGCATACTCGGCACGGCGGCGGGCAGCGCGGGCATTGGCGCGGTTTGCCCGCCGCATCCAGCGATCCACGAACAATGCCACCTGCGGCCCGATGGTGAGCGACGCAATGGCAAGGATGAGCAGAAATTCAATAAGTCCGATCCTCATAGGGCTTTTTCCTTTATCTTCAGAGCTTTTTCAGGGGGGTATCCCCTTATCGTTTCAGTATAGCATCTGTGGCGCGGCAGTTCAAGCACCCAACTCTGTCTCCCGGCTTTTGCCGCCGCCTGCCGCCTTTTTCTCCATCTTTCCTGCCAAAGCCTTTTTTGCCGTGCTGAAATATGCTATACTGATTATAAATATGGCATTCTGCACCGGAATGCCGCGTGTCAGTGTAAAAGAGGATAACATGGAAGCATTCAAATATAATGTGCAGCCGGGCCGCTACCGGCATTTCAAGGGCAACGAATACGAAGTGCTGGGCATGGCCCGCCACAGCGAGACCGAAGAGGAAATGGTGGTGTACCGCGCCCTGTACGGGGAACGCGGGCTTTGGGTGCGTCCTGCCGCCATGTGGTGCGAGACCGTGGAGCGGGACGGCAAAGTGCAGCCGCGCTTTGTGCGCATTGAGGAGTGAACCGGCAGTTTTTGCCGATGGGATAAAACGGAGGGTGATACTTTTGTACAGTGAACAAAAACAGGCGCTTGCCGCCGAACTGAGCTTCAAGCATCCGGCAGTGCTGGCTGTCAGCGGTTCCGCAGGCAGCGGCAAGACCGCTCTGCTGGCCGCGCTGCTGCCGGTGCTCAAGAGCCGCGGGCTGAAGGTGGGCGTGATCCGCGAGGCTGACGATCTGCGCCTGCCCGCCGAGACCGACCGCCTGCATGAGGCCGGTGCCGAGGGTGTGGCCGTGTTTACTGCCGGGCGCTATCTGCTTACCGAGCAGTTCCGCCTGAACGAGCAGGACCTGCTGGCTTTGTTCGAGCGCCACGGCTACGACCTTGTACTGCTGGAAGGCTTTGGCGACAGCGGCTGGGCCAAGATCGAGGTGGTGCGCAGCTCGGTCAGCCCGGTGGGCACCGCGTTCCAGCCCATGGCCATCGTGGGCGATGTGCCGGGCGCTGATTTCGCACTGGACGATCCTGCTGCTCTGGCAGACTGGATCGAGAACCAGATGCCGTCCCTGTAACGGAGGTTCTGCATGAAACTCATCCGTACCGAAGACGCTGTCGGACAGGTGCTCTGCCACGACATTACACAGATCATTCCCGGCCAGTTCAAGGGAGCACGCTTCCGCAAAGGGCACATCGTCCAGCCGGAGGATATCCCCGTGTTGCTTTCCATTGGCAAAGAAAATCTCTATGTCTGGGAGAAGCGCCCCGGCATCCTGCACGAGGACGAAGCCGCTGCCCTTTTGTACAAGGCAGCGGCGGGCCGCAACATCCACGGCACTGAGCCGAAGGAAGGCAAGATCGAACTGGTTGCCGACTGCGACGGTCTTTTGAAGATCGACCGCGCCGCCCTGCTGGCCGTGAACCGCACACCCCAAATGATGATCGCTGCCATCCACGGCGACCTGCCCGTGAAAAAGGGCCAGAAGCTGGCCGGCACCCGCATCATCCCGCTGGTGATCGAGCAGGAGAAGATGGATGCCATGCAGGCTGCGGCAGGCAGCGAGCCCATCCTGAACGTGCTGCCTTTCCACCCGAAAAAGTTTGCGGTCATCACCACCGGCAGCGAGGTATTCAAGGGACGCATCGAGGACAAATTCACCCCCGTTCTGGTGGGCAAGCTGGCCGAATACGGCTGCGAAATGACCTATCACAAAACCTGCGACGATGACCCCGCCGGGATCACCGCCGCCATTCTGGAAGCAAAGGCCGCAGGCTGCGAGATGATCTTTACCACCGGCGGCATGAGCGTAGACCCCGACGACCGCACGCCGCTTGCCATCAAGAACACCGGTGCCGAGATCATCACCTATGGCGCACCGGTACTGCCGGGTGCCATGTTCCTTGTGAGCTATCTGGACGGTGTGCCGGTGTGCGGCCTGCCCGGCTGCGTGATGTACGCCAAGCGCACCATTTTTGACCTGCTGCTGCCGCGCCTGCTGGCCGACGACCCCATTACTGCCGAGGACATTGCCCGGCTGGGCGAGGCGGGCTGTGCTTAGGCTGCGCCGAATGCCACTGGCCCAACTGCGGCTTCGGGCATTGCTGAAACCCTCTCAGTCAAAGCCTTACGGCTTTGCCAGCTCTCCCAAAGGGGAGAGCTTTATCAAGGTAAAAATTATGAGCGAAACAAAACTTTCTCATTTTGATGCGTCCGGCAGCGCGTGATGGTGGATGTGAGCGAAAAGCCCGTCACTGCACGGCAGGCTGTGGCCCGCGGCATCATCACTATGAATGCGGCAGCCTTTGCCGCTGTTCGGGACGGCACCGCCCAGAAGGGCGATGTGCTTGGCGTGGCCCGCATTGCAGGCATCATGGCGGCCAAGCGCACCAGCGAGCTGATCCCCCTGTGCCATCCGCTGCCGCTGAGCAAGCTGACTGTGGATTTTCACCTTCTGCCCGAACAGCAGGCCGTAGAGGCCGTGTGCACCGCCAGGACCATCGGCGTGACCGGCGTGGAAATGGAAGCTCTGACCGGCGTTTCTGCCGCGCTGCTCACCATCTACGATATGTGCAAGGCCGTGGATAAGGGCATGGAGCTGGGCGAGATCCACTTGGTCGAGAAGACCGGCGGCAAGAGCGGGCACTATGTGCGGGCCGAGGGCGGCTATGTTTGATGCATACGGCCGCAATATCCACTATCTGCGCCTTTCGGTCACCGACCTGTGCAACCTGCGCTGCCGCTACTGTATGCCGGACGGCGTGCCAAAGCTGGCCCACGAAGATATTCTGACCTATGAGGAATTTCTGCGGCTGGCTGCGCTGTTCGCCCAGTGCGGCATCGACACGGTGCGCATCACCGGCGGTGAACCGCTGGTGCGCCGGGGCGTAGAACAACTGACGGCGGGCCTGAAAGCCATTCCCGGCATCCGCCGCGTTGCCCTTACCACCAACGGCGTGCTGCTGGCCCAGAAGCTGCCCGCCCTGCTGGCGGCGGGCCTTGACAGCGTGAACATCAGCCTTGACACCTTGCACCCGGAGACCTTCCGGCGCATCACCGGCAAAGACGAGCTTGCCGCCGTGCAAAACGGCATCCGGGCGGCCCTTGCCAGCGGCATTCCGGTCAAGCTGAACTGTGTGCCGCAGCCCGGCGTGAACGAGGGCGAGCTGGAAAGCCTTGCTGCCTTCGCACAGGAGCATCCGCTGCAGGTGCGCTTTATTGAGATGATGCCCATTGGCTTTGGTACCGGGCTGCCCTGCCTTTCCGGCCCGGAACTGCTGGAGCGCTTTTACCGCCGCTGGCCGCAGCTGCAGCCGGTGGCCGGTGCGGCCTTTGGCGATGGGCCGGCGGTGTATTATTCTGCGCCCGGCTGGCGCGGCAGCATCGGATTGATCGCTGCCGTGCACGGCAAATTCTGCGCTTCCTGCAACCGGGTGCGGCTGACAAGTCAGGGTTTTCTGCGTCCGTGCCTTGCCAGCGAATCCGGCACCGACCTGCGTGCTCTGCTGCGCAGCGGCGCGGACGACGCGGCCCTTTTGCAGGCCATTCAAAACACGATTCTGGCAAAACCCCGGGAACATCACTTCGGCCAAGGCTCCATGCCCGCCACACGAGGGATGTACCGGATCGGAGGATAACACAAATTTATGGGTAAAATTCTGGCTATCTGCACAAGCCCCCGGCGCGGCACCTTGAAAACGCCGGTGCCGTCCGCTGTTCTCACCCCGGAGTGGGGTATTGTGGGCGATGCCCACGGCGGCAGCTGGCACCGGCAGGTCAGCCTGCTGAGCGCGGAAAAAATTGAAGTTTTCCGTCAAAAGCTCTGGGTGGACTACGGTGCCTTTGGCGAAAATCTGGTGGTGGAAGGGTTCGATCTTGCCACCCTGCCGGTGCCCAGCTTTTTTGCCATTGGGGATGCCGTGCTGGAAATGACCCAGATCGGCAAGGAGTGCCACAGCGACTGCGCCATCCGCCGGCAGACCGGCGACTGCATCATGCCGCGGGAGGGCGTGTTCGCACGGGTGGTAAAAGGCGGCACCATCCACACCGGCGACGAGATGAAGCTGCTGCCCACCCCGGCAGATCTGCCCCTGCGCGCGGCAGTGATCACCCTTTCCGATAAGGGCAGCCGCGGCGAACGGGAGGACAAAAGCGGCCCGCTCATTGTGGAAATGCTTACCGCCACAGGCTACAAGGTGGAGGAAGCACTGCTTCTGCCGGACGATGCCGCCCAGCTCAAAACCCAGCTGCTGCGCCTTGCGGATGCCCGTCAGGTGAACCTGATCCTCACCACCGGCGGCACCGGCTTTGCACCCCGGGATATCACCCCGGAGGTGACTTTGAGCGTAGCCGACCGCAACGCGCCCGGCATTGCCGAGGCCATGCGGTACCATAGCCTTACCATCACACCGCGCGGGATGCTCAGCCGCGGTGTCAGCGTGCTGCGCGGCAAGACCCTGATCGTGAACCTGCCGGGCAGCCCTAAGGCCGTAAAAGAAAACCTCGAGTACATCCTGCCCAGCCTTGCGCACGGCATCCGCCTTGCCGCCGGGCTGGACGGCGAATGCGCCCGGAAATAAAAAAGTATCCCGGTGGGCGGCACCGCATCCTGTACCGTATCAAATGCAAAGATTCATTTTAAAAACAGGAGCGCTTATCATGAACAACACTAAAATTTCCCGCCGCAGCTTTCTGGCTGCTGCCGGTATCGCCGGTGCCGCTGCGGCCCTGACCGCCTGCGGCTCCTCCGCTTCCAGCACTGCATCTTCCGTGGCAGGCTCTGCCGCTGCTTCTTCTGAAGCTGCCGGTGGATCCATGGAGCTGATCGTGTTTGCTGCCGCATCCCTCACCGAGACCCTCACCGCCATCGGCGAGACCTACTCGGCAGAACACCCGGAGGTGACCTTCAGCTTCAACTTCGACTCCTCCGGCACCCTCAAGACCCAGATCCAGGAAGGCGCGGACTGCGACCTGTTCATCTCCGCCGGTCAGAAGCAGATGAACCAGCTGGACAGCACCGCTTCCGCCGATGTGAACACCGAAGGACTGGACTTCGTGGACAGCGATTCCCGCGTGGACCTGCTGGAGAACAAGGTCGTTCTGTGCGTGCCCGAGAATGGCGATAAGGGCATCGACAGCTTCGATTCTCTGGCCGAGCACCTCAAGGCCAGGGACATTCTGTTCTGCATGGGCAACAGCGATGTGCCCGTGGGCCAGTACACCCAGAAGATCCTTGCCTACTACGCTCTGGACGAGGAAGCACTGGCCGCAGCCGGTGTCATCACCTACGGCTCCAACGTCAAGGAGGTCACCACCCAGATCACCGAAGCCAGCGTGGATGCCGGTGTCGTGTACTGCACCGATGCCTACAGCGCAGGCCTGACCCCCGTGGATGAGGCCACCAAGGAGATGTGCGGTCAGGTCATCTATCCTGCCGCCGTGCTGAAGGCCGCCCCCAACGCCGAGGCTGCCAGGGAATTTCTGGCCTATCTGCAGACCGACCGCGCCGCGACCGTGTTCGAGAGCGTGGGCTTCACCGCACTGTAAATTCGTTGTTTTTCAGAGCTTCCCCCTCCGGGGGAAGCCTTTTTATTCGGAGGTATCATTTATGGACTGGTATCCCCTTTGGAACAGCCTGCGCATCGCCCTCGTCAGCTGTGCGGCGGTGTTCTTCCTTGGCATTTTTGCCGCCTACTATATTGCCAAGCTGCCGCGCACTGTCAAAGGCGCGCTGGACGTGGTGCTCACCCTGCCCATGGTGCTGCCGCCCACGGTGGTGGGCTATTTTCTACTGCTTTGTTCGGCGCAAAGCGGCCGCTGGGTGCCTTTTTCATGGAGCATTTCGGCGTGAAGCTGGTCATGAACTGGTACAGTGCCATCTTTGCATCCATCGTGGTGGCCTTTCCGCTGATGTACCGCACGGCGCGCGGCGCGTTTGAAAGCTTTGACGAAACGCTGGCATGGTCGGCGCAAACGCTGGGCCAGTCGGACGTGTGGATCTTCTGGCGGGTGCGGATGCCCTGCTGCCGTCAGGGCATTCTGGCCGGCACGGTGCTGGCCTTTGCCCGCGCGCTGGGCGAGTACGGTGCCACCAGCATGATCGCAGGCTACACCCCCGGCAAGACCGCCACCATTGCCACCACCGTGTACCAGCTGTGGCGCACCAACGACGAAGCCGGTGCCATGCGCTGGGTGCTGGTGGATATCGTGATCTCGTCAGTGGTGCTGCTGGCCGTGAATCTGCTGGAGAAAAAACAGAAAGCAGGTGGCCGCGCATGAGTCTTGAAGTGAACATTACCAAAAAGCTGGATGGCTTTACCCTTCACGCCAACTTTGCCGCGCGCAGCACCGCCACGGCCATTCTGGGCGCGTCCGGCTGCGGCAAAAGCATGACCCTGCGCTGCATTGCCGGTATCGTAAAGCCGGATGCGGGCCACATCGTACTGGACGGCCGGGTGCTGTTTGACAGCGCCCAGCACATCGACCTGCCGCCGCAGCAGCGCGGCGTGGGCCTGCTGTTCCAGAACTACGCACTGTTCCCCAACATGACCGTGGAGCAGAACGTGCTCTGCGGCCTGAAAGCCGAAAAAGACAAGGCCGCCCGCAAGGCCCGCTGCGCCGAAATGCTGCAGGCCATGCGGTTGGAATCTCTTGCCAAGCGCTACCCGGCCCAGCTTTCCGGCGGACAGCAGCAGCGCACCGCGCTGGCACGCATCCTTGTGGGCAGGCCCAAAATTCTGATGCTGGACGAGCCGTTCAGTGCGCTGGACAGCTACCTGCGCGAGGAAGTGGAGGGCGAAGTGGGCAGCCTGCTGGCCGGGTTTGGCGGCACGGCGCTGCTGGTCACCCACAACCGTGACGAAGCCTACCGCCTGTGCCGGGATATGATCGTGATGGATGGCGGGCAGGTGCTGCGCACCGGCGGCACCAAAGAGGTGTTTGCAGACCCGCAGAGCACCACCGCCGCACGGCTGACCGGCTGCAAGAACATTCTGTCCTGTACCCGCGTGGATGCCCACACCGTGCGCCTGACTGGCTGGGATGCGCCCCTTCACCTTGCCGCCGAGGTGCCGGAAACCTGCACCGCCGTGGGCATCCGCGCCCACGACTTTGCCCCCTGCGCACCAGCTGCGCCGAACGCTCTTCCGGTGCAGCTGAACTCCACCAGCGAGAATCCCTTTGACTGGAACCTGATCTTTACCGCGCCGGACGGCACCACCCGCCTGTGGTGGAAGGTGAGCAAGACGAACCTGACCGCTGCGTCGCCGGAGACACCGGCGTTTCTGGGCACTGCACCGCAGAACATCATGCCGCTGGGGTGACGGACAGCACGCCGGGGATTTTCTTCAGCGCTTCCTGATCGGCCTTGTTCAGATCCTTGACCGCGAACCTCAGTCGGATCATGCAGTGTGCCATGCTGGAAATGTTCTCGGTGCCGCCTGCCGGTTGAGCTCCTCCGGATAGGGGGAATCCAGATCGTAGGTGCGCAGTCCGGCTTCCACATGGCCCACCGGGATGCGCAGGTAAAAGCAGGCCAGCGCCGCCGCACCTTATCCACAAGCTCACTATTATATGCGCCAAACTCGGAATTGTGCAGGTCGGAAAGCACCACCATCCGGCTGGGCCTGCGGTCTGCCCCGCAAACTCCGGCTGTGCAGGGCCGTTTTTCTGTGGTATACTGGTACTGGAAGCAGCCCGCCGCTGCGGGCACTTTTTTTGAAAAGCATTCACGCAAACTTCACAGCTTTTTTTTATTCTTGCTGTATGATATTCTAGTCAAGAAGTCTATTATTGAGGAAGGTGTCTGTATTATGGCTAAGATCCTGATCGTTGACGATGAGCCGCGTATCCGCGAGCTGATCCGCGAACATTTACAATATTCCGGTTATATCTGTGAAGAGGCCGCTGACGGCACAGCTGCGCTGACCCAGCTTTCCGGCGGGGCCTTCGATCTGGTCATTCTGGACCTGATGATGCCGTTCATGGACGGTATGACCTGCCTGCGGGAGATGCGCGCCCGCCACATCAACACGCCGGTCATCATCCTGACCGCCCGCGGCGAGGAATACGACAAGCTGGCCGGCCTGGAGAGCGGTGCTGACGACTACGTTGTCAAGCCCTTCTCTCCCCGTGAGCTGGTAGCCCGCGTCAAGGCCGTGCTGAACCGCACCATGCCCAAGCCCGCCGCTGCCTCCGACACCATGACCTTTGGTGAGCTGACCATCGACACGGCCAGCCACACGGTGCGCGTTTCCGGCGAGGAGGTGGCCCTGACCCCCAAGGAGTTCGACCTGCTGGTGTTCCTTGCTTCCAACAAGGGCATCGCCCTCAGCCGTGAAAAGATCCTGCAGAAGGTGTGGAACTACGACTACTTTGGCGAGGACCGCACCGTGGATACCCATGTCAAAATGCTGCGGGGCCATCTGGGCAAGTGCCGCAGCTACATTGCTACCGTGTGGGGCATCGGCTACAAATTCGACCCCGACGCAACGCGCTGATAAAGGAGCGGAGGATTCATGCGGCACCATCACTCCCCCGGCATCCGCGGCCAGCTGATGTGGTTTTTGTGTTGTATCTGTCTGTTCCTGCTGGCACTGGTGTGGTTTCTGTCCACCCAGCTGCTGGAACCGCTGTACACCAAGCACATTGAAAAACAGCTGACCACTCAGGCAGAAAGCATCACCGCCGAGCTGGACAAGGCTATTGCAAACGGCGAAGCCTTTCGGCATGGTCTTTTGGCCATCTTACGGTCAACACCACGTTTTTTGACCGGCTTGCCACCCAGCTGTACGCCAGCGGTTCGCTGAACAGCTTCTGTGTGGATATTTCCGATACCACCATGCGCACGATCTATAAGATCGAGAACCAGTCCTACTGCAACCTGCACGAAACGCTGCTCTCGGATTCCGCCAACAACGATATGATCGTTTCCACCGCTGTGGCCATGCGCAAGAAATGCCGCACCACCGGCGGCTTTGTGCAGACCCTGAATCCGCCGCGGCTCTCCGGCTCGGCACAGCTGCTGGTAGGGCGCAACACCTCCGGCGGCGAGTACACCGTTCTGGTCACTACCAGCCTTGTGCATGTGGCTGAAGCCGGCAAGGTGCTGAGCACCGTGCTGCCCATGGCAGCGGCGCTGATCTTTGCCTTTGCCATGACGGCGGCATGGCTGTTCAGTGAGTGGTTCACAAAGCCGCTGCGCCAGCTTTCCAGCGCTGCCCGCCAGATGGCCATGGGCAACTATGCCGTGCAGGTGGATACCCGCCGCAGCGATGAGCTGGGCGATCTGGCCCGGGACTTCAACCACATGGCAAGCGAGGTGCAGCATTCTTCGCAGATGCAGCGCGACCTGCTGGCCAACGTCTCCCACGACCTGCGCACCCCGCTGACCCTTATCAAGGGCTATGCCGAGACGGTGCGTGACATTACCGGCGACGACAAGGCCCACCGCGATGAGCAGATGAACATTATCGTGGACGAGACCGACCGCCTGACCGCACTGGTCTCCAGCGTGATGGAGCTGAGCAAGGTGACCAGCGGTGCCGACAAATGCGAGCGTGTGCACTTTGATATGGGCCAGCTGTGCGACGAAGTGAGCGAACGGTACGATGCCATCTGCGCCCAGAACGGCTGGCAGCTCCAGCTGGAGCTGCCGGACGAGGAACTGCCCGTTTACGCAGACCCCAACATGATGCAGCGCGCACTGCATAACCTGCTGGGCAACGCCATGCACCACATCGGCAAAGACGGCATCTTCATCCTGCGGGCCCAGCGCTGCACCGAGGGCGTGCGGGTAGAGGTGGAGGACCACGGTCCCGGCATCTCTGCCGACGACCTGCCCTATATCTTTGATCGGTACTACCGCTCCCGTTCGGATGCCGGCAAGCAGGGCACCGGTCTGGGCCTTTCCATCACCAAGGCCATCTTCCAGCAGCACGGCTTCCGCTTTGGTGTGCAGAGTGCCATCGGCATGGGCACTACGTTCTGGTTCATCATGAACGACCTGCCCGCCAATGCAGCCGAGATGGCCGGGCAGGAATAATCAGGAATAATTTTAAAGCCGGGATGACCGTGTGGTCGTCCCGGCTTTTGCTTTTTCTATAGAGCATCGTTTCTGCCCGCAATGCTGCGGCCATTCCAAATGATTTACCGACTGGAATCTGCTGTGCGATAAATCCCAAATGTATTATCCGGTGCGGGCATTTCCACCCGGGAGGCACGATCATTCACAGCCCACATCATCCAGCCCATTGCAGCCAGTGCCGCCAGAATGATGATCCATTTGACAAAATTCGGCAGTTTTTTCATAGAAGTATCTTATACACCTTTTTATATTTCATACGTTTATTCCGGTCTGCAAAGCTTCCGTGCACATCTGAGCAGCTCTTCGGCCTGCTGGCTGTCCAACTGCTTCACCCATGCACCGCGCGCTGCTGCGCCCTCGCCGGTGCTGCCCGCTTCGGCAAAGCTGGCCAGGTCCGAGTCGGTGCGGCTCTGCCAGGGCGAAAAGCCTTCCGGTGCAATGTGGGCTCCCAGACGGCAGTCCAGCACAGCCGTTTTACCGGTGGGCCTCCATGGCCTGCCCAGAAACACCGTGCCCGCCGGGCAGTTGTCCGAGACAAAGTCGCAGTCCCAGAACACAAACCCGAGGCCATCGGCACGGCCCGAGGGAGCCGTGACGTAGCTTGCAGGCAGGTGGTTGTTCACGGTGCGGATGGTGCACTGCTCAAACAGAGCGTCCGCGCCACCAAAAATAAAATCGATATCTCCCGCGATCTCGCAGTGCCGGTAATACTGGGCCGTCGGGCGGCGGGGCGCAAAACGGCCCGGGCCAAGGAAGCCATCCTTCTCCCGCTCCTTCTCCGGCAGAGGGGCGCAGAACAGCGTATCCTGATTGCTCAGCAGCCGCACATTCTCAAAGAGGGTGTGAGAGCAGTCCACATAAGCCGCCACGGCCTGCCCCACCTTTGCCCCGGGGCCGGCATCGTTTTCAATGGTCAGGTCCCGCACCCGCAGTTCTATCCCCCGGAAAAACGCGGTATAGCTGCGGAAGGTGTGGGTGGGCCTGCCGTCCGGGTGCGGCAGACTGCCGCCGTCGCCCCACACGATGCGGGTGCTTTCCATGCCTGCGCCGATCAGGGTGATATCCTGTTTTTCGCACACCAGCTTTTCGCGGTAAACGCCCGGGCCAATGCGGATCTCTGCTGCGCAGGCATAAGGCACGGCCAGCACCGCTTCGGACACCGAAGCAAAATCGCCGCTGCCATCCTGCGCTACGGTTATGGTAAGCATGTTTCTGTCCTCCAGTTTTGTTTCTATGCTTTCATAGTATACCTTCTCCTCCGTCGAAAATCAACGAAGTTTGTATGAACATCAAACGCATTTTTCCAGCCGCAGCACCGCCGCCGTAATGTCGTCCGGCCTGCCGGTCTTCTGGGCGCGCACGCGGGCCGTTTCCACCAGCGTTTTTGCAACTTTTTCCGGCGCATCTCCTGCCGCAGCGGAAAGCTCCAGCTGCTTTGCCACCCAGCCCGGGCCGTCCACCAGCAGCCCGTCCGAGACCAGCACCGCATAATCGCCCACCGTCAAATGCACCACCCGGCTCTGGCCGTTCACTCCGCCCAGAATGCCCACCGGCAGGCTGGTGTCGCCCACAGCACGCACCCGCCCGCCGTGCACAAGGAAGCCCGGTGCCGCACCGGCCTTGAACAGCCTTGCCGTGCCGGTGTAAAGATCCACGCTGATGAGGTCCAGCGTGGCACCGCTCTCATCCTCACTTTTCAGGGCAAGGGCCACGTTGACCAGCCTTGCCGCCAGCTCTGCGGTAAAGCCCGCCTTGAGCAGCCGGGCCGTCAGCTCGGCGGCAAGGTTGCCATCCACGGCTGCAGGCCTGCCGGTGCCCATGCCGTCGCACAGGATCATCTGCGCTGCCGCCGGGCTGCAGAACTGCTGCACCGCATCGCCGGAAATACTGCCCCGCGCCGCCGCGCCCGCCATGCCGAACACGGCCCGCAGCACAGGCTTTTCGCTGAACAGCAGGGTGGTCATTCCCTTGCAGGAAAGCACCTGCGGCACTTCCAGCGTGCGGCGGCAGATGCGGCCCACCTCCCCGGCCAGCGCGGCCAGCTCCTGCGCCGAGAAGCGGGTGCGCGGCAGCGTGACCGCCGCATGGGTGCGGCCCAGATCATCCAGCGTGACGGCACACTCCTGCGGCGGAGTGCCAAGCTGCGCAAAAAAGTCCGCCACCCGGCCGGATTTATAGGGTTCCGGGTCGCCCGGACGGCCCAGCTGTTCTCCCAACACGCCCAGCGCTTCGGCCACGGCGCTGTACTGCTCGGTCAGGGCAGTGCGCATGGCTTCGGCATGAAGGCGGGCCTCCTTGCGGCTGCGGTACAGCGCAAAAGAGCGGTTTGCTGCTGCGCACAGCGCTGCCGGGTGGATGCACCGGGATAATTGCCCGGGCAATTGAGCCGTTTCCAGCCCGCCGCTGCTTTCCAGCAGAGGGCGCAGTGCTTCCATGCCCTCCAGCGTGGCGGCATACTCCTGCTTCCAGCAGGTATCCCGCCGTCCGCAGTTAAAACAAAGGGTATCATGTGTGTTATCAATTACCCAATGGAAATCCTCACACCGGTGCGGCAGCGTTTCGTAGACATCGTTCACGGTCTCTGCCAGCGATGCAAGGCTCTGGGACACCTGTTCCAGCCGGGTGGCCGCTGCACTGTATTGCTGCGGCTGGGCCTGCCCTGCCTGCGGCTTTTCTTCCGGCTCCGGCACAAGCCACGCTGCGGGCATGGCCGCTACGGCCGTGATGCCGATGCAGACGTTCAGCAGATATTGGAACGCGCTCCCGGGCGGCTGCACACAGAGTGCACCGGTCACGCAGCCGCCCGCGTAGGCAGCTACCGTTTCCATGCGCCGTCCGGGTGCCAGCACCGCCGCTGCCACCGTGGCACAGGCAAGGCCGGATGCCGCAAAGCTGAGAGCCGGGTCTGCCGCGCATAGCGCAGCGCCCAGCACCGCGCAGGCCGCAAGCGCGGCTTTGGCCTGCCCTTTGCTGCATAAATATAGTTCCAGCGCCGCGCAGACGATCACGCCCGGCAGCAGCTGCCACAGCTGCACACTGCCCAGCGCCGCCGCTGCGGCCGCACCCACCAGAAGCATCCCGGCACCCGGCTTTTCGGGCGCGAACTGCCGCAGACAAAAGCCCATGGCTGCGGCCAGCAGGGCATCTGCTGCACTGTAAAACACCAGCTCTGCCCCGCCGCCGCCAAAGGCAAAGCACAGCGCCACACCCACCAGCGTGCCGCAGCCCGCCAGTGCCGCCGGGGTCAGTGTTCTGGCACCCATCCACCGCGCTGCCACTGCAGCACCCAGTGCGCACAGCATACAGACACTGCGCAGCGAGAGCGCACCAAACCCGTGCAGCAGCACACCCAGCGCCGCACCCGCCGCACAGGGGGCAAAGCAGTCCTCTGCAAAGCCCAGCACAAAGCCCAGACCAAAAGGCATCAGTGCACCGTACAGAACGGCCCAGCCGCCTGCAAATCCCACTGCCACAGCCGCCAGCCTGCGCGCTGCCGGGCGCAGCTCCGCCCGCCGTGCCAGCGCTGCCCGCTGTCTATTCTGCCGCCCGACCGCTGCCAGACCCATCCGCTCTGTCATAAAACTCCCCGCTTTCCGGCGGGGCGTTGTGGTTCTGTTCCCCGCGCTTTCTGCATATACTGTAGCGCGGGCGCGCGGCGATTTTTGGCGCGGTGCAGTGTTCTGCCGCAAACCGGCCCAAAGACGCAAAAAAGCCCTGCAGCGTTCAAAAATGCTGCAGAGCTTTGTGGTTTTATGGCAAAAATCAGCCGTTCAGCTTTTCAATTGCCGCTTTTACGCGGGCAAGGGTGGTTTCGCGGCCCATCATGCAGGCAAGGTCGGTGCCGCCGCCGGGGGTGCGCTGCTTGCCAGAAAGGGCAATACCCAGCGGGTAGAGCAGCCAGCCGTTCTTCTTGCCCAGCTCCTCAGCCTTGGCCTTGCAGGCATCGAAGACGGCATCGCGATTGCCAAAATCCAGTGCTTCGTCGCTGAGCACAGGCAGCAGGGCTTCCAGTGCCTCCTTGGCGGTCTCCGGGGTGGTCTTCTGCTTCTTGTTGGCGTACATGCTCACATCGTACTCGGGCATCGCATCAAAGAAATCCAGCTGTTCCGGGATCTCGCCCAGCACTTCGCAGCGGGGCTGCAGGTTTGCGCACAGCAGCTTCTTGTCGATGGAGGTGTGCACGGCCTTGTCGATCCACGGCTCCGCCTTCTTCTGGAACTCTTCCGGGGACAGGCGGCGGATATATTCCGCGTTGATGGCCCGCAGCTTGAGGGGATCGAAGATGGCCGGAGACTTGGAGATGCCGTCCGGAGACCAGATCTTGACCAGTTCCGGCAGGGAGAAGATCTCCTGCTCGGCATACTCGCCCTTGGGGCTCCAGCCCAGCAGGCAGATGTAGTTCAGCACGGCCTCGGTCAGGTAGCCCTTTGCCACCAGATCCTGATAACTGGCATCGCCGTTGCGCTTGGAAAGCTTATTCTGCGCATCCTTCATGACCGGCGGGCAGTGGATGTAGGTGGGGATCTCCCAGCCGAACGCCTGATACAGCAGGTTGTACTTGGGGGTAGAGGACAGATACTCGCTGCCGCGGATCACGTGGGTGATGCCCATGAGGTGATCGTCCACCACGTTGGCAAAGTTGTAGGTGGGCATGCCGTCGGTCTTGATGAGGATCTGGTCGTCCATCTCGCTGTTGTTCACCTCGATGTGGCCGTACACCACATCGTCGAAGCCGGTCACGCCCTCGCGGGGGATCTTCTGGCGGATAACATAGGGTTCTCCGGCAGCAAGACGCTTTTCCACTTCGTCCTTGGGCAGGTCGCGGCAGCATCCGTCATAGTGGGTCATCTCACCGTTGGCGCGCTGCTCGGCGTGCAGGGCTTCCAAACGCTCCTCGGTGCAGAAGCAATAATATGCCTTGCCCTCAGCCACCAGCTGCTCGGCATACTGCTTGAACATGCCCATGCGCTCGCTCTGCACATAGGGGCCCACGGGGCCGCCGATGTCCGGGCCTTCGTCCCACAGCAGGCCGGTCTCCCGCAGGGTGTTGTAGATGACATCCACAGCGCCCTCCACATAGCGGCCCTGGTCGGTATCCTCGATGCGCAGGATGAAGGTGCCGTCCTCGTGCTTTGCCATCAGGTAGGTGTACAGGGCAGTACGCAGGTTACCAACGTGCATATAACCCGTAGGCGACGGCGCAAAACGGGTGCGGACTTTATTGCTCGGCATAGAAAAACGCTCCTTTATTCTCATGCAAAAAAATTTGCGGATAGCTATGTTTTATTGTACTGATTCTGCACAGTTTTGTCAATGCGGGATAACATCATGCATTCACAGCTTCGCTTTTCCTTTTGTTCGCAATATGCTATACTTGATTCAACAAATCGAAACTTGTCGGGGCGAGGCCCCTCCATCTTGCTACGCAAGACCGTTCTGTCACTTAAAAGCCCCACTGGGGCTTTCATTGTTCCGCTTCGCTCCACAAACGCGAATTTATATATAAAGGAGAATATTGATGAAACTGTTTTTATGTTCGCACTTTTCAAGTGTAGGAAGTCTGATAAAGGAAGAAATTGAAAATAAAAAAGTCGCATTTATTCCAACAGCTTCGCTGCGTGAAGGCTACACCGGTTATGTCGGCTCGGCTCGAAAATTATTCAAAAAGTTGGGAGCAATCGTAACTGAAATTGATATTTCAACGGAGGCTTATTCAACGATACAGTCTGTTTTTGAAGATGCGGATGTGATATATTTTACCGGTGGAAATTCTTTTTTCCTTATAGACCAGCTCCGTAAAACGGGAACGGATGAGCTGTTGAAGAAAGAATTGGCAAAGGGAAAACTGATGATTGGTGAATCGGCAGGTGCGATTATATGCGCTCCAAGCATCCAATATATCGAGCAAATGGATGAAAAGCCGGAGGACTACTCACAAGAAGATGATGCAGGGCTTGCTTTGATTGATTTCTATGTTCTTCCGCATTATCTTACAGCACCATTTAAGAAAGTTACCGAGAAAATAATGACTGAGTTTTCGGATTTGAATCTATGCCCAATTAACAACCGTCAGGGAATTGTAATTGATGGTGAAGGTTCAAAGGTTATTTGCAAAGACTAATTTGAAAATTCCAGTTTGGAGAATTGAAAAAACGGAATTTACCTATTAAGACATATAAACTCTTGACAATAAAGCTCCTATATAGTATGTTTTTAATAAACTACTATATAGGAGCTTTTGTATGGAAATGAATGGAGGATTTCTTGTCACCAAAATAAAACAGCTTGGAGACCGGATTTTCGAGAAGATTCTCAGTGAAAAGAATATTGATGCGTTTAATGGAGCCCAAGGGCGTATTCTTTATGTGCTGTGGCAGAAGGATGGTATTTCAATCAGGTCACTCTCGACTAAATGCGGATTAGCGATAACGTCTCTTACTACGATGCTGGAAAGAATGGAAAATCAAGGGCTGATAAGCCGTGTTCAGTCTGAAACGGACAAAAGGAAAACGCTCCTGTTTCTGACTGAGAAAGCACATTCCTTAAAGGGCGAGTACGATTCTGTATCGGATGAGATGGGCAGTATTTACTACAAAGGTTTTTCAGAGGAAGAAATTACCCGGTTTGAGGAATGCCTCGACCGCATCAGAAAGAATCTTGAGGAGTGGCAGAAGTCATGAGTATTTGTATCAAAGATCAGATTCAGAACATGAATATCGTCATTGGCTGCACAGTGGGGTGTACATATTGCTATGCCCGCAACAACGTGAAACGCTGGCATATGATGGATGACTTCGCTGACCCTGAATTCTTTCCGGGTAAGCTCAAGATGATGGAAAAGAAACGTCCGCAGAACTTTCTTCTTACCGGCATGAGCGATCTCTCCGGATGGAAGCCGGAATGGAGAGACGAGGTATTTGCAAAGATCCGTGAAAATCCACAGCATCAGTTCCTGTTCCTTACCAAGCGACCTGATTTGCTGGATTTTGATACCGATCTGGAAAACGCATGGTTTGGCGTTACGGTGACGAGGAAAGCAGAACTGTGGCGTATCGACGCCCTTCGGAAAAACGTCAGAGCAAAACATTACCATGTTACCTTTGAGCCGTTATTCGACGATCCCGGCACAGTTGACCTTTCCGAAATCAATTGGATCGTTGTCGGCACCATGACCGGAGCTCAGAGCAGGAAGATTCATACGGAGCCGGAATGGGCATGGTCTCTGGCGGACCAGGCCCATAAGCTCGGCATTCCGGTGTTTATGAAGGAAGACCTTGTCCCTATCATAGGGGATGAAAATATGATTCAGGAAATGCCGGAAGAATTTAATAAAGTGTTAGAGGTACAGAAATCATGGAAGAAGTAATAAATGGAATCCTCATTCGTGAGGTGGAAACAAAGAACATCATGACTAAGTCTAGTCTGCCTGTAGGCGGTTACTCGGTCAATCCCTATGTAGGCTGTACACATGCCTGCAAGTATTGCTATGCTTCTTTTATGAAGCGCTTTACCGGGCACAAGGAGGATGGGGCACTTTCCTTGATGTGAAGCATTGGCCAGAAATTAAAAATCCGAAGAAATATGCCGGACAGCGGGTGGTCATCGGTTCTGTGACAGATGGCTACAATCCACAGGAGGAGCAATTCGGGAATACCAGAAAACTTCTGGAGCAGCTGATCGGCAGTGACGCAGATATTCTGATCTGCACAAAGTCGGATCTTGTGGTACGGGATATTGATCTGCTGAAGAAGCTTGGACGTGTAACCGTTTCATGGTCGATCAACACACTAGATGAAAATTTCAAGAACGATATGGACTCTGCTTCGAGCATTGAGCGCCGTATCTCTGCTATGAAGCAGGTATATGAAGCAGGTATCCGTACGGTCTGTTTCGTATCCCCGGTATTCCCCGGTATCACGGATTTTGAAGCAATCTTTGAGCGGGTAAAGGATCAGTGCGATCTGTTCTGGCTCGAAAATCTCAATCTTCGAGGCGGTTTCAAAAAGACAATTATGGATTATATTACCGGAAAATATCCTGATCTTATACCACTTTACGACGAGATCTATAACAAGCATAACCGCAGCTACTTTGAAGCACTTGAAGTAAAAGCTGCGGAAATGGCTAAGAAGTATGATTGTGCCTTTGTGGATAATGAAATGCCTTATGGAAGAGTCCCGCAGGGACATCCGGTAATCGTGGATTATTTCTATCATGAGGAAATCCGAGGGACAGAGAATACCGGAAAAAGAAATCGCTAACTTCCAGTTTGCCGTACAGCGCCAAACAGCGGAAAAGCCCCTGCATTCCAAAACGGATGCAGGGGCTTTTTTTGTTTACTTCAAGATGATCTCGCCGTTTTCACCGGCATCCACCACAAGGGTGCCGCCGGATGCCAGCGTGCCGTCGATCAGGCGCTCGGCGGCGGGGTCTTCCACGGCTTTGCGAATGACGCGGCGCAAATCGCGCGCACCAAACTTGCCACCCTGACTCTTTTGCACCAGCGCCTTGAGTGCTGCCGGGGTGTAGCTGTAGGCGATACCCTTGGCCTCCATGCCGGGCTTGTACTCGTCCAGCATCAGGGCCGCGATGCCCTGCAGGGTCTCCTCGGTCAGGGGCTTGAAGGCGATCACTTCGTCCACGCGGCCAAGGAACTCCGGCCGCAGGAACTGGGCCAGCGCCTTGCGGGTCTTTTCCTCGCTGAGCTGTTCCTCGCTCTTATTGAAGCCAAGCCCACCGGTGCTCTGGTCACTGCTGCCGGCGTTGGAGGTCATGCAGATGACCGTGTTGGAAAAATCCACCGTGCGGCCCTGCGCATCGTTGATCTTGCCCTCGTCCAGAATCTGCAGCAGAATGTTCATCACATCCGGGTGCGCCTTTTCGATCTCATCGAACAGCACCACGCTGTAGGGACGGCGGCGCACCTTTTCGGTGAGCTGGCCGGCCTCCTCGTAGCCCACATAGCCCGGAGGCGAACCGATCATGCGGGACACCGCGTATTTTTCCATATATTCGCTCATGTCCAGACGAATGAGCGGGTCCGGGCCGTCGAACAGCTGATTTGCCAGCTGCTTGACCAGCTCGGTCTTGCCCACGCCGGTGGGGCCCACAAAGATGAAGCTTGCGGGACGGCGGCGGCCGGAAAGGTCAGCGCGGCTGCGCTTGATGGCCTGCGCCACCAGATGCACGGCCTCGTCCTGCCCGATGATCTTCTTTTTCAGCTCGCCCTCAAGGTTTGCCAGCTTTGCGAACTCGGTCTCCCGAATTTTGACCGCCGGAATGCCGGTCCACAGCTCGATGACCTTGGCCACATCGTCCATGGTCACCTGGATCTCGCTGGCAGCAGCCTGCTTTGCGGGCAGGTCGGCTTCGAGCTTTGCAATGCGGGTCTTGCGCTCGGCCACGCGCTCGTAGTCGATGGGCTCGTTCACATCCGCATTCTCCATCTCGGCTTCTTCCTGCTTGAGGGCATCCAGCTCCTTCTGCATCCCAAGATACTCGGAAATGACCGGGTGGGCCAGATTGCAGCAGGCGCAGGCTTCGTCCAGCAGGTCGATGGCCTTATCGGGCAGATAACGGTCGGTGATATAGCGCTCACTCAGGGTGACAGTGGCAGAAAGCACATCGGCAGGCACCTGCACATGATGGTGCTGCTCGTAGTAGTGCTTGATGCCGTTCATCACAGCAAGGGTATCGGCCACGCTGGGTTCTTCCACCCGAACGGGCTGGAAACGGCGTTCCAGCGCCTGATCCTTCTCGATATACTTGCGGTACTCGTTGAAGGTGGTGGCACCGATGACCTGAATTTCACCACGGGAGAGGGCGGGCTTCAGGATATTGCCCGCGTTCATGGCACCCTCGCTCTCACCGGCAGAGGTGATGGTGTGGATCTCATCGATGAACAGGATCACGTTGCCTGCGGCCTTCACCTCGCTCAGCAGGCCCTTGACCCGCTGCTCGAACTGGCCGCGGAACTGGGTGCCTGCCACAAGGCTGGTGAGGTCCAGCAGATAGATCTCCTTATCCTTCAGGCCGATGGGCACATTCCCCTTGGCAATGCGCTCCGCAATGCCCTCGGCAATGGCGGTCTTGCCCACACCGGCTTCGCCGATGAGGCAGGGGTTGTTCTTCTGGCGGCGGCTCAAAATCTGGATGGTGCGGTAAATTTCGCGGTCGCGGCCAATGATATCGTCCAGTTTGCCTTCCCGGGCCTTGCGGGTCAGATTCTCGCAATAGGTATCCAAAAATTTGCGCTTAGGCGGCTTTTTGCCGTTTTTGCGGTCGGCCTTTTTGTCGCCATCCTTCTTCTCGCTGCTGGTAAAGCCCAGCGGGAAGGTGGCATTGCTGCCGGGGATCAGATCTTCGTCCATGCTGTCCGGGTCAGCATCCTCGCCGCCGTTCGCCATGTTCATCATCATGGAGAGCGGGTTTGCATCGCCCATCTCCTCCATCATGCTTTCCATGCGGTTCTCCATGTTATCAAGATCCTGATCCGACATGCCGAACTGCTTCATCAGATCGTCCACCGGCTTGATGTGCAGCTCACGGGCGCAGTGCAGGCAGTAGCCCTCCTGCTTCATCTGACCATTGTCCATCCGCTGGATGAAGATGATCGCCGGACGTTTCTGGCATCGAATACAGACCATAGTTCCTCCTTTATGCAAAACCCTTTACAGGAAAGGGTTGAAGAGATTGAAGATTTTGTAGTAAAGACTGCTGCTCATCACCGTATCGTTGAGCACATTCAGGTTGCCGCCTGTGATGACGATGATGCCCCACAGGATGCACAGCACCAAATAGATATCCAGCAGCGCCGTGGCACCGCCCACAAGCCAGCCAAGGCCGCGGTTTACCGTGCCAATGACCGGCAGCTTGTTCACAAGGCCCAGCACCGTGACCAGCATACTGACCAGCAGGCGCAAAAGCGCGTAGAACAAGAAGAACAGCACCAGCGTGATCACCGGTGTGAGCAGCGGCTGCAGCACGTTTTCCACAATGGAATCGGCCAGCACCACCGCGTTATCGGCCAGCACAGCGCCAATGGAGCGCTCGCAGGCTGCCACGATGGAAGCGCGGAAAGAAGCAGGCAGGAAGCCCGCATACTTTTCCGCAATGCCGGAAAGGTCTACCGCACCGCCCGCAGCAATGTTTGCTGCGATCTGGGTGCGGAAGCCGCCTGCCAGCATGTGTTCGAACACCCAGCCGGCGCAGGCAGCGGAAAGCTCCTTGGCCCCCAGCAGACTGAACAGATTGCCCACCAGCTGCACAATGGACGAAAGAAAGCCCTTGCGCGCATAGCGCACCACCAGAATGATCCATGCTGCCGTGCATATGATATCAAAAAGAAATGACGGATTCTTGAACATACCTTGTTTTCCCTGTTATTTTTATCACTTTCCCCGCAAGAGTGCTATTTACGCATGATCTTCTCACCCAAAAATCACTGTCCGCTGGAAGCTGTCTGCTCCGGCGGTGTGACCACCTGCACCGTGTTGCCGGTGAACACCAAGATCTGCCTGCCCTCGACCAGTGCCCGGGGCCGGGCCGAAAGCGGCTGGCTCCACTGGAACTCGCCCACACTGTTGAAGCGCTCCACCGTGCTGTCGGTGAGCAGGTAGAAGCCGTCGTTCTTTGCCCGGATGATCTGGCTGGCCGAGAGCACGCTGCCGCTGTAACCCACGGTCAGCTCCCCGTCCAGCAGCACCGCCGTGCTGGTCTGGCCATTGCTCAGCAGCAGGGCCGCACCGTTACTGGTGTTGGACACGCTGACGAGGGTGCCGCCGCCAAAATCGTAGCTGGCGCGTTCGCCTGCGCTGCCGCCGCTCGTGTTGTACAGTACGGCGCGGTTCTCATAAAGCACCAGCAAAAAGCCGTTGGACATCCAGCCCATCCACTGGGGCACACTGTTCTCGGAACCAAGGCATACCGGGTCGCCCTGCGAGAGGGGCAGTACATAAAGGTTCGTGGTCAGCTGGCCGCCCACCGCCGATACAGCGGCCACGGCAAGGCGGCGGCTGTCCGGCGCAAAGGCCATGCGCAGCGGGGTACCCTGCTCACTGGTCAGGTTCCACACCAGCTGCTGCTGCATACTGGAATTGTAAACGGTCAGCTTTGCCACGCTGTCGGTGCTGTCGGTCACAACAGCCACCTGTCCGGCATCTGCCACGGCGCACAGCGAGATGGTGCTGTCCATGGTTTTGGTATAAAGGTTCTGGGTGCGGCTTTCCACCCGCAGCTCATTGCCGGAGCGGTTGTACAGCACAAAGCGGGTCTTGCCTGCAGCAATGGCCGGGCGGGCATAGCCGCTCTGGATGCTGTTCAGGCGGGTGCCGCCAAGACTGTATACCACGCAGCTGTCGCCGCCCATCTCCACAAAGCTGCCAGACATCTGCGCCACCGCATCCGGGTCGGTGATGCCGGTCTGCTGCGGCCAGCCTGCGGCTGGTGCCAGCGCGATGACGGCAGTATCCACAAGGTCTTTTGCGCGCGCAATGGAAGACCCCACTGCGCCGGTGGCAAACAGGACAAGGATGGTCAGCACCGCTACGATGACGACGGTGCGGCGGATGCGCCGTGTGCGCACCCGGGCCCGGGCGGCTTCCAGATATTCGACGCGCCCGGCAGAAAGCGGCTCTCCTTCGGCGGAATGTCCGCCGCGGCGAATTTTGCTCATGAATGGTTCTCCTTACAGATCATACTCCACACACTTCAAAAACAGGCCCTTGGCGGGCAGGGTCGGCCCGGCGCGGCTGCGGTCACGGCTTTCCAGAATGGCGGGAATTTCCGCCGGGTCCAGCCGGCCTGCGCCCGCTTCGCACAAAGTGCCCGCCAGAATGCGCACCATGTTGTACAGGTAGCCGTCGGCGGTCACTTCAATGTCGATCTCGTCCCCCTTGCGGGTAACATGACAGTCCGTGATGGTGCGCACGGTATCGCCATGGGCTGCAGCGGAAGAGCCCGCCGCGCACAGGGCCAGAAAATCGTGCCTGCCCACAAACTGCTGTGCCGCCGCCTGCATTCTGGCTTCGTCCAGATGCCGGGGCACCCGGGTGTAATAAGCCGCGTCAAAAGGCGAATCGATGGGGTGGTTGTGGATGCGGTAGAGGTAGGTTTGGTATGGGCCGCGTACCGGGCGTGGAAATCCTCCGGCACCACCTGCGCGTCCAGCACCCGGATGTCCGGCGGCAGATGCTGGTTGAGCGCCAGCGGGAGCTTTGCCGCCGGGATGCGGGTATCGGCGTGGAAGTTGAGCTTGAAGCCCAGCGCGTGCACCCCTGCATCGGTGCGGCTGCAGCCCTTGATATCGGGGCGGCTGCCCAGCACGGCCTGCAGCGCGTCCTGAAAGGTTTGGGTCACGCTGCGGCCATTGGGCTGCACCTGAAAGCCGCAGTAGTTCGTGCCGTCGTAGGCAAGGGTAAGTAAAAAGTTCTGCATGGAACTCCTTCCGTCACGGCTTCGCCGTGCCACCTCCCTCAAAGAGGGAGGCTATAAGGCCCCCTCCTCGAGGGGGCTGTCGCCGAAGGCGACTGGGGGAGTTTTAAAAATTCGGGAACACCAGCCGGGAGGCAAGGATCACTGCAAAGCAGGCGATGCACACGGCAAGGTCGATATAATCCTGCTTTTCGCAGCGCAGCACCTTCAGGCGGGTGCGGCCGTCGCCGCCCCGGTAGCAGCGGCATTCCATGGCCATGGCCAGCTCGTCCGCGCGGCGGAAGGCCGAAATGAACAGCGGGATGAGCACCGGCACCAAGGCTTTTACCCGGTCGGTCATCTTGCCGGTATCCAGCTGGGCACCGCGGGCTTTCTGGGCGTTCATAATTTTATCCGTCTCCTCAATGAGGGTGGGGATGAAGCGCAGGGCAATGCTCATCATCATCGCCAGCTCGTGCACCGGGAAGTGCAGTTTGCCCAAGGGCTTGAGCAGCTGCTCGATGGCATCCGTGAGCACGATGGGGCTGGTGGTGTAGGTGAGCAGGCTGGTGCCCGCGATGAGCGCCATGACGCGCACTGCCATCAGCACAGCATAGCGCACACCCTCGGCATAAATGGTCAAAAACCAGATGTGCACCAGCGGTTCGCCCTCGCCTGACACAAAGAACAGGTTCAGCACTGCTGTGAAGATCACGATGGGCAGGATGGGCTTTAAGCTCTTGAGGATCATTTTGCCGGGAATTTTTGCCACCTTGTACATTGCTGCAAGGAACAGAATGGAAAGGGCAAGGCCCAGCGGATTGGAAGCTGCAAACAGCAGCACGATATAGGCGATGGTCAGCACCAGTTTCAGGCGCGGGTCGAACCGGTGCACCAGACTGTTGCCCGGGAAGTGCTGGCCAATGGTGATATCTCTCAGCATCCGGCAGCGCCTCCTTCCTTCTTTGCTTCCCGCGGGAGCACAAGGCTCTCGCCTGCCTCCCGGCGGCGCTTGGCCTCCAGGATCATCTTGACCGCATAGGGGATGGTGTACACATCAGCGGGCACATCCACACCCATCTCCCGCAGCTTGAGGAAGATCTTCGTCACCTGCGGCACGGAAAGCCCCAGCTCCAGCAGCTCCGGAGCGCGGGCAAAGACTTTTTCCACCGTGTCGTACATGGCAATTTTCTTGTTGCTCATCACCAGAACGCGGTTGGCGTACTTGGCAATGTCCTCCATGCTATGAGACACCAGCAGCACGGTGGTGCCGGTCTTTTTGTGGTATTCCTTTACTTCGCTGAGGATGTCGTCCCGTCCCTCCGGGTCAAGGCCCGCAGCAGGCTCGTCCAGCACCAGAATGCGGGGCTTCATGGCCATAACGCCCGCCACGGCCACCCGGCGCTTCTGGCCGCCGGAAAGCTCAAAGGGACTGCGCTCCAGCAGGGCCGGGTCAAGGCCGACGAAATCGGCGGCTTCATGCACGCGGCGGTCGATCTCGGCTTCGTCCAAACCCATGTTCTTGGGGCCGAACGCGATATCTTTATAACAGGTCTCCTCGAACAGCTGGTACTCCGGGTACTGGAATACCAGACCGGTGAGGAAGCGGAAGTCTCGGATCTTCTCCGGATCTTCCCACAGGTCGCGGCCATCGATATAAATTTTGCCGCTGGTAGGCTTGTTCAGGCCGTTCATGTGGGTGATGAGGGTGCTCTTGCCGGAGCCGGTGGCCCCGATGATGCCCACAAAGTCGCCCTCTTCCACCGTAAAGCTCACATCGTCCAGCGCAGTGACCGCATTGGGCATGCCGGGGTTGTAGACGTAGCTCAGATGTTCTACTTTGATGATATCTGCCATTTGCGTCTGCCCCCTTACTGCAAAAGCTCGTACAGAGCCTGTGC
>ENA-OQDM01000167-OQDM01000167.1-human-gut-metagenome-genome-assembly--contig:-NODE-167-length-44636-cov-7.509650_pt1 | contig 44636 bp, 34 predicted proteins | sample MGYA00242772_ERZ504605 | MGnify/ENA primary metagenome ERZ504605 (study PRJEB26092, sample SAMD00036348) | human gut metagenome | host: Homo sapiens | study: EMG produced TPA metagenomics assembly of... | reverse complement strand
CTTTTTCTCCTCAAGCTGAGCAATGCCCATGCCGCCCCTTGATACCGTGGTTGATACACGGAGCGTAGCAGATTACAAGTGACGGACCGTTGTAGCTTTCAGCCTCAACCATAGCCTTGAGAACCTGATTGTTGTCAGCACCCATAGCGCACTGTGCAACATAAACATAGCCGTAGCTCATTGCAATAGCGGCAAGGTCTTTCTTCTTAACAGCCTTACCTGCGGCGGCAAACTGTGCAACCGAACCTACAGGAGTAGCCTTTGAAGCCTGACCGCCTGTGTTAGAATAAACCTCAGTATCGAATACGAGGATATTAACATTTTCACCTGATGCGATTACATGGTCAAGACCGCCGAAACCGATATCGTAAGCCCAACCGTCACCGCCGAAGATCCACATTGACTTCTTAGCAAGTTCGTCCTTGTCAACGAGTGTTTTCTTAACAAGTTCGCCAACCTTTGCATCCTCTGTGTTCTTTTCGAGTTCAGCGATAAGAGCGTCTGTTGCAGGACGGCTTGAAGTTGAATCTGTTACTGTGTCGAGATAGTTCTGGCAAGCTGTCTTGAGGTCAGCGCTGTCTGTATCCTTCTGAATACCCTCAACATACTCGATAAGTCTGTTGCGGATAGCCTTCTGACCGAGAGCCATACCAAGACCAAACTCTGCGTTATCTTCAAAGAGTGAGTTCTGCCAAGCAGGACCGTAACCCTTCTTATTCTTTGTATAAGGTGTTGCAGGAGCAGACGCACCCCAAATTGATGAACAGCCTGTTGCGTTAGCAATGAACATTCTGTCACCGAAAAGCTGTGTAACGAGCTTTGCATACGGTGTTTCACCGCAGCCTGCGCAAGCGCCTGAGAATTCAAGCAACGGCTGTTTGAACTGACTGCCCTTAACTGTAGTGAACTTGAACTTCTCGTGAACTTCAGGCTTATCTTCAAGTGTGAGAGCGTAGTCAAATACTGCCTGCTTAGGACGCTGTGAGTCGATTGACTGCATTGTGAGAGCCTTAGCGCCCTTCTTACCCGGACAAACCTGAGCACAAGCACCGCAACCCGTACAGTCGAGTGTTGAAACTGTCATTACAAAGTTGAGGTCCTTAAGTCCCATCATTGGGAGGCTCTTTGTACCCTCGGGAGCTTCTGCAAGCTCATCGGCTGTCATGGCAACAGGACGGATTACAGCGTGAGGACATACGATTGCACATCTGTTACACTGAATACAGTTTTCAGGATTCCATTCGGGAACATCAACTGCGATACCTCTCTTTTCATAAGCGGCAGAACCGTTAGGAGCAGTACCGTCAACATGATCCATAAATGTTGAAACAGGGAGCTTGTTACCCTTATATGCATTTACAGGCTTGAGGATTTCGTTTACATACTCAACGAGAGCGCCGTTACCCTCTGCCTTGTCGGCAACTGAATTATCAACAGCATTAGCCCAATCAGCAGGAATTTCAACCTTCTTGAGGTCTTCCATACCACGGTCAATAGCGGCGTAGTTCATATCTACGATAGCCTGACCTTTCTTCATGTATGACTTCTTAGCGGCAGCCTTCATAAGCTCCTTAGCCTTGTCGGCAGGAATGATATCTGCAATCTTGAAGAATGCTGACTGAAGAACTGTGTTGATACGACCGCCAAGACCGATTTCCTTACCGATCTTGATACCGTCAATTGTGTAGAAGTTGATGTGTCTTTCAGCGAGAATCTTCTTCATCTTACCAGGGAGACGCTCGGAAAGCTCCTCTGTATCCCATGGGCAGTTAAGAAGGAATGAACCGCCTTCTTTAAGGTCATCAACAATATCGTACTTGTCAACATAAGACGGATTGTGACAGGCAACAAAGTCTGCCTTTGAAATGTAGTATGTTGACTTAATGGGAGTTTTACCGAAACGAAGGTGAGAAACTGTAAGACCGCCTGACTTCTTTGAGTCATATGCAAAGTAGCCCTGAGCATACATATCGGTGTTATCGCCGATAATCTTGATTGAGTTCTTGTTAGCACCGACAGTACCGTCAGCACCAAGACCCCAGAACTTACAGCTGTGTGTACCCTTCGGAGTTGTATCGGGATTTTCAACAATCGGAAGTGAGAGGTTTGTAACATCATCAACAATGCCGATTGTAAATCTTCTCTTAGGTGTTTCGCTTTCAGCGTTTCTGTAAACAGCGATGATGTCGCCCGGTGTTGTATCCTTTGAGCCAAGACCGTATCTGCCTGTGTAAACCTTTACACCTGCAAAGTCCGAACCGTTGATAGCGGCGAGAACATCAAGATAAAGAGGTTCGCCGATTGAACCGGGTTCCTTTGTTCTGTCAAGAACAGAGATTGTCTTAACAGTCTTAGGAAGCTCTCTGAGCATATAGTCGGCAACGAAAGGTCTGTAAAGGTGAACTTTAAGAAGACCGACCTTTTCGCCTGCGGCATTGAGGTAATCAACAACTTCTTCCGTACAGTCGCAGACAGAACCCATAGCAACAATAACATGCTCTGCATCCTCTGCACCGTAGTAGTTGAACGGCTTGTAGTCAGTGCCGATTTTAGCATTAACCTTGTCCATGTATTTAACAACAACTTCGGGAACTGCGTCATAATACTTGTTACAAGCTTCTCTTGCCTGGAAGAAGATATCGTCGTTCTGAGCAGTACCTCTTGTTACAGGATGCTCAGGGTTAAGAGCACGACGACGGAAAGCCTCAACTGCATCCCAGTTAAGCATATCGGCGAGGTCTGCGTAATCCCACTCCTCAATCTTCTGAATTTCGTGAGAAGTTCTGAAACCGTCAAAGAAATGAAGGAAAGGAACTCTGCCTTCAATAGCTGCAAGGTGAGCAACAGCGGCAAGGTCCATACATTCCTGAGGATTGTTTGAACAAAGCATAGCATAACCTGTCTGACGGCAAGCGTAGATATCTGAGTGGTCACCAAAAATAGAAAGTGCGTGGCTTGTGAGCGCACGGCTGATACATGAATAACGCCCGGAAGGAGCTCGCCTGCCATCTTGTACATATTCGGAATCATAAGAAGCAGGCCCTGTGATGCTGTGTAAGTTGTGGTCAAAGCACCTGCTGCGAGTGAGCCGTGAACAGCACCTGATGCGCCGCCCTCCGACTGCATTTCCGTTACCTGAACCTGTCTGCCGAAAAGGTTCTTGGCACCCTGTGCCGAGAACTTGTCGGTAAGGTCAGCCATTACGGAAGAAGGTGTAATAGGATAGATAGCCGCAACATCGGTAAACGCATAAGAAACATGAGCTACTGCGCTGTTACCATCCATAGTTTTCATTTTTCTTGCCAATGGAATCGTCCTCCTTTTTAATCAAAGCGGCAAAGGAAATGATGCCGCATAAATTTTCGATACCCGTTAATTACGCACCGTAAATCAACAAGCGGTACGGATACTTTGTATCATCTTAATTTTATCACTTAAGCACCGATTTGTAAAGTGTTTTACACAAGAAATTCAAAGCAGGATATACATTTTTGTTTCGTTTTTTACAAAAAGTTTTTTATATTTACTTGTTCCTGTCAAAATACTTTGTTGTTGATTTTTTAAAAATCAATAACAAAGGTTTTGGTTATTTGTAGTGGCGGATATTATCCGCCTGCTTGATGAATTTATATGTTTATACACATAGCTTTTTATACAATAAAAGCAGTGTATAATCTGTAGGGGGTGAACAATTGCAATGCTACGCTCGGGCATAATATGTTTTTTACATTACAAACTGTCTTCTCGACATTAATTTTCCATTTTCAATTTTCAATTTTACATTTAATTAAACCTTTCGCTCGGGCATAATATGTTTTTTGACATTGCAAACTATCTTCACGAATTGGGTACGGCGGCTCGCCGTAATTTTCAATTTATAAATGCTTTATCGCTTCGCTTAAATCCGTACACAAAAAATCTATCATATGACGAGCCGACTGCCGCAAGGGCATTGTCGCCCACATATTTTCCGACCATCCATGTATCGGCAAGGTTGTAAAACTGCTGAAACACATTGCCAAGCATGAGCGGTACTGCAAAAGACCACAGGCCGCCTGTTATACTGCCTGTGGTCAAATCCCTGTTTTTATTTAGTTTTATCACAAAATCATTCCGTTGCAACCGCAGATTCTGCGGTCATATTTTTTTGTTAAATTCACTTCCGCATTTTGGACAGCGAACAGTATGATTGCCTTTTTTGTTGCGAACACGAAGCTGCGCCTTGCACACGGGACACTTGATATAACGGTAGTCCTTGCGGTCACGAATTTTCTTGAAGGTCAGTTTGAACCAACCTGTTACCGCATTGTAAATCGGAAGAAATTTTCTGTTTTCGGCACTTCTTGCAACAATGTTGCGTGAGAACATACGAAAACAGATAAGCACGATAATCAAGAGCATTATTCCGTCAATGATGTATTTTGCAACACGGTTCCACACAAAAATATTCACGAACCACAGTATAAGCAACAGCACCCAGAGTGCATTGTTGAGCTTATCCGTGCCGTATCTGCCCTGCATAAAATTGGCGAATCTGTTAAATAATCCTCGCATAAAGTTCATCCTTTCCGCAAAAAGCGGTAATTACAAAAATCATCTTTCCACCATTTTATCACAGGCAGGGCGTACATTCAATAAACATTTGACGATATATGTCACTAAATCAGCCGAGAACGAGCTTTGCCGTGTCAACGCTTTCTTTTGCGTCACGGCAGTAGTAGTCAGCGCCGATTTTCATAGCGTAGTCCTTTGTAAGAACCGCACCGCCGACAAATATTGTACATTTGCTCGAGCCGTCGGGATTCTGAAGTTCCTTACATTCTCTTACAAGCCTTATTGTATCTTCCATGCTCTTGAGGGTTGTTGTCATAAGAGCCGAAAGTCCTATCATTGTAATATTCTGTTCAACGGCAGTATCAACAATAAGCTGAGGATCAACATCACGACCGAGGTCAACAACTGTGTAGCCGTAGTTATCGAGAAGAACCTTTACAATGTTCTTGCCGATATCGTGAATGTCACCCTTTACGGTTGCCACAATAATTTTACCCTTGCTTACGGGAGTTCCGCTTGTCTTTGTAAGGTGCTTTTTAATTACATCAAAGCACTCCTGAGCTGTGTTTGCGCTTTGAATAAGCTGCGGAAGGAAGATTTTATTCTTTTCAAAATCTTCACCCACTCTGTCAAGTGCAGGGATAAGCATTTCGTTTACAACCTGCATTGCATCGGTTGTTTCAAGAAGCTTTGCGGTTGCGGCTGCACCTTCGTTTTTAAGTCCGTTATAAACAGCCGCAAAAATATCAACATTGCTGTCTGCCTTTTTAACGGGAGCGGCAGGAACAGCATCGTTATATGCGTTGATAAATTCAAGCGAGTTCTTGTCAATGCCGTTAAGCACACGGAATGCTCTTACAGCGCCTGTCATCGACTCAACATTTGGGTTGATAATCGGCAAATCAAGTCCCTGTTCCATAGCCATTGTAAGGAAAGTTCTGTTGACAAGCTCACGGTTCGGAAGTCCGAACGAAATGTTTGAAACACCGAGACAGGTTTTACAGCCAAGTTCCGTTTTTACTCTGTGCAAGGCATCAAGAGTCTGACGGCAAGCCGCCTGTTCTGCGGAAACCGTAAGAGTAAGACAATCGATATATACATCTTTTCTGTCAATGCCGACAGCCTCGGCTCTTTCTACAATTCGTTTTGCAATCTCAAATCTGCCATCGGCGGTTTTCGGGATACCGTTTTCGTCAAGTGCAAGTCCGACAACAGACGCACCGTACTTTTTGACAAGAGGAAGAACCGTTGCAAGGCTCTGTTCCTCACCGTTTACGGAGTTCAAAATCGGTTTTCCGTTGTAGTAGCGGAGTCCTGCCTCAATAACCTCGGGCTTTGTGGAGTCAATCTGGAGCGGAACATCACACACACTCTGAATAGCCTTGAGAACACGCACCATCATCTTTTTTTCGTCAATTTCGGGATGACCTACATTGACATCAAGAATTTCCGCACCGCCCTGAACCTGACTGAGAGCCTGAGTGAGGATATAGTCAATATTATTTTCAACAAGCGCCTGCTTGAACAGTTTTTTGCCTGTGGGGTTAATTCTTTCGCCGATAATTCTCGGACCGTTGATTTCAACAACCGTCGTTGAACTGCAAACGGTTGTGTCAACACTCTTTGTCTGAGGCTGATATTCTCTGTCGGCAACCTCTGACTTAATTTTTGCAATATAATCGGGATTCGTTCCGCAACATCCGCCGATAACCTTAACACCGTATTTGAGGAGTGAACAAACGCACTCGGCAAATTTGTCGGGCATAATGTTGTACTCGTTGCTGTTAGGATCGGGCAAACCTGCGTTAGCCTTGATTACAAGGGGAAGATTTGTGTATTTCGACATCTCGGAAACAACGGGTTCAAGCTCATCCGGACCGAGTGAACAGTTTACACCGAGAGCGTCAACACCGAGTCCCGTAAGAGTGACAGCCGCACAGGCAGGGGATACACCCGTAAATGTTCGTCCGTTTCTCTCAAAGGTCATTGTTGTGAGGATAGGCTTATCGCAGTTTTCCTTTGCGGCAAGGACCGCGGCTTTAAGCTCATAAAGGTCGGTCATTGTTTCAAAAACTATGACATCGGCTTCTTTACCGGCAAGAATCTGCTGTTTGTAATACTCGTAAGCCTCGTCAAATTTCATTGAACCGGCAGGTTCAAGCAACTGACCTATCGGACCGATATCAAGGGCAACAAGAGCGTCTGTACCCTCAACGGCTTTTCTCGCAATCTTAACACCGGCACCGATGATTTCTTCAACGCTGTAGCCGCTGTCCTGAAGCTTGTAGGCATTTGCACCGAAGGTGTTTGCGTACACAATGTCAGAGCCGGCATCAATATACCTCCTGTGAAAGCTCCCGATAAGCTCGGGGTGGGTAATGTTCAGCACCTCAGGCACATGGTCGTACTTCACACCGCTTTTCTGAATGAGAGTTCCCGTTGCACCGTCAAGCAGAATAAAATTCTTTTGGTTGAGATATTCACTAAAGTTTGAAAAATTCTTAAACACCACAATGTTCCCCATTTCTTCTGAAGCGACATTTGCCTTTCATACTGCAAATTGCACACCCTCGTTTTCTTCGTTCAATCGGATTGTCTGAAATTCCGAGAACCGCCGTAACCGACTTTGACGGCACAAGCAAACAGCTGTCGCCTGTTGTAAGACCTATTTTTCTCGGAGCGTCAAGTATTCTCAGATACTCCTTCTGCATCTCAATAGGATAGTCCCCATAGCCGGGGCTGAAACGGAAGGTCATATACTTTCCGCTGTATTTTTCGGCAAGGATTTCGTCAACCTTTTGACACACCTGTTCAACGGCAACGCTTGCAAAGCTGTCAAGCACAACCGCCCTTGCCATATCGGAAATCTGACTTATACGGATAAGCTTGTCAATTTCCGAACCGATTGTAGCACACATCATAACAGCTGTGTGGCAGCCCTCAAGATGCTTTTTTATATCATTGCCGAGTAAAATATCGTCAAACGGAGCTTTGCGTTCAACATAGAGAAATCTCGGCTCTGCTGTTTTTAATATTTCTTTTTCGCATTCATCCATCAGCACATCCATGCGGTAATTAAGGCTGATTCCTGCACCGCCGAGGTAGCGTATAGCCTCTTTGCGGTTTAATCTGTCAAGCGTTATCATAAAAGACTTGACACCGCCTCCGTAATTTTTCTTGCAACATACGGGTTGTTCATTGTGTAGAGGTGGATGCCGTCAACACCATGTGCGATAAGGTCAACAATCTGGTCAACCGCATATGCAATGCCTGCGTCACGCAAAGCCTCGGGCCTTGTATCATACTTCTGCATAATCTTTGCAAATTTTGCAGGAAGGCTTGCACCGCACATTGAAACCATTCTTTCAATCTGACTTTTGCTTGTTACAGGCATAATACCTGCCTCAATCGGAACATTCACGCCTGCAATCTTCGCTCTTTCAAGAAAACGATAGTAAACGGAGTTGTCAAAGAAAAGCTGTGAAATAAGATGGCTTGCACCCGACTCAACCTTTTTGCGAAGGTTGTGAATGTCCTCAACCTCATCGGTTGCCTCGCTGTGAACCTCGGGATAACAAGCGCCGGCAATGTCAAAATCACCCTGTGACGCAATGTATCTGCACAAATCGCTTGCATAAGTGAAATCCTTCTGCGGTTCAACACCTTCAACCCTGTCACCACGGAGTGCAAGAATATTCTCAATGCCGTTCTCTTTAAAAAGCGCAAGGTCGCGGTCAATATCAGCCTTTGTGCTGTTAATGCAGGTGAGGTGTGCCACGGATTCAACACCGAAATCTCTCTTGATTTTTGTTGCGATTTCGCAGGTACGGCTCTTTGAGCCGTTGCCGCCTGCACCGTATGTTACGCTGATGAAGTCAGGCTTTAAAGCCGAAATTTCTTCAAGCTTGCCGTAAACCGATTCAATCGGAGAGGTCTTTTTAGGCGGAAATACTTCAAAAGAAAAAACTGTTTTTCCGCTGTTAAATAAATTGCTTATTTTCATATATAAACACCTCGGTAATGGTTTTGTTAAACTTGATTAATTATAGCATAAATGATTTTTGCATACAATACTGTTTTGGTGGGTTTTGTCGTTTAAGGCTATCATTTTTTTGGAAGTTTGGGTATAAACAAAAATTATATCAAAGAGTTTTATAATAATTATAATTTTGTTAACAAACCAAATTCACCATTATATTCTGTAGTGGCGAACCGTGTTCTCACCTACAGAGTATACATTTACTTTCATAATAAAGCAAAAATTGCATCAATGCCGTATTCGGGCATCTGATGCAATTCCTTTATCCGAGTATCTTCTCGAATAGATTGCGGTGGCACACCGCCGACCACAATTTTCCATTTTCAACTTTCAATTTTAAAAAAATCACAGATGCAAAATCAACTTTGCAACGCCGAAATAGATAAGCAATGAAAGCGAGTCGCAGACTGTTGAAATGAGCGGATTCGCCATAACGGCAGGGTCAAAGCCGACCTTGCTTGCCAAAAGAGGCAGACTGCTGCCGACAAGCTTTGCCATAATAATTGTGCCGACAAGCGTAAGCGAAATTACAAGGGCAATCATAAATGCGTTTTCCTGACCGTTGAGATCAAACAAAAGCAGTTTTACAAAGTTTGCCGCCGCAAGGGTAATACCGCAAAGAATTGACACCCTGAATTCTTTCCACAGCACAAGGAAAATGCTCTTGAAATGAATTTCACCGAGCGACAATGCACGGATTACGGAAACCGACGCCTGAGAACCTGCGTTACCGCCCGAACCAGTAATCATCGGGATAAACGATGAGAGAATCAAAACATTTGCAAGCACAGCCTCAAATGATGAGATAATCGCACTTGTAAAGGTTGCCGAAAGCATGAGTATAAGCAGCCACGGCGCTCTCTTTTTGTACAGACCGAAAACGCTTGTTTTCATATACGGTTTGTCAGACGGCAATACGGCTGCCATCTTTTCGATATCCTCGGTAGCCTCTTCCTGAATAACATCAATAGCATCGTCAATTGTTACGATACCGACAAGTCGGTTTTCGTTATCAACAACAGGCAGAGCAAGAAAGTTATAGTTTGAGAACATCTGGGCAACCTGCTCCTGATCGGCAAGAGTAGTTACCGAGATAACATTTTCCTCCATAATCGACTTTACAAGCTCGTCATCTTCGGCAAGCAAAAGGTCTTTTACGGTGGTAATACCGATAAGCTTGTTGTTGGCATCGGTTACATAGCAGGTGTAGATTGTTTCCTTGTCAACACCTGTTCTTCTGATTCTTTTAATAGCCATTTCAGCCGTCATATCGGGACGAAGCACAATAAACTCGGTTGTCATAATCGAGCCTGCGCTGTCCTCGGGATATTTTAAAAGCTCGTTAATCTGCTTTCTCATATCCTTGTCGGCCTGTCTTAAAATACGCTTTACAACATTGGCAGGCATTTCCTCAATAAGGTCAACGGCGTCATCGACAAATAACTCATCGACAACCTCTTTCAGTTCGCTGTCGCTGAAGCCGTGGATAAGGAATTCCTGAGTTTCGTCATCCATTTCGACAAAGGTTTCCGCCGCAAGCTCCTTTGGCAGAATACGAAACAGAATCGGCATTTTTTCATCCTGTAGATTTTCAAAAACCGCCGCAATGTCAAACGGTTTCATCGTAATCAGAATGTCCCGCAAAGTGCTGAACTTTTTGTCATCAAGCAACACTTTGATAGTTTCGGTAAGGGTTACATTAACCTGTTCCATCATCTTTTCCTCCTTTTTAATTAAATTGGAAGTAAAGACGGTGTCACCCTGAGTATTAAATTAAATCAATTCAAATTAAAATAAAAATACAAAGCAAAATCAATAAAACAAAATGAACGCACAAGCGCACATTCTGTTGCAACTTCGCCCGGGTACAGCGCCTTTATTACCGTCTGCGTCCATTAAGTTTTCACCTCATTCGCATTAAAATTCGGGCAAAAGCCCGTACATATTTATTTTATTCTTTTTTATGTCCGATGTCAACGGATTTATCCGCTAAAAATCCACTTTGCAAACATTTTACATTATTCTCTGTAACGGCTTGGTAATTCGGTATAATATTTCTTGCTTTTTGATGTGTATCAATGTATAATAAATATGCATGATTTAAAATAAAATTTCAAAGATTGGAGATTAACCGTTATGACAGATATGGTTAAAAAATATGTTCCCTATGCGGTAATAATTTTGCTTGTTTATATGCTGTTGCCGCTTGTGTTTATTCCAGGCGCAATGCAGAAGTTTTCACCCGTTGCATATGACTTTGTGTTCCCGATTACAGCAATCGGCTGTTCGGCACACTACTGCTCAAAACACGGACTTGACTTTCTCTTTGCACTCATTGCGCCGATTATTTATCTTCCGAGTATGCTCATCTACAACGGCGGATTTTCTTCAAGCACACTTTCAACAAACCTTATTCTCCTCGTAGTTTATCTTGTTGCCGGAATTTTCGGACTTTTCCTCGGCGACCTTGCTTTCGGTGACAAGCGCCGTCAGAAAGAAAAGGCAGAACAGGAAGAAGCAGAGGAAATGCTTCTTGAGGCAAAGCGCCGTGAAAAGGAAGAGCTTGAGAACATGACTTCATCAAGCAAAAAATCCGAAAGAAAAGCACCTTACAGACAGGAACGCAAGCCTGCACGCAAACCATCGCCTGCACCGCAGAAAACCGAAACAGCAGATGACGATGATTTTGATTATGACAAGTACCTTTCAGGTATTGACAGAAAGCAAGATCCGAACGAAAGCGAAATTGACGATATCTTAAACGAATACAGACACTAACGGCGAGCCACCGTTCCCAATTCGTGCAGATAGTATTTATAAGGGCGAAAATAAAATGCCCGAGCAGAACTCTATAACTAAAAATGTAAAATTAAAGTCGGGAAGACAATTTGCGAAATGCAAAGCATTGTCTTCCCGACTGTTTTTGTTTAATCATCAGGGGCGTTCATTGGACGCCCGCCAAGTAATGACAGAAAATTTATGATAAAAATAAACTGTATAAATGAGATACAGAATTGCAGTTACTTTGTAACATTTATATCATTTAAATTAAAATATTATTTGTACCATTATTTTTGTTTAAATCAACCCAACGATATACTTCTGAATCAAGGTTGCGTCAACAACACTGATTTCACCGTCATGGTTTACATCGCTGTTAAAAAGCTGAGTCTTGCCGAATTTTACAATACCTACAACATATTTCTGAACAGATGTTGCATCTCCAACCGTAATGTTTCCGTCTGGATATGCATCACCGCAAGTCAGGCAGTTCAATTTGCCACCAATCGTTGTTTTACACTCTGCGCCGTTTTTAAGTCTGCAATATTTATAAGCTATAAGGCCCGTATCCTCGCCAAGCTGTCTTGAAATATAAAACTCCGCATAGCCGTTCTTATCGGGGACAAAAGATGTTACCGCACCTCCGCTGACAAAATATGCGCCCGAGGTTGCATAGCAAGGTTTGCCGCTGCTGTCTGTACCGAAATCCTCATATGTAAAGTCAAAATTCTTGTATGTGCCATCGCTGAGTTTTCCGGTCATTGTGCCATCATCATTAAAGCCATCAGGAAAATAGTCGGAGAGTTTAATCCTTATCTTAACATATTCTCCGCCTGTTGAATCATAATTGAATTTCATACCCGTATCACCAAAATAACGATTATCTGCTGTTATCATATGGCGAGTAAATTCCTGATTTTTCGGGAGATTTACAAACTTCGGTGCATCAATACAGTCCTTAAACATCACGCTGTACTTTTGATAATCCGTTGATATGAACATTGCCCCGAAATTCTTTGCCGTATTTTCGGTATATCCCGTTGTTGTAACAAAAAGCTGATTGTTTGAGATTTTCTGCGTTGTACCTGTAACTTCAAAGTCCTTGCGATCTTCATACTCGCTTACCGCACCTGTCATAAGAACCGAACCGACAGTAAGCACACCGCACATTGCGATTGCAGTTATTTTTTTAATTATATTTTTCATTGATTACACCCGTTTTTTATTGTTTAGCTGTCCAAACCGACGATATACTTCTGAATCAAGGTTGCATCAACAACATTGATTTCGCCGTCATGGTTTACATCGCTGTTAAAAAGCTGAAGCTTGTCAAAGTCCTCAATACCTGCAACATATTTCTGAACAAGCGTTGCATCTACAATTGTGATAGAATCATCCTTGGTTATATCGCCTCGAACAAGACCGTATAGGCGTGCACCCTGTACAGCACGATTAAAGGACAGTCCGTCTTTTCTTCTGTAGTTAAGATACATCGACAATTCGGTTCTTACACCGATTTTCTTTGAAATATAAAGCTCGGCATAACCGTCCTTATCAGGGACAGTTGCCGTTACAGCCGCACCGCTCTTTACACACATACCCGAAGTTTCGCAATAATCGTTTTTGTCGGAACTTGCGGAATCGTAATCTTTGTGAGTCCAGGCAAAGGTGTGTGTACTATTGTCATCAAGGGTTTGAGTAACAGAGCCGTCCTCGTTAAAGTAAGGCGAAAAAGTAGATAATTTAATTTTTACCTTTTCATATTCTCCGCCGGTATTATCAAATGTATAAAGGTCATATATGTTTGTAAAATAAGAACCGCTCAGGTTTGTCAATTTATTGTAATAAAATTCCTGATTTTTCGGAAGATTTAAAAATTTCAGTTTATTCACGCAATCTTTAAAATATACGCTGTATCCTTTGCCTGCCATATTTTCAAACATAACACCGTAATACTTTGGGTTGCTTTCGTTATAGCCTGTTGCCGTAACAAGAACTTGATTATTACTGATTTTACGGGTTTCGCCCATTAGTTTGAAATCTCTTTCATCACCAATCCATTTTGCGTTTGCAACAAACGCAGAGCTTACCGCCAACACACAGCACATTGCGATTGCGGTTATTTTTTTGACTGTTCTTTTCATTGTTTACACCTATTTATATTGTTCAGCTGTCCAAACCGACAATATATTTCTGAATCAAGGTTGCATCAACAACACTGATTTCACCGTCATGGTTTACATCGCTGTTAAAAAGCTGAAGCTTATCAAAGTCCTCAATACCTACAACATATTTTTGAACAAGCGTTGCATCAGTAACAGAAATGTATCCGTTTAAATCCGTATCACCGCAAGTTAAACCAACCAGAGTATCTCCGATTATTCCGTAATCGCAATGAGCGTCGTCTTTAAGTCTGCAATAGCTGTATGACATTACTTTTGTGTCTACGCCAAGCTGTCTTGAAACATATATTTCAGCATAGCCGTCCTTATCGGGAGCAAAGGATGTTACCGCACCTCCGCTTGTCGCATATGCGCCGGATCCCGCATAGCAATTAGCACCGATGCTGTCAGTTCCGAAATCTTCGTATGTGTAAAATCAAAATCCTTGTAAGAACCGTCGCTGAGCTCAGCAGTCATTGTTCCGTTTTCATTGAACAGACGGGAAAAATCGGAAAGCTTAATTTTCACCTTGACATATTCACCGCCTGTTTTGTCAAACTTATAGAATGTCTGAACATTACCGAAATAACCGTGCCCCTGCGTCATCATATATTTTACGAATTTTTCGCCCTTTGGAAGATTTAAAAATCTCGGTGCGTTGATACAATCCTTAAACCATATATCGTAATCCTTTTCTTCGGTTGTTTGGAACTTTGCACCGAAATTTTTATCGGTATTTTCAGTGTATCCCGTTGTTGTCACAAAAATCTGATTGTTTGAGATTTTCTGCGTCGTACCTGTAACTTCAAAGTCCTTGTGATTTTCATCCTCGCTTACCGCACCTGTCATAAGAACCGAACCGACGGTAAGCACACCGCACATTGCGATTGCAGTTAATTTTTTGATTATACTTTTCATTGTTATCCTCCGTGTTTGTAATTTTATCCGCAAATTTGTTCATACTTGTCTAAGTTTATCAATCTATTTTTCTTATGTCAATAATTTTAAAATAAATTCGGCATTTACGGCAATATATGCGTATTTTTCAAATATTAACTATTACAAATGACAGACAAAATACTCGGTCATTTCTGTTTTAAACAATTAGTCTTTAAACAAAAAACAGACTGCACCGTGATGCAGTCTGCTGTAAACTATGACGCACGCTCACATATTACATAGTAACGGTCAAAACCGCCGTTGCCGTCACTTATGCAGGTAAACATCGTGAGCAAATCTCTGTCCTTCTGCAAATAGCAGTCGCTTGATTCGCTCGGCTTATTGACTTTGGTTTCAACGACCTTGTAATTGAGTGTATTCCAATAATTTGTGATTGAAACCCTGTCACCGATTTTGAGGTTGCGGAGGTTGTCAAAGAATATTCGACCGATGTATCCCGTGTGACCTGCAAGGACTGCGTTTGTATTCTTACCGCCGATCGGCAATGAGGTTGCACTCATATGTGCCGCACCGTAGCTCATATTTGAGCTGTTCGCACCGAGGTAAATCGGCAGACGCATATTTATTGTTTCGGCGGTAACATAGCCGTAAATGCCGTCGGTTATGCCGTAATCCTCAAGATTGACGGCAGCCTGTGAATAGGTATCGTTGCGGAGCATTTCATACTGGTTCGTTTCAAGTTTTTTGTTATAGGCAACGCTGTCACGGAAAAGTCTGCCGAGGTCAGCCTTGAAAACAACGGGCTGTTTGGAGGTACGCTTGCCTTCTTTGTCAATTTTGTAACCATCTTCGTCAACCCTGCCGTCCTTGACCGCCTGTTCAAAAGAGCCGTCCTCAATTTCTTCAACACGGGTATCAAAGCCGTCAGCCTCACCGTTTGAAATCTGTGTTCCGATAAAATTTGATATAGGGGGGAATGCGACAAGACCTATTCCGACAACGAGCATTGCTATTGCCACACCCGTAAGTATTTTTTTAATCATCGGAATCACCGCCCGAATCATTCTGATTTTCGTCAGCCGAGTCATCTCTCAACCGTTTTGCACCGTTTGACTTCTTCTTTTTACGCTTGAGCAGAAATACAACCACAAACACAACAAGTGCAACAAAGCCGACAATTATGCCGATTGCGACTGCATAAGGAATTTTGTAACCGAGAAAGAATATGTAACCGTTGTCAAACTTTGCAAGCGACACACCTGTTTCAACATATTTAGTATCATCGTATGCAACATGCTTGCCACGCACGAGAAGTCTGTGAGTATTAACGCCGTATGGGGTACAGGTCAAAAGCGTTACAAGGTCTTCGCCGTCAACAATCCGCAAGGAATTGATTTCCGAGGGAAGAACAACTTCGATTTGATCAACCTCATATTTCAGCGTTCTGTCGAGGATATGAACATAAAACTCATCGCCGACCTTCATATCAGTGAGATAATCAAAGAAAGTTTCTCCCGGAAAACCCGAATGGGCAGAAATTACGGAATGTGTGCTTGCACCGCCGACAGGCAGGGAAGTGTTTTGAAGATGCCCTGCACCTTTAGAAAGAATCTCTTCGCTTGTGCCATGATAAATCGGCAGATAAACATTGATTTTCGGCACATCAATATAGCCGATAAGACCGTTATCATCAATATTGAGAGTTTTCTCATAATTTGCACCGATTTTCTGAAAAGCCTTTTCGTCGAACGGGTCGGTAATTATCATATTATTTGAAAGGCTGTTATTGTACTTTGTCGCCTCTTCAAACATTTTTTGAGTTTTCTCACTCGGCATCTGAGCAACCCTGTCGGTGTACTCCTTAACCCTGCTTCTACTGACATAGTTATTAATTGCGGAACTGACAAGCGGATAGCTCATTATGCCGATTCCTGCAACGAATATTAAAACTATTAGTAAAATTGACAGCTTTCGTTTCATAAAATTTTCCTTTTCTGCGTGTTTTTGTTCCGTTGTTATTATACTACATTTTGCCGTGCAGGGCAATACACGGCGAGCCGCCGTTCCCTGTTCGTGTAGATAGTTTGTAATGTCAAAAAACATTTATGCCCGAGCGAAAGGTTTAGTTAAATGTAAAATTGAAAATTGAAAATGGAAAATTAATGTCGGGAAGACAGTTTGTAATGTAAAAAACATATTATGCCCGACTGTAAAAATGTAATGGTTCTCCCCTACAGACAATACACAATTTTCATCACATCAAAACATATTATATAAACATAAATATTCATCCGCTTCTACAGCTCTTCTGTAAATAGAACGGGGATGCGTTGCCGCATCCCCTGAAAATTACATATATCATATCACAGATTTTAAGATAAAGATATTCGATTAATTATTTAGCTGCTTTCTTTCTCTTAAGAACAAAGAGGAGAACGCCTGCGCAAGCGATAAGTGCTGCACCGCCAACATAGAACATCATTGTACCCATACCACCTGTCTGAGGAACTGTTACAGGATAATCAGGAACTTCTACCTGATCTACATGGCTTGGATCACCGTCAACTGAAACTGTAATAACACCATCTGTGCTGATATTAACAGTATATACTGTAGAGTTAAGGTTGTATCCTGATGGTGCTTTTGTCTCCTGAACTGTGTATGTACCTGCAGCAAGCTTTTCAAATGTAACTTTACCTTTGCTACCTTCTTCTACGCTTGTTACTTTAGTAGCAACCTCTGTACCATCTGCTTTCTTGAGTACGAATGTTGCATTGCCAAGACCCTTCTTGTCTTCTGTTGTGCCATCATACTTGAATACAGGAAGGTCGAATGTGTAAACATATACTGTATCATCGCCCGGCTTTGTAGTCTTACCGTATGTGTTTGTGTATGTAAGGCTGTCGCTGTTGCTGTTGTCTGTTGTATTGTAGCCTGAAACAGCTGTGTCCTTAAGAATTGCTGTAAGTGTTACAACAACATCTGTACTTGCATAGAAGTCGTTTGTGCCTTCCTTAGCAGCTTTAAGATAAGACTCTGAAAGAGAAATCTGAATATCTGACAGATTTGTTTTATCTACAGTATAATCTGTACCTTCTTGAAGCTTAGTGCTGCCAACCATAACTTCTGTTACAGCAGGAGTGTCAAAGCTACCTGAAAGGTTATCGTGGATTGTGTACTCAGAAAGCGGAACTTCCTTAGAACCTGTAACTGAAGCTGTGAGCTTAAATGTTACGGTGTCGCCTGCAGAAGCAGTTGTGTGCTTATTATCGATGTCGCCACCAACGATTTCCTTAGAAACATTAACTGCACCTGTGTTAATCTTGAGTTCGATTGGAGCTTCTGCTGAACCCTGAGTTTTCTTTGTGCCCTCAGGAAGAGCAAAGAGAGCGCCGCCCTTGCTCTTTACGCTTGTTTCAGCAGGCTGGCCTGTAACCTTAACATAGTAAACACCTGCTTCATTTGTACCGAAGTTGTAAACATCTTCGTCAGAAGCGAATGTGTGGTCACCCTTGCTGTCTGCATCTGTAAATGTTGCATTTTCGCAAGCAGCGAGAAGAGCCTTTGAATCGTTACCTGATGCATTTTTCCAAGTCTTGAGAGCTGTTGCAACAGCTGTGCCACCCTGGATTTCTGTATATTCGCCTGTTGTTGTGTTGATTGTTGCTACCTTATAAACATTTACTTTAAAGCCGTTTTTGCCCTTGATAAATGCGTTATAAGTATCGGTTTCTGCTGCGCTTGCTGAGAATGGAATCATGAGAGCGATCATCATTACTGCAAGAACAGCTGCAAAGATTTTCTTTGTAGTTTTCATTTTTCTTTCTCCTTTGTGTTTGATTTAATATATGTAATTCTATTCTAACCGAATGGTTAAACTGAATTTGGGTGGCTGCATGGCAGACACCGGCTAACAACGGTGTCCGTAGCAGTCAAAGAGGTTTTCTATGAAAGAAACATATGATTAAAAAATCACCTGTTCTAACAAGTTAAATCATATTGGGTTACTTTCTGCGTCTTGCTCTGCGTTTTTTACGAACTTTTCCGTAATAGATTGCGTAACCCGTGAACATTGTCACCGCAAGACCTGCAACCGACAAACCGAGAACAACATAGCCGTTCATACCGTCACCGCTTGCCTGTGGCATTGTGATTGCACCGTCAACATAATTATATGTAACATTGTACTCACCCTTAACAGGGAGTGTGAAGTAGGAAAGTGTGTAGTTCGGGGTGTAACCATCTGACGGTTTGTACTCAAACAGACAGTATGTTTGATATGTTGAAGTACCTGTTATATAATTGTCGGAACTTTTGCTCCATTCAACATTACCGTTATTACCGTTTGTTTTTGTAAACTCGCCCTGACCGTCCTTGAAGATTGTCAGATTGTCAAACACAGCCTGACCGTTGCTGTCTGTCTTTTTAGAAACCATATGAGTTTTCATTGAGGCATCATTAATGATTGTATTGATATCATCTGCAGTAAAGATATCCTTATCAGATACCTTCATCACCGCAAATTCCGTATCACTTACATTACCGCCTGTCTGGTTCTTCTTGTTTACTGTTGCGCTTCCGTGTGTGGTTTCATTTGCAAACAGGGCTTCATTTTCTTTAACAGAAGTAGAATCGTTGAAGTATTCTGCAAGCTCAGCATCGGTTTTGTCTTTAATATCTGAGCTACTAACCTTAATATACTTAGGCGCTGTTACTTTACCGTTTTCAGAAAGTTCAATCTCGGCAAGCCAGGTGTTTGTATCCATTTTATAATCGGATGCATTTTCACCCTCGGCAAGAGCTCGGTAATCTTAAATCTGTAAACACCCGCAGTGACTAATTTGAGGTTTTTGAATTCAACCTTACCGCTTGCGTCAGGTGTTTCCAAATTCGTGGAAATTGTTTTTGCGCTGTTTGTCTTGATAGGTTTGCCGTCGGCATCAGGTTTTGTTGTATCCATTGATTCAAGACCTGTCAATGTATAGACGAACTTGCTGCCGCTGTAAGCCTGACCGTCAAGAGTTTTATTTACCGAAATGGCAATGTTTGTAGGATTAACCTTATTGATAAAGTTAAGCGCATTTCCTGTTTCGGCAAGTGTACCGACAAGTGTACCGTCGTCGAAGCTCTGATTGCCTACTTTGTAGGGAACATAACCTATAACTCTTTTCTCTGTAATCTTATAGGTTGCACCTACAGGAATATTGAGAAGCTTAATGCTTTCGCCCTTTTTGATTGTGAACGAACCGTCCAAGGGTGTACGGTAAGCTGTGCTTGAATAATCACTTGCGCCCTTCTCTTTGAGCTGATACTCAAGAGGATAGGTCTTGTAGTCATAGGTTGAACCGCTGCCGTCAAAGTCGAGAGCAATCGCAAATGTAAACTGCTGATCTGTATCGTAATCGGTTTTACCGTCTTCACCAACAACATCCTTTGAAATTTCAAGAGGTGCTGTCACTATACTGTTGGTATAGTTGAGCTGGAGCTGTGCATAAGCACTGTCATCCTTGTCATCTACAAGCTTGAATTCCGAGTTCGTAGTTAAACCGCTATCGATTGTTGAACCGACTCTGTTGTTAACGAGCTCCCAGTTTGTTGTGTATTTAAGCTTACTGCTGTTTGTTGACTCGTCAACCGTCATATCGTTGCCGGTCTTGAATGAGTTGTCAAAGTCAGCCATATAATCATCTTTAAGTGTGAAACCGCTGTTTGAAAGAGTTTCACTGCTTTCACTGCTTATGCTTTCGTCTGATTTTGTAAGCTTGTAGCCTTTACCGGAGGTATCTTTGCCGTTCTCTTTGATTGTATAATCAAAAGTTTCATTAGCTTTGAGGTCATCTGAAATTTCAGAAACAACATCGCCTGTATCAAGTGCCTTTGTAACCTTGAGGTCATTGTTGGCAGGTGTCATTGTGAAGTTTACTGAGAAGTTAGACTCAGCCTCACCACGCTCCATATAGAATACTACCATATGGTATGTCTTGTTAGGATCAAGCTGAACACCATTGTTGATTGTCTTTGTAACGGTGCCAAGGTTCACCGCATGCGTTTCACCGGGAATATATGAAGTACAGGAATCTTGCTTGACAGTCCAAGCCTTTCCATAAAAATCATCAAGATTTGTAGCGTGGTAAAGTTTACCGCTGGTATTCATATACTTTTCGAACTCAAATTCGGTATTGTTGCCAAGCTGTGACTTTTTGAATTTGTAAAAACCGTCTGATGTTTCATAAGGTTTTACAAAATATGCACTGTCATTAAGTGTACCAACTCTTGTATCCTGCCAAATATGCAAACAGAAGTCAGCATAAGCGGAATCTGTTCCAACCCAAAACTCATCACTAGGAACTGTAACTGTTGTCGATGATGATGAAGTCGATGACGGAGTTGAGTAATCGGCAAATACATTGTCGGCAGTTGCGGTCATTGAATTAAAGTTAATTGAACCGCTTGCCTCTTTATGGTCACCGCCTAGGTCGAGAGCAAGTTCTGCGTTAGCACCTGTTGAATCTTCACCGATATAAACCCAAAGGTCATCGTCACCGCTGAAGTTAAAGGTTGCAGGTTTGTTGTCTGCAAGCATACCATCTTTCGGAACTCTGAAGTCTATATCAAGTCTGACACCAAAGCCATAGTTAAGGTTACAGTTAGTACCCTTGCCCGCTGATGTGTTCTGAGTATTGTTGAATGGGAAAACACCATAACCGTTTTCTGTACCGCCGAATTTTCCCAAATCATCATGTACACCAAATTGTTCGCCCACACCGTAGTTAATTTTTGTAGGTGTAAGGTCGTCCCATGTAAAGTAGATGTTATCGGTTGCTTTTTTTGAAGTGAATTCATAAGTAGTAACACCATCAGGGTCAGTAGTTGTACGGAACGGGAAAGATGACTTATAAACATTGGCAACTTTTGCACCATTATATTTAGCGGTTGAAAGTGCCTCAGCATCAAAGTAAGGAGCCTTGACACCATTTATAACCTGAAGATCGCCCTTGCTGTCAAGCCTGTTGTACATAAGACCCTGTAAGGACTGGTTATAATCACCGCCACCCCATTTCATACCGTTGGAGTTGTTTACTGCATAGTAATAGTTATCATCATAATCGTTGATGTTTGTAAGTCCTCCTGCGTGGTCCGTAAATGTTTTTTTGTGTTCTTCACCCTTATACATATTACCGAAGTAGAGAGGATACTTCCAGTCCGATTGATGATCTAAAGCAATGTCGCTTATGTACTTGTTGAAGTTATCAAACTGATACCAATAGTCATGCATTTTGTCATTACCCTGACACTGAAGATACCCTTTCTCCTGCTCCAAATCCGACCAGTAGTCAAAGTATGTTGCGTCAACGCCTACGATGTCAGGATTATCTTTGAATGAATTTTCAACGACAGCACCATAGTTTACATTGTCTATTTCCGAGAATTTTGTCCAGCCTTCGCCTCTGGCTGTCTTAACATATGTAGCCGTGTTCTTGCTGTAGCCCGAACCATCATATCCCGAACCTGTCGGATATGAAGTTGCGGAAGATGCACCGTTGAGGTTATGTTCGTTCGGATGGAATCTTAAAAGCGCACCCGCCGGAATTTCACCTTTGAACACCACAGAACCGCTTACCTTGGTGTCTATGGTGTCTTTTGTAAGCTCAACTGTTCCTTCATAGGCATCGTTGTAGTCAAAAGTTGCATAAACCTTTGTAAGCGACTTCCAGTCATCGTTTGAAACATAAACTGTTTTATATGTTGCTTTCGACTGTTTGTCGGGAGCTTGAACAGAAAGGTATTTACTTTCTTTGAACGAGCCGTCGGTAGAAAGATAAAATTCTGTGTCGCCCGTAGCACCCGAAATGTCGATGGTCTTGATGAACGGGTTAGTCCACTGACTTTTTGAAGCATCATAAAGAGCATTATCGGCACTGTATGAGTCATTAATACCGAGGTCGCTTGTTTGTGTTTCGCCCTTGTTGCTGAAGATTACATTTTTATGGGATGACTTAACATCTACATAGTAGTAATCGCTGTCTGAAGATGTCTTAGTCATTGCAACACCCGGCCACTCTGCGTTGAAGTCAGTATCGTTTACCCAAGAATATGCATAAGCTTCCTTATAGGTATTGCTGTTATAAAGATAGATACGGCGGGAATCGCTTGCAACAGTCTTTTCGGGAAGAGTAAAATTAACCCCGGAAGAAAGCTCAATTTTTGTTGCACCGGATGGTGCAGTGGCTTCAAAAACTCCCGAAGGATTTTTGATTGCAGTACCCGTACTGAGAACCGTGCCGTCATCCTTAGCAAAACGATATGTAACAGAAGAAAAACCATTCCATTCCTTATTCTTGTTCAGGTTAATGTAAATCTTCTGATCCAAAGATGTTGCCGCAAACACATTAAGCGACATACCCGACACGGCACATATCGAAAGCATGAGGGTAAGTGCAAGCACAAGAGAAAAGCTTTTCTTTGCGGTTATGCAAAGCTTTTTACTTAATTTCATAATTTTTTCTTCTCCTTCATTGCCGATTACTTTGTTTTGGCAGTCAAAGTACAATTAAACAGAACTGCATAGGACAGTCCAACATATCTGCCAACTAATTATGAAACGCAATTTTTTGAATTTGTTCTTCTTTTTTACTTGTATACAAGTATATAATATTTTATTGCATATTTGTAGAGGCAATACAGCCAAACTTTGGGTAATATTTTTGGTTATTTTGCATATCTGCAAGCACGATTTAATATTTTTGACCATAATGTGATTTTATTACTTATTTATCGCCATTTTTTGTGTTTAAGATAAATTATACCCATTATACAACCTTAACAGGCAGTTAAAAAGTCAATTTCGGCACTAAATTTGTTGATTTTTAATTCTTTTTTCAAAAATATCAAAAATTTTATGCAGGTTTACTCCAAGCTATGCGTGCGGAAATATGTATTATTTTGCGATTGCTGCTTTTAAAATGCCCCAAAACCTACATTTTACTGAAATTTTCAGATATATTTTTATAATCAGTTTCTATATCCGATAAAATTAATCACCGAATACCTTGAAAATTCGGCACAAATAAAGGCAGAGTATTGCTCTCTGCCCCTCAAAATGTAATTCACTTAAATCGCAATTATACAAATCGCTTTATGCAAACATATTAAAGATCTCTGCCGCAGCACTTCTTGTACTTTTTACCGCTGCCGCACGGACAGGGATCGTTTCTGCCGATTTTCTTGCCCTTACGGATAGTCTTGTTGACAGAATCCGTACCGTCTGCAGAAGTTTCTGTAGGCTGAGCAACCTGCTCACGGTGAAGCGCCTGCTTTACGGCGTCCGACTGTTCAACAGCTTCTTCATCATCGGATGCAGACTTTGCCGCTGCGGCAGCCCTCTGAGCTGCTCTCTTTGCCGCTGCAATTGCATCCTGTCTTTTCTGAATCTCATAAACGCGCTTTGGCATAATGAGCATCATCTTGACAGTATCTTCACGAATGCTTTCAATCATCTCATCAAACATATCAAAGCCTTCAACTCTGTACTCAACAACAGGATCGTGCTGACCGTATGAACGAAGTCTGATACCGCTCTTGAGCTGATCCATATTGTCGATGTGATCCATCCAATGTGTATCAACATTCTTGAGGAGGTAAACACGCTCCATCTCACGGATTGTTTCCTCGGGAAGAAGTTCTTCGTTTTCCTTGTAGATTTCAAGAGCATCGTCAACGAGCATCTTCTGAATCTCTTCGGGTTCCATATTTTCAAGATCTTCAAGGCTGAAATCATACTTTGATTCATCTCTGATAAGCCAGCCTGCATAGTAATCCTTAAGACTCTGGAAGTTCCAATGCTCTGCAGGACCTTCGGGGAGATACTGCTTGATTGAAGTTGCGATTGTATCCTCAACCATTTTGAGGATTGTTTCGTGGAGATCCTCACCGTTAAGAACCTGATCACGCTGACCGTAGATGATTTCACGCTGTTTGTTCATAACATCATCGTACTGGAGGACATCCTTACGAATGCCGAAGTTACGAAGCTCAACCTTTTCCTGTGAGCCTTCGATAATACTTGTGAGCATTTTGTTCTCAATAGGCATATCTTCGGCAACATTCATACGCTCCATCATCATTTTCATTCTGTCACCGCCGAACAGACGCATAAGGTCATCCTCGGTTGAGAGGAAGAAACGACTGACACCCGGATCGCCCTGACGGCCTGCACGACCACGGAGCTGGTTATCAATACGGCGTGACTCGTGTCTTTCCGTACCCATAATGTAAAGACCTCCGGCCTCTCTTACCTTTTCAGCCTCGCCCTTAATTTCTTCCTTATACTTGTCATTCAGTTCTCTGAATGTATTTCTTGCATTGATGATTTCTTCATCATCGGTTTCCGCATAACCTGTAGCTTCTTCAATAAGCTCCTCTGTAAAGCCCTGCTTACGCATTGCGGCTTTTGCCATATACTCTGCGTTACCGCCGAGGATGATATCGGTACCACGACCTGCCATGTTGGTTGCGATTGTTACCGCACCGAGTTTACCTGCCTGAGCAACAATTTCAGCCTCTTTTTCATGCTGTTTTGCATTGAGGACATTGTGCTTAATGCCTCTCTTTTTGAGCATTTTTGAAAGAAGCTCCGACTTCTCAATTGAAATTGTACCGACAAGGACAGGCTGTCCCTTTTCGTGAGCCTCAACAATTGCATCAATAACAGCGTGGAACTTGCCGTTTTCTGTCTTATAAACCGAATCGGGGAGGTCTTTTCTTAAAACAGGCTTGTTTGTAGGAATTTCAACAACATCAAGCTTGTAGATTTCCTGGAATTCTTCCGACTCTGTCTGAGCAGTACCTGTCATACCCGAAAGCTTTTTGTAAAGACGGAAGTAGTTCTGGAATGTGATTGTAGCAAGAGTCTTGCTTTCGCTCTGAACCTTTACGCCCTCTTTAGCCTCAATAGCCTGGTGAAGACCTTCGTTAAAACGACGGCCGTACATAAGACGACCTGTAAATTCGTCAACGATGATAACTTCGCCGTCCTTGACAACATAGTCAACATCAAGCTTCATGACGCCGTTGGCCTTGATAGCCTGATTTACATGGTGCTGAATTGTAAGGTTATCAGGATCGGTAAGGTTTTCAATACCGAAAAATTCTTCGGCTTTCTTAACACCGCTCTGTGTGAGGGTTGCTGTTTTCTGCTTTTCATCAACAACATAATCAATGTCATTTTCCTTGTAATATTCCTCCATATCCTCTTTTGCGTCAAGTTCTGCAAAACGCTGAACTTTAAGAGTTTTTGCAAAAGCGTCAGCCTTTGCGTAAAGGTCTGTTGACTTGTCGCCCTTACCCGAAATAATAAGAGGAGTTCTCGCTTCATCAATGAGGATTGAGTCAACCTCATCGACAATCGCAAATGCGTGCGGACGCTGAACCTTGTTTTCCTTGTAAACTACCATGTTGTCACGGAGGTAGTCAAAACCGAGTTCGTTGTTTGTTCCGTATGTAATGTCTGCGGCATAAGCCTTTTTTCTGCCCTCGTTATCGAGATCGTGGCAGATAAGACCAACCGAAAGACCGAGGTATCTGTAAAGCTTGCCCATCCACTCTGAGTCACGGCGGGCAAGGTAATCGTTGACTGTTACAATGTGAACACCTTCGCCTGTAAGAGCGTTGAGGTATGCAGGGAGGGTAGCAACCAAGGTTTTACCTTCACCGGTTTTCATCTCGGCGATTCTGCCTGGTGAAGAACGATACCGCCGATAATCTGAACGGGGAAGTGCTTCATACCAAGCACTCTCCAGCCTGCCTCACGACAGGTTGCAAATGCTTCGGGGAGAATGTCATCTGTTGTTTCGCCGTTGGCAAGTCTTTCTTTAAGAATTGTTGTCTGGTTCTTGAGTTCACTTTCGCTCATAGCCGCATATTTATCTTCGAGTGCAAGCACCTTGTCACAGATTGGTTGCACACGCTTAACTTCACGCTTGCTGTAGTTGCCGAACATAGCCTTTAAAAAATTCATCAGGGTTCTTCCTTTCAATGTACCGAAAAAATCGGTCAAACTGTATTTTCAATAATATAATTTTAATTTACTGCACCGCAGACGCTCCAAGGCTCTTTGCAGCCTGAATCATTGCGGCCTCAACCACGGGACCGGCATATTGGAAACCGAAACCCGAATCCTGTACAACACAGGCAAAGGCGAGAGGGCAGTCCTCATCTTTTGAGTAGCCGACCATCCAGCCGTTAGGGTTCTTATCATCGCCGACTTCACCCGTACCTGTTTTGGCACAGACTGTAAGTCCGCCGAAAAGGTTGTCGCCGTAGTAATCCGAAACGGTGTATCTCATAACATCATCAAGCTTTGCCGCCGTATCGGATGAAAAAAGCTCCTGTCCGCTGCTCTTGTAGTTTATGCCGAGTGCGGAGAGTATGGACTCATCTTTGATAAGGGTAGGGTTTGTAGCCTTACCACCGTTTGCGATTGCACCGCAGATAATTGCCATCTGCATCGGGTTTACCTTGTCATTATATTGACCTACACCCGACCAGCCAAGCTGGTTTTCATTGGCATCGCTGACATCATATGAACCCTTTGCGGTTTTAATTCCGTCAACATCAAAGGAGCTGTTAATGCCGATTTTCTCGGCAGTTTTTGTCATTGTGTCACTTCCGAGTTCAACGGCAAGCTTTGCAAAAACAATATTGCAGGAATGTGCCATTGCCTCTTTATATGTCAGCGTTCCGTGAGTTTCCGTACAGGTAACTTCACTTCCGCCTATGTTCTCACTTCCGTTACAAACCCAAGTGCGGTCATAAAGGTCGGGAATATTCTCGATTGCCGCCGCAGATGTAACGATTTTGAAGATTGAACCCGGAGTAAAGGTTGACGAAAGCACATTATCAAGGTAAACGCCCTCGTATTCGCTTTCGTTGTCCTCGGTAATTTCGGGAGGAGCCTGCGGATCGTAAGCCATGGTGCTTACGGAGCAGATAACCTCGCCTGTTTTGTAGTTATATATTACACATGCACCTTTTTTGTTATAAGTTGCAAGAACATCATAAGCCGCCGCACAGGTTGCGGAATCGACTGTCAGCTTTATATCGTGAGAGGCACGCAATGATTCCGGCATATTAAGTCCGAAAACAAGGTTATAGCCTATCAGCTGAGAACGATACATACTTTGAACAGCCGTTGAAATGTTAAGGCTGTCATCACCGACAACATGAAGCAGAGATTTTCTTACGCTCTCGCTTTCGTTATAAACTCTTTTACCGTCAACCGTCTGTGCAAGAGCCGTGCCTTTGCGGTCATAAATCGCTCCTGCCTGTGCAAGGCCACCGTCACCTGCTATATGCGCATTATACGCCTGATCGACCCAATCGTCTGCCCCTGTTACAAGCTCAAAGGCAAGATAGCCGAGTCCGCCGATAAACGCAAGCGCAACTATATATATAAGTGTACTTCTGCGAAGTATTTTTTTCAAACCTTACACCACCCTGTGTATCAGTAGGGGCGTTCATTGGACGCCCGCAAGTAAAGGCACTAATTTTATTTAATACCAAAGTACATATATGAAAAACAAGTTTTCAATTTACTAAACTTATCTTTTTACCGAATAAGTTCTCTCGTCTGCGGCTTTGATGAATGCAACAAGTCCCCAACAAGACATAATACTTGAACCGCCGGCAGACACAAACGGAAATGTTACGCCTGTAAGCGGAAGGACATCGGTTGCACCGAAAACATTGAGAGAAAGCTGAACGACAAAAAGTCCTGCCGCACAGCACGCTGAAATTGAATAAAAGGTACTTCTGCTGCGGGTTGTGATTGCCCTTGCATAAATAAACATTGCACCTACTGCCACGGCAAGTGTGAACGCAACGATAACTCCCATTTCTTCCGAAACAAGTCCGAAAACAAGGTCACTTTCGGATGCGGCAACCTGCTTTAAAAAACCGTTGCCGATACCTACGCCGAAAAGTCCGCCGCTTGCCATATATGTGAGAACTCTTGCCTGCTGATAACCGAGGTTGTCCTGAGTATGCTCCCACACATGACGCCAGCCCGAAAAACGGTCGGCAACATACGGTTTAAACTTGAGGACAAAGGTTACGCCGAAAATTGCGGCGGCAACAGCAAGAATAATCGTCTTGAAATCGCCCGAGCGCATAAACGCTGTGAGCAAAAATGTTACAAAGAAGATGAGCGCAGTACCGAAGTCACCCATAAGAGCCAAAAGACCGACGCAGACTGCCGAGAAGATAATATACTCAAGCAGGTTCTTCTTTGTCATCAACACATCAAGCGAACTTGCACCGATAAAGATGAAGATAATCTTTGCAAGCTCTGACGGCTGGAATGAAAACGAGCCGATATAAATCCAGTTGGCGGCGCCGTTTGTAATCTTACCGAATACAATTGTTACGCCCAAAAGACCGACCGCACAAATCATTGCCGGAAGTCTGAGTTTATTTACCTTATCGGGATCTTCAATCAGCTTGATGATTATGCAGAAGATAATCATACCTACTGCGGCGGCAACAAGCTGAACATAAGCCGAGCGTTCCGACTGTCTGATAAGCATCATTACGCCTATGCCCGTCAAAAACAGGGCAAGCGACTCAAGCTCGAAATTTACTCTGCGGATTACAAAATAGGAGATAAAGAAGAATCCCCATTCAACACCCGCAAGAGCGCCGAACAGCACGAGCGGAGCCATTGTATTTGTGCCGTCATTCCAGAACATTGCCTGAACGCACATAAAAAAGTGAAAAAATGTAATAAGAAGCATAAGCTTCCACGATTTCATTGCAGGCTTATCGCTGACCTTTGAGAAAAACCAGCTCGACTGCAACGGCTGTTGAAACTCCTCGCCTCTTTTTACTATAAGGCTTGTACCGCCTATTGTTATTGTATCGTCAATTAGCACCTTTGCTCTGCCTCTTGTTCTTTTGCCGTTGAGCATTGTGCCGCTCTTTGAGTCGGTATCGCTTACATACCAACCGTCTTTACGGCGAAGGAGTACACAATGATTTCTTGAAACTGTCGGGTCATCAACGGTTACATCACTGCTTTTACTTCTGCCGATTGAATTTTCCCAGAAAAGCACGGGGAGCATCTCGCCCGTTGCAGGGTTCAAAAGTGAAATCAAAGGAGTTTCGGGACGGCGGCGGCGGCGCATTGCGGCAAAGCACTGGTACACAATTATTATTGCATAAACAGGCATAAGAAAACGCAGTGCAACAACACCCATATCGAAAATTATCGAAAGATCCGGCACTTTTTTCAACTCCTTCACAAATCATCTGTCCTAAAAATAAGCATACTTAAAGTTATACAGTTTAAATAATAATCCAATTTCCTCCAAAAGTCAATAGCCGAGTGCTCGGCACCCAATTCGTGAAGACAGTTTGTACAATAAAAAGACTTACGATACCCGAGCGTAGCATTTTAATTGTTTGTACAAACCAAACTGTAGGGGCGTTCATCGGACGCCCGCTTGATGAATGGTTTTGTTTAAACATATATGTTTTGATGTGATGAAAATCGTGTATTCTAATGTAGCGGCGAACCGTGTTCGCCAATCGGTTTGATTGCAAAATCAAACTGAATAAATACACATATACATTTTATCGATTTTAATTTATGGCTCTAAATATAGTTACTGTTTATTCAATTCGTGTGTACACACGAATTGATTGGCGAACACGGTTCGCCGCTACGTTATTTCGATAACTCTGTTTCATTCATATAATTTATTTCTATCACAATATTTCTGTCATTGCTTGCGGGCGTCCGATGAACGCCCCTACGAGTTTGTGCTTTTTTATACAATTTTATTAAACTCCTTGATTTATTAACTTCAATAATTTATAATGACTTTGACAGAGGATTTGTTAATCCATCTGTTGAGTGTTTCGCCACTTATTTAAAGAGCGAGTGTTTTTATCGTTGAGCGTTTCGCCGCTTGTAAAAGTGCGAGTATTAACAAAAGACCTCTCAAAAACTGAGAGGTCTTTTATCATGATATATCTATGAGGATTAATGAAGACTTTTCATTTTATCGGCTTTATCACGGCATATATGCGACCATTTGCAGTCGCCGCACACCTGCGAAAGCCTGTCTTTTAAAATTATATTTTCCCTTGCGATTCTCGAAAGCTCTTTCCAATCGGCAGTATCGCCGATTTTCATTCCGAGTAAATCAAGACATCTTTTGTCATAACACGATGCCTTGCCCGTAACATCGCAGCTGCCGTTGTCACGGTTCGGACACGATGAACAAATTTCGTCACAACCGCCCGTAAGCGTAAGGCTTGCGTTGTTATTTTCAAGAATTGACACTATTTTTGCCATTCCGCAGACAAATTCATCGCTGTAACCCTTGCCTTCAAAAAACTGCACACAAAGGCTGTGATGCGGTCTGAACTTAAAGCTTAACGATTTTGTCAAGACGATTTACCAAAACTGTTGCAACAACAATCTTTGCGGCATCTGCAAGAAGGAACGGAACAACGCAGGTGAGAAGTGCGGCAACAAAGTCTGTATGCATTGAAATCATAAACCAGATTGTACCGAAAAGATAGCATACTGCAAGACCTGCAACCATTGAAACCGCAAGCACCCAAAGCTTTCTGCCGAGAAAATCAGTCATAAGTCCAACGATAAGTGCCGTAAAGAGGAAACCGATGATATAACCGCCTGTCGGACCGCCGAGAACGCCGATTCCGCCTGAGAATCCTGCAAACACGGGAACACCGATTGCACCGAGGAGAACATAAACCGCAACGCTGATGAGTCCTCTTTTCCAGCCGAGCATAGCCGCTGCCATAAAGATACCGAGAGTCTGAAGTGTGAACGGAACTGTCATCGGAATCTGAATCTGTGCGCACACTGTGATGATTGCGACGAACATCGCCATATACACAAGGCTTAATACATTACTTTTTGATTTACTGTTTGTTTTTGCTTCTGTCATAAAATTACCTCTCCTTTGCAAAACCGATTCTTTTGTTTTGCAGATTGTCAACCAAATTGTTTTATCGGTTGACAATTATTATAGTACCGATCGTCGCATTTGTCAACCCGATTTATATTTTAAAGTGACAATTACAATCCGTTTTGATGTAACAATTGACTTTACAACCAACTTATCATATAATAATTATCAGACCAAACAAACCAAAGGAGCTTTATATATGCAGATTTCGAGCAGATTTACTCTGGCAATTCACATTATCGCCTGTATTGAAACCTTTAAAAATGAATACAAGGTAACGAGTGATTTTCTTGCAGACAGTACGAATGTCAACCCTGTTATCGTCCGCAAAATCCTCGGTCAGCTCAAGTCAGCAGGAATTGTTGAGGTTGCAAGGGGTTCGGGCGGTGCAAGTCTTTCAAAACCGCTTGACAAAATTACATTTCTTGATATCTACAAGGCGGTTGAATGCGTTGAAAACGGCGAGCTTTTTCATTTTCACGAAAAACCAAATCCAAAATGTCCTGTCGGCAGAAACATTCACACCGTTCTTGACAACAGGCTTGACAAGGTTCAGCAGGCAATGGAAAACGAACTGAAAAAAATCACCCTTGCAGATATTGAAAGCGATATTCAAAAGTTGATACAGAAATAATTACGGCATCGGAGAAAAATCCGATGCTTTTTTGTTGCAAAAACTCCTGAAAAATTTTTAAAAAATCTTCGTTGTAACTATTGACATTACAACAAGACAGGTATATAATATCGTTGTAATCAAAAAGGTTACAACTAATCGATTCACATTTTCCATATTCAAAATTATTCAAAACAAAAATTTTTCAACACAATTTTCAGGAGGTATAATTATGAAAATAGCAGTAGTATGCGCAAACGGTAAAGCAGGAGAGTTCATCACAAAAGAGGCAGTAAACAGAGGCTTTGATGTTACGGCTTTTGTAAGAGGCGAAAACAAGTCGGCAGCCAAAAATGCAGTAACCAAGGATTTGTTCGACATTACAAAGGAAGATTTAAACGGCTGCGATGTTGTAGTTGACGCTTGCGGCGGTTGGACAGCAGAAACTATTCCCGTTATTCCGAAAGCAGGCGAGCACCTTTGCAATCTTCTTGCAGGCACAGACACAAGACTTGTTATTGTCGGCGGTGCGGGCACTCTTTATGTGAACCCCGAACACACAATCAGAGTTGCAGACGGCAAAGATTTTCCCGATGCATTCAAGCCCCTTGCAGCCGCACATCAGGTTCTTCTTGACGGACTTCGCAAGAGAAACGATGTTAAGTGGACATATGTAAGCCCTGCCGGAGATTTTCAGGCTGACGGCGAAAGAACAGGCGAGTACACACTCGGCGGTGAAGAACTTGTTCTCAACTCAAAGGGCGAAAGCGTTATCAGCTATGCTGACTATGCAATCGCTTTTGTTGACGAAATTGCAAACGGCAATCACATCGGCGAAAGAATTTCGGTTGTAAGCAAATAAAGCTAAAATTAAACATAAAACAGGGACAGTGTCTTGCTGTCCCTGAAATTTTTGCAATAGATTAAGTTTTGCGTGCTTAAAATTAAGCCTTGTTAACTGAACCGAAGAGTTCCATCTTTTCCTTAACAGTAGCCTTGATAGCCTCTGCGCCGGGAGCGAGGAGCTTTCTTGGGTCAAAGCCCTTGCCTTCGAGATCCTTGCCCTCTTCAATATACTTTCTTGTAGCTGCTGCAAATGCGAGCTGGCACTCTGTGTTAACATTGATCTTTGAAACGCCGAGTGAGATAGCCTTCTTGATCATGTCGGCAGGGATACCTGTACCGCCGTGGAGAACGAGCGGCATCTCGCCTGTAAGCTGCTGGATAGCGTCAAGAGTTTCAAAGCTGAGGCCCTTCCAGTTTGCAGGATACTTACCGTGAATGTTACCGATACCTGCTGCGAGCATTGTTACGCCGAGGTCTGCAACCATTTTGCATTCCTTAGGATCTGCACATTCGCCCATACCGATTACGCCGTCTTCCTCGCCGCCGATTGAACCAACCTCAGCCTCAAGTGAAAGACCGAGCTTGTTACAAGTTGCAACGAGTTCCTTAGTTTTTTCAATGTTTTCTTCGATCGGATAGTGTGAACCGTCGAACATGATTGAGCTGAAACCGGCTTCGATGCACTTCTTAGCGCCTTCGTATGAACCGTGGTCAAGGTGGAGAGCAACAGGAACTGTGATGTTGAGTTCCTCGAGCATACCGTTTACCATACCAACGATTGTTTTGTAGCCGCACATATATTTACCGGCACCCTCAGATACACCGAGGATAACAGGTGAGTTGAGTTCCTGTGCTGTTAAAAGAATTGATTTTGTCCATTCAAGGTTGTTGATGTTGAACTGACCTACTGCATAGTGGCCTGCCTTTGCTTTTGTAAGCATTTCTTTAGCGTTTACTAATGGCATTTTAATCTTCCTTTTGTAAAAAATTTCAGCAGACAAGCGTCCCCACCTGCCGATTTAAGTTTATTATACAATATATTTTTGAAAATATAAAGACCTAAAAAGAAGATTTAGTGAAAATTTTAACAATTAGTCGAAAAAATTTTCATTTTGTCCTGTTTTAGTCAATTATCACTAAACTTTCAAAATAAACTCACACTTCCGTAACACAACAAGGTTGATTTTGATTTTGTGAAAAGGTATAATATAAATGTAAATTACAATGCTTGATTTTGGTCAAGCGTTGTATGATAATATTTTTTGTAAACTATCCCGTAGGGACAGATGATATCCGCCACTACGAAATATTTGTTCATCTCGGCAATTTGCTTGCAAAAAATTTTGTTTCATTACTTAAGGACAAACGCAGTTTGTACCCCACGGTAACAAATAAATGTAGGAGTAACTTTTATGGACAATTTTGACAACAACAATATGGGTGGTTTTGAACCGCAAAAGCCGTTCACCGAAAGGCCCGTACAAAACAATAATATGAACACGGAACAGACAATTCCCGTTTCCGAACCCGAAACACAGGAAGAACAGGCTCAAAATGTTCAGCCGCAGAACGGCAACACACCGTACGGCGATTACATTTTCGGCAACAACAATCAAAACACGGCAAACAATGCAAGTCCGACTGAAAATGTTCCGCCGTATCAGCAGAATCAAAATCCGAATCCGAACACCTACGCTCAGCCGTGGCAGTACGGTTACGGTCAGTATCCCTACAGCGGACAGAATCCGCAGTATAATCAGAACAATCAGCAGTACGGACAGTATCAAAACAACACAGGATACAATCAGAATGTACCTCCGTATCAGCAAAATATGTACGGACAGCCTCCCTACGGCAACAACGGTACATACAATCAGCAATACAATCCGCAGATGTTCGCACAGTACCCCCAAAAGAAAACAAAGGGCGGAATAGTTGCGTTGATTATCGTTCTCTGTTCGCTTCTTACAATCGGTTTTATCGGCATGATGGTGTACGGATTTTCGGTTGACATAAAAGAAGATTTGAACAACGACCGAAGTGATTCGGGCAATTCGTTCAGACTTCCGAATAAAGACAGCACAACACCGTTTGAAACCCTTCCCGACACATCTTCGCAGGGTAAAACTCACGATGAGTCTGACTACAGTGACAAGGTGAACAAGGATTACTCGGGTATGAAGCTTGAAAGCAATCCGAAAGACACAAAAACAAACGACAGCTACACAGCCGCAAAAGCGTCCGAAAAGGTTTCCGACTCGGTAGTCGGCATTCTCTGTTACTCGGGCGATGTACCCGATCAGGCTGACACAACAACCGCATCTTCACAGGGAAGCGGAATTATCTTCTCACAGGACGGCTATGTTATCACAAACGCTCATGTAATCGGCAACAGCAAAACAGCCTATGCGATCAGAGTTGTAACCTCTGACGGCAAGGAATACAAGGCAGGTGTTGTAGGTTACGATTCAAGAACCGATATTGCGGTTCTCAAAATGGACGATGCAAAGGGACTTACTCCTGCAACATTCGGCGATTCATCACAGCTTGAGGTAGGTCAGGATATTATCGTAGTCGGCAATCCGGGCGGTCTTGACTATCAGAACACAACAACCAAGGGCGTTATTTCGGCGCTTGACAGAAAACTTTCAACATCAAGCCTTACAAAGTACATTCAGACCGATGCCGCAATCAATCCGGGCAACTCGGGCGGTCCGCTTGTAAACTACTACGGTCAGGTTGTCGGAATTACAACTTCAAAGATTGTTTCCGAAACTTACGAAGGTATGGGCTTTGCAATTCCGTCACAGACAGTAAAAAGCATTGTTGACACACTTGTAAAGAACGGCTATGTTGAAGGCAGAGTAAAAATCGGCATTTCGGGCATTGCAGTAACCTCCGATCAGGCATCAAATTACAATGTTCCGCAGGGCATTTATGTTCAGAGTATCGCATCGGGCGGTCCGTGTGACGGCACAAGCCTTAAAAAAGGCGATATCATCACAGAGGTTGACGGCGAAACAATTACAAGCTTTGCAGATGTTTATGCGATTCTTGAAACCCACAAGCCGGGGGACAAAATCAAGGTTAAATATTACAGCTCATCATCGGGCGACGGCGAGGTTGAAATCACACTTCAGGAAGATAAGTAATTTTAATATAAGAATATCACCAAAAGCAAAAAGGCAGTCACGGCAATGTGACTGCCTTTTGTTTGTCTGAAAATAATGTGCATTCCCGTAGCGGCGGTCATTGACCGCCAATCGAACCAATTGTAAAATTGGTTCGACATTATATGATTGCTTTAACAGATAATAATACCACAAAATTGACTAGCGGTTTGTTCGGTTTGGTTTTACAACCAAACGATTGGCGATCACTGATCGCCGCTACTGTCTGCACGAATTGGGAACGGCGGCTCGCCGTGATCGCCGCTACTTCTTCCTTGGGATAAAATTCCGCAAGAATCCTGCACTTCTTCCTTTCAGGTAAAACCAACCTATGGTATCAAAGACTGCCGCTCCGACAAAATTAACAAGCAAATCTTTCATTGTATCAATCAAACCGATGTCAAGGTAACCGTTAATACCGAGATTTTCACCGTTCACAACGGTTGATGTTATATCTCTGATGTGCATTATCACATTCGGCTTGCCCGAAATCAAACCCGAATGTATTGCCGTGATTACGGTGTCCTTTTGCATATCCTTTTCAAAAAGCATATCCGCACCAAACTCAAAAAACTCCCACACAACACCGACTGTCATTGAAAAGCAGAACGAAAACAGGCATACGAACATGGGCGAGAGGCTCAATTTCACCCGTTCGCTTCTGTTCAAAATATCGGTCAGTCCAAAGCCAACGCCTGCACAGATAAAGCCGTTCACGGCATGGAGCAATGAATCCCATATCGGAATCTTTTCGTAGAACGCACCGAGCTCACCCATAACATTTGCCGCAAACACGAACAGCACAACAATCGTTTCAAGCACACTCGGCAACGCTACCGACAGCTTTCGGTCGATAAACAACGGAAGCATCAACAGTCCGAGCGTTAACACGCAGGTCATGACATTCTCCCATTTTCCGTTTAAAATGCCGGCAGTCAAAAGTGACACAAGTATGAGCCTTATAATGATGTAAACGCCTGCCTTAACCTTGTGCTGTCGCATTTCACGCACATTCAGCCACCGTGCAAGCCTTTGAAAAAATCCTTTAAGTCGTTTTTTCATAATATCCCCCGATTTTTACACTTATTTTTTCCTTAAAAACGAGATAAACCCCTGTAAAATTGTATTAGCTTTTTCTGCCTGATATTACCGCAAAATAAAAAAGCCACCGCCATCTGCGATGACTCATAAGCATTGATATTAAATTACTTTTTCTCTGACTTCTCTGACGATTCGGCTTTTTCGCCATTTTTTTCAGCCTCAAGCTTTTTCTTGAGTTCCTCTTTGCCGACAGCAAGCATCAGCTTGATACGGTTCTCCTGATTTACCTTCGGCGCACCCGGATCATAGTCGATGGTAACGATATTGGCATTCGGTCTGATTTCTTTAATCTTTCTGATTGCGCCCTTACCGTTGATATGATTCGGCAGACAACCGAAAGGCTGTGTGCATACGATATTCTCATAGCCTGTATCGGCAAGTTCAATCATCTCGGCTGTCAGCAACCAACCCTCGCCCATCTTACTGCCGTAGCCGATAACACCGTTTACAAGCTCCTTTGTGTGAGCATATCTGTGAGGCGGAACAAAGCCGTACTTTTCAGCGGCATCAACCATAAGTCCCTCAAGCTTTGTGAGGTAGTTAAGAAGCATCGAACAGAATTTGTATTTAACTCTGCTTCCTCCGAACATCTTGTAGTCCTCAATACGGTTATCAACCTTAAATGATGCAAAACCCATAAGACCGGGTACGCAAACCTCGCAATCCTGATCTGCAAGAAAGTCCTCAAGACCGTTGTTAGCCATTTTGGAGTATTTTACATAGATTTCGCCGACAATACCGACTTTAACCTTCGGCACTTTGTTAAGCTCTATTTTTGTAAATGACTTTGTAATTCGGTCAAGAGTTTCGTCAATTTCTTCAAGAGTGTAGCCCTTGCCCTGTATGAGCATATCGGAAATCTTATCCGTCCACTCATCAACAAGCGCCATACTTTCGCCCTTGTTCACTTCATAGGGCTTTGTCTGGTTTGAAAGCAGCATTAACTGGTCGCCGTACACAAGACCGCCGACAAATCTGCGGATAAGCGGAAGTGTGAGCGAAAAACCGCTGTTGTGCTCCATACCGAATGAAAGCGAAATTACGGGAACGAACTCAAAGCCTGCCTTTTTGAGAGCCTTTCTCAAAAGAAAAATGTAGTTTGACGCACGACATCCGCCGCCTGTCTGAGTAATCATTAGAGCAACCTTGTGAACATCATACTTTCCGCTTTGCAGAGCATTGATGAACTGACCTATAACCAGCAAAGCCGGATAACAGGTATCGTTGTGAACATATTTAAGACCTGTCTGCGCAATCTCCGGACCTGTTGTGTCGAGCAAATCAGACTTATAGCCGTAGTAGTTGAACACCTTTTCAAGTATTTTAAAATGAATAGGCGCCATATTGGGCATAAGGATTGTGTATTCCTTTTTCATCTGCTTTGTAAACAGCAAACGACCTGTTTTTTTGTCATACTTCAACTCTGCCATAACAGAATTTCCTTTCATCAATCGTTTTCAAGCGCAGCAAGCAAACTGCGGATTCGGATTTTAACTGCTCCGAGGTTTGTAATTTCATCTATCTTAATCTGAGTGTAAATCTTATTTTTGCTTTCAAGAATTTCTCTTACCTCATCGGTTGTAATCGCATCAACACCGCAGCCGAAGGATACAAGCTGAACAAGCTCCATGTCCTTTCTTGTTGTAACATATTTTGCCGCCGCATAAAGTCTTGCGTGGTATGTCCACTGGTTGAGAACATGAGTCCGGAAATGTTCAACTCTCGGAGAAATAACATCTTCGCTAACGATTGCAACATCAAAGCCTGAGATAAGTCTGTCGATTCCGTGGTTAATTTCGGGATCAATATGATATGGTCTGCCTGCAAGAACAAAAATCTTTTTGCCCTCTTTTTCAGCCTTGGCAATAATCTCGTTGCCCTTGTCAATAACCTTTTTTCTGTAATTTTCCTGTTCCTGATATGCAAGCTTAGCCGCATTTCTGACCTCGTTAAGAGTGAGGTCGGGGAAGTGGAACGAAAGTCTTTCATAGGCTTTCTTAGGAAAATCGTTCGGGCGGTGGATACCAAAGTATTCCTTTATGAAGTGAACCTTGCGTATATCCTTCATATTGTTTTTGATAACCTCGGGGTAGTAAGCAACAACAGGACAGTTGTAATGGTTATCTCCGAGATGCTCGTCAAAATTATAGGAAAGACAGGGGTAGAAAATTGTTTCTGCACCCATATCAATAAGAGTCTGAATGTGACCGTGAACAAGCTTTGCAGGGAAGCAAACGGTATCGCTCGGAATTGTCTGCTGACCTCTCTGATAAAGCTTTCTTGTTGAATACGGTGAGTGGAACACCTCAAATTTAAGTTCTGTAAAGAATCTGTACCAGAACGGATAAAGCTCATACATATTGAGCGCCATAGGAATTCCAAGCTTACCTCTTATTCCTTCAACAGGCTTGTAGGAATCAATGAGATTAAGCTTATAGGCATACATATTCATATCGTTTGCAGGAGCCTTCTTTGTGATCGGTCTTTCACAACGGTTTCCCGCAATAAACTTTCTGCCCTTGCCGAATGAATTTATTGTAAGACGGCAGTTGTTGTTGCACATACCGCAGTTTGCAACCTTGATTTCGTGAACGAATTCATCAAGTCCCTTTTTGTCGGTAATTGTACTCTTGCCAACGCCCTTTGACTTTTTCTTTGCGTAAAGAGCCGCACCGTAAGCACCCATAAGTCCTGCAATGTTAGGACGGACAACTTCAACGCCCATTTCCTGTTCAAATGCACGCAAAACAGCGTCGTTAAGGAAAGTACCTCCCTGAACTACAACACGCTTGCCGAGTTCATCGGGCTTGACGCACGAATAACCTTGTAAAGGGCATTCTTTACAACGCTGAGTGAAAGACCTGCCGAGATATCTTCAATTGTTGCGCCGTCTTTCTGAGCCTGCTTAACGCTTGAATTCATGAATACGGTACAGCGTGAGCCGAGGTCAACGGGACGCTTTGCAAAAAGTCCGAGCTTTGCAAAGTCGGCAATCTCATATCCGAGAGCGTTTGCAAAAGTCTGCAAAAAGCTTCCGCAACCCGATGAACAAGCCTCATTAAGGAAGATATTGTCAATTGCACCGTTATGTATCTTAAAGCATTTGATATCCTGTCCGCCGATATCGATGATAAATTCAACATCGGGCATAAAGTATTTTGCGGCGGTAAAGTGGGCGATTGTTTCAACAATACCGTAATCAACCGCAAATGCGTTCTTTACAATGTCCTCTCCGTAACCTGTTACGGCAGAAGAAACAACATTTATTTCGGGATTTATTTCGTAAACCTCGTCAAGGAATTGCTTCATAATCTCAACGGGGTTTCCCTTTGATGGCAGATATTTTGAATAGAGCAGCTCACCGTCATCATTGAGAACAACACCCTTTACGGTTGTCGAACCTGCGTCCATTCCGATATAAGCCTTGCCTGTGTATCCCTTTAGCTCCTTCTGCTTAACATCAGCCTTTGCATGACGGTCGCAGAATTCTCTGTACTCCTCTTCGTTTTTAAAGAGCGGCTGATTGAACGCAAAGTTACCGCTGCCACGGTAGTTCTTTACCTTTTCGATAACCTCGTCAAAATCAATAGTCTTTTCGGCACACAAAGCCGCACCGCAGGCAACATAATAAAGTGAATTTTCGGGGCAGATTCCCTTTGTTCCGAGCGTGCGGTCAAAGCAGTTTCGCAGTTCGCTCATAAATGTAAGAGGTCCGCCGAGATATACAATCTGACCTTCAATTTCTCTGCCCTGTGCAAGACCTGCAACAGTCTGGCTTACAACCGCATTGAAAATACTCTCTGCGATGTCGCTCTTCCTCGCACCTTGATTAAGAAGCGGCTGGATATCGGTCTTTGCAAACACACCGCATCTTGATGCGATTGTGTATGTCTTTTCGTGCTGTTTTGCAAGCTCGTCCATATCCTCAAGCTTAACATTCAGAAGTGTTGCCATCTGGTCAATAAACGCACCCGTGCCGCCGGCGCAGGTACCGTTCATTCTTACCTCAAGTCCGTTTGTGAGAAACAATATCTTTGCATCCTCACCGCCGAGTTCAATTATAACATCTGTACCCGGAATAAAAGTATTGGCGGCAACTCTTGTTGCGTAAACCTCCTGAATAAAATCAACGCCGACAGACTCGGCAACACCCATTCCGGCAGAACCCGAAAGAGCCACCGAGGCATTTTCAACGCCGTCAATCCTTGTCCGTACAAGTGCAAGAATTTCTGCAATCTTTTCCGTAATTCGGGAATAATGCCTTTCATATGTGCTGTATATTAATTTGTTTTCGTCGTCAAGCACAACACATTTTATTGTTGTTGAGCCAATATCCAATCCTAATTTCAACTTGTGCCTCCGAAATCAATACATAGTAATCTCATTGTGCATATCTAGTTAATTATAGTATTTTTTGCTAAGAAAATAATTCTAATTTGGAATATTTTCACCTTTGATGAATTTTACCATTTTTATCACAAAAATTCAATACACATAAAGGGCATAATGTATAATCTACTGCATATAATTTGCCCTCAAAAGCAAAGCGGAGCATTGTTCCGACTTTAATATATCTTAAAAATGCAGAAAAACCTGCCGAAATCGGCAGGTCTTTAGCTTTAAGTATTTACATTATCAGAAAAGTTCACCGTGAGGAGCTTCACCGTCATCTGCCTCGTCTGAATCTGCGGACTCGGAGAATCCTTCTTCACGCTTTGCCTCAAGCTCTGCCTTGAGGTCGCAGATGTTTGTAAGATGCTCGGGTTCTGCCTTTTCTTCGGTAACAGCCTCGGGCTGTTTTTCAACAGGCTTTTCCTCTTTAAAAGGAGATGACTTGTAGTCGCCCTCATTTGAGCAAGCTACTGTAATATCAACAATATCATCCTCTTTAACCTCGGGAGCAACCTCGGGATTGCCGTAGAAAATATCGTTTGAGCTGTTGACAATCTTTCTGTAACACTCTCTTGCTTTTGCGATTTTGGCCTTTGAAGTATCAATAACCTTCAAAAGCTTTTCGCACTCGGCATCATTAATTTCAGTGCCTTTCTTTCTGCTGTCGTACATAATCTTTCCGAGAGCAATATATGCTCTGTTCATAAGCTCGCTTTCGCTTTTCATAACAAGTCTTAATCTGTTGAGCTTTGCGTTTGTTCTGTTCTTTTCTACTATTGTCTGAGCTACCGATGAAATTGTATCAACGGCTGTATTTACTGTTCCTTTTACACTGTCAAGTATCGTCATAGTAAATTTCTCCTTTAAAACCGCTTTGGCACAAACGCTCTGACACATTCTGCCGTGGCGAATAATATTAAACTTATTTCTATTATTATGACAGATTTTTTTGATAAAATCAACATTTTTTTAAAATTTACTTGTTAAAATCACGGTCAATTGCTATAATTAGTTTCATAGAGTGTTAAAGAGGTGGTTTGGATGCCTGAAAAGAAAATTACCAAGGCAATCGTCTGCCCAATGTGCGGTGAAATGAGCAAGGCTGATGTTTACACCAGCATCAACCCGTCCGTAACAAAGGGTGTGCGCAGAAGAGCGCTTGACGGTGAGCTTTTTGCGTGGAAATGTCCGTCATGCGGATACTCCGCAAGGCTCACATATCCGATTCTCTACAATGATATGAAGAATCGTTTTATGGTGTATTTCATTCCTAAAATTGATCATTTTCAGCTCTGCGACAATGAGCTTGAAGAAAAATACAGCAATCTCCGCAACATAAGCAAACGAATTGTTCCGACCTTCAATTCGTTCAAGGAGAAAATTTTTATCTTTGAGTCGGGACTTGACGATATGTCGGTTGAGCTTACAAAGCTTGCAATCAGCCAAACGGTTTCAAAAAAGCTTAACGGTGCGGAAATTCATGACGGATACCTTTCAATGTACGATCGTGAACGCAACACAATGGGATTTACATATTTTACGGGTGAAAAGCATACGCCGTATGTTCAGACAGCAAGACTTGAAATTTATGTTAAATCGAAGAAAATTGTCGACTCGCTTGCGTATAAGGACAAAAAGTTAAAGGGCTTTCTTAAAATTGACCGTGAATGGGCAGAAAACATTCTCTACCGCTACAAGCGCATGAAGCATATTGAAAAGCTTAACAAGCTGAAAGAGTAAGCTGTTACTGTAGTCAGTCGATTCTTTTGGTTTAAAAAAGAATCTGCAAATAAGTGACATATACACTGTAAAGAATATTCGTAAACATAAACTCGTTAAAGCAAAAATGCATAAAAATTTCCGCCATTACGATTGGGGTGGCGGAATCATTCAGCTTAATATTTTTTGTATTTGCAATTCAAACTTGTTAGAATGCCGATACAATCGTGGATTTTCGTTGCACAAAAAAATCAGGGATCGACTCAAAGAGCCGATCCCTTTTTAATTTATTGAAAAGATTGGTAATTACTTGTTAACAGCTTCATAAACTGCAACTGCGCAAGCAACTGTAGCACCAACCATCGGGTTGTTACCCATACCGATAAGGCCCATCATTTCAACATGAGCAGGAACAGAAGATGAACCTGCAAACTGAGCGTCACCGTGCATTCTGCCCATTGAGTCTGTAAGACCGTATGATGCAGGACCTGCACCCATGTTATCGGGGTGAAGTGTACGGCCTGTACCGCCGCCTGATGCAACCGAGAAATACTTAACGCCGTTCTCATTTGCCCACTTCTTGTATGTACCTGCAACGAGGTGCTGGAAACGAGTCGGGTTAGTAGAGTTACCTGTGATAGATACACCTACATTTTCATGCTGCATGATTGCAACACCTTCACGAACATCGTCAGCGCCGTAGCAGCGAACTGCAGCTCTTTCACCGTCTGAGAAAGCTCTCTCTTCAACGATTTTAAGCTCTGATGTGAAATAGTCAAACTGAGTCTTTACATATGTAAAGCCGTTGATTCTTGAAATAATGTAAGCAGCGTCCTTGCCAAGACCGTTAAGGATAACACGGAGCGGCTCTTTTCTTGCTTTGTTAGCGTTACGAGCGATACCGATAGCACCCTCTGCTGCTGCAAAGCTTTCGTGACCTGCGAGGAATGCAAAGCACTTTGTTTCATCTCTGAGGAGCATTGCGCCGAGGTTACCGTGACCACGGCCGACATTTCTCTGCTCAGCTACTGAGCCGGGAATACAGAAAGCCTCAAGACCGATACCGATAGCTTCTGCTGCCTCCGAAGCAGTCTTTGCGCCCTTCTTAACTGCAACTGCACAACCGAGTGTGTAAGCCCAGCCTGCGTTTTCAAATGCGATCGGCTGAACGCCCTTTACGATGTCGTAGGGGTCAAAACCGAGATCGTTACAATTTTTCTTGCCTCTTCAAGATTTGCAATACCGTATTCGGCAAGGCACTTCTCAATTTTAGGCATTCTTCTTTCCATACCTTCAAATGTTACTGCCATTATGGTGTCCTCCTTACCGATTATTCTTCACGAGGGTCAATGTACTTAGCTG